>OBLW0100002991.1_pt1 | contig 13388 bp, 11 predicted proteins | sample 1520161 | NCBI WGS metagenome assembly OBLW01 (sample SAMEA3539309, study PRJEB22396) | soil metagenome | biome: tundra; feature: field; material: soil | place: USA | collected 2010-05 | depth 0.15 m
TTGCTCCAGATGTTGCCGATCGGCTGCATGCGGGTCTTCATCACCCCTTCCTGCAGTTCGGTTGTGATCAGGTTGAGCCGCTGGCTGGTCGCCAGCAGGCCACTCTCTTCGGTGCGGTTGGCGTACTGCAGAATCTGGTTGCGCGCCAGCACCAGTTCTCCGACCAGATTCATCAACTGGTCGAGCAAAGCGACATCGAGCCGGAGGGTGCTGTCGCTGGCACTCTGCCCCCGTGCCGCTTGCTGCACCCGCAGCGCACCCACGACATCGGCTGGACGCGCCGCGCCGTGTTCCACCAGAATCTCGCCCAAGCGGCGCGGGTCGCCTTCTTTCTGTTTCTCGGCCGCGAGTTGGATCTGCCCGGAGGTAACGCCGGCTTGCTGCATCAGAATGTCGCCGATTGAAGATGGCAAGCCAACCGCTGCGTAAGCACGCTCCGGCACGGAAGCCCCCGTGCTCTTCTCCGGCGCCCCCAACCCCTCTTGCAGCCGGGTTAGCCTGGAAATCAGCCCGTCGTCGTCGCGTTCGCCCTCAACGCCGGTGGCTTCGATGCTCGCCAGCATCTGGCGGACGACATCCACCATGGCCAGCAGAGCGTTCGTGATGTCTTGATCGAGCGCCTTCTGACCATCGCGCAGCAGCCCCAACAGGCTTTCGCCGACATGCGCTACCGCTCCCAGCTTGTTGAAGGCCAGAAAACCGGACGTGCCTTTAATAGTGTGAATCGTGCGGAAAATGCTTCCCAGAACCTCGCGGTCGTTGGGATTCTTCTCCAACGTAATCAAGTCACGGTCCAGGCGGTCGAGGTTCTCATAGCTCTCGACCAGAAACTCTTTGACAATGTCGTCGGAATCATTCATCGGGGATACACTCCCCATCGGCAGGGCTCCCCTCCGCTTCAGTGCCAGAGTGCCGGCAGATTTCGATTCCCTCCCATCCACCTCAGTCACACAGAAAGCGGCTAATTAGAAAGCTCTCGCGGTTCAACCCGACCATCCTTGCGGGGAGCATTTGCGGGGCCTAAACGGGCACGCATCGGTACCTTCGAACGTCGCCAAGAGACGGCCGGCAGTCCTGCGCCTGAACTTGTTTTGATTTTGGGTGGCGCAGCGCTTTAGCGTTGCGATAAGAAGGCTCGTTTTCGGCGCCGGCTTTACGCCGCTGCGTCCACAGCTCTTGCTCGGGAACTTAGTCTTTTCCGCGTCCCGCTAGAGCGAATCCGCCGTCTTACACAGAGTAAGAAACATCGTCGTTGACAGCGCCGGTCGCCGTGCTTTCCGCCGGCAATGCAGCGTCGACCGACTTGCTGCCGCGTCGCATGGCGACGATGCCGGTGCGCACCATCTCCAATACACCATAGGGACGCAGCAATTCAAGCAGTCCGTCAATCTTGTCTTCGGCTCCGGTGATCTCTATGGTTAGCGACTCGGGAGCGACATCGACGATCCGCGCGCGAAATACGTTGGCGAGCTCGAATACGTGGGAGCGAGCCTGGTGCGTGGCCGCCACCCGAATCATCGCCAGGTCGCGCACGATCGCCGGCTGGTTCGTGATGTTCTCCACCAGCAGCACGTTGACCAGTTTGTATAGATTCGCCTCAATGCGGCGGGCCTGGTCGTGATCGGCATCGACGGTAATGGTCATGCGCGACACTTCGGGCTTCTCCGTCCGCCCCACCGTGAGCGAATCGATATTGAAGGCGCGGCGCCGGAACAACGATGCTACCCGCGTGAGCACACCGGGTTTATTTTCGACGTACACCATGAATGTGTTCAGCATAGTTTTGATCAGTCTTTCATTGTTGGCAGCGGGCCAATTTATTGAACCATTGGTCTTGGTTCATATCTCATTGATTCAATGTCCTTATTCGTCCTCGGCCGTCTCGACAATCGGGCTCGGCCGCCGAATCATGTCATGCAACGCAGCGCCGGCCGCCACCATCGGATAAACCGTGTCTTCCTGTTCCACTTTAAAATTGATCAGGACCGGCCCCTCATGCTGCCGCGCCGATTGCACAGCGGGCACAACCTGCGACCGCTCCGAGATGGTCATACTCCGAATGCCGTAAGCCTCCGCCAACTTCGCGAAATCCGGATTGAGCAACGGCGTAGCCGCATAATTGCGGTCATAGAAGAACTCCTGCCACTGCCGCACCATGCCAAGAAAGCCATTATTAATGATGGCGATGTGAATCTTTAATTTTTCCTGCACCAGCGTAGCCAGTTCGCACATGGTCATCTGGAATCCGCCATCGCCCACCACCACCCAAACCTCGGCCTCCGGACAAGCGACTTTGGCCCCGATCGCCGCCGGCAGCGCGAATCCCATCGTGCCCAATCCGCCGGAAGTAATCAGCGTCCGCGGATGCTCGTGCTTGTAGTACTGCGCCTCCCACATCTGGTGTTGGCCGACGTCGGTGACGACGATGGTATTGCCATCACGCGTCTGCCGCCACAAATCGTTAATGACATGGGCGGCGTATAGATGTCCGCTATCGGGCAGATTTTGAATGTCGCGCACCGCGGAGTCGCCTTTGAGCTTGTCGATCGAATCCAGCCAGTCGCTACGATCAATCGACTCAACCTTAGGCATCAGCTCCAGCAAAACTTCCCGCAAGTCGCCGACCAGCGGAACATCGACCTTGACGTTCTTATTAATCTCCGCCGGATCAATCTCGATGTGAATCTTCTTAGCATTGGGCGCGTAGTTCTTCAGGTTCCCAGTGACGCGGTCGTCAAAGCGCATGCCAAAAGCAAGCAGCAGATCGGCTTCTTGAATCGTATGGTTCACCCAAGCTTCTCCGTGCATGCCCATCATCCCAAGATTCAGCGGGTGCGATGCCGGGAACGCACCCAGCCCAAGCAGCGTCATCGCCACCGGAATGCCCGCGCGCTCGGCAAAATCGCGCACCTCACGCATGGCTCCAGAAACAATGATGCCGTGCCCCGCTAGAATTAACGGCCGCTTAGAATTGTGGATCAGTTCCAGCGCCTGCTCATATTCCGCCGGAGCGGGCGACAGGTCAGGCCTGTAACCCGGCAACTGCGGCTTGGCCGCTTCCCAGTCGAACTCGCATGTACCCTGTTGCGCATCTTTAGTGATATCAACCAGCACCGGACCAGGCCGCCCCGATCGCGCCACATAGAAAGCTTCTCGGATCGTGCGCGCCACCTCGCTAGCGTGCGTAACCAGATAATTGTGCTTGGTAATCGGCAAAGTCACGCCCGTAATGTCGGTTTCCTGAAAGGCATCCGACCCGATCAGCTTGCTGCCCACCTGCCCGGTGATACAGACGATCGGAATGGAATCAAGCATGGCGGTGGCGATTCCGGTAACCATGTTAGTCGCTCCCGGCCCCGAGGTCGCAACCGCAACTCCCACCTCTCCACTGGCGCGCGCATAGCCGTCCGCCATGTGGGTGGCGCCTTGCTCGTGACGCACCAGCACGTGATGAATCTTGCTATGCTTCAACGCATCGTAAGCAGGCAGAATGGCGCCGCCAGGATAACCAAAGACGACCCTCACGCCTTCCCGTTCCAGACATTCCCAAAGAATGCCGGCCCCGGTCATGGTCGTCTTGTTCTTGTTGTTCTTGCCGATAGCTGGCGCGGTTTTCTGATCGGTCATAGGTTCCTCTCCAATACTCTGCCGGTGGAAACGCGCTGCCTCGGAAGCGCCGGGGCGTTCCCGCCCGTTCGCCCCAGACTGAGCAAGCTAACGCCCGTCCCTCAAGTAATTACTTATCGCCCATAATCGCGCGTCACGACACCACGCTCCTCCAAAAAACAAAACCCACCGTGCCATCGTTGCTGGCGGGTGGGATTCGGGAGCACTTGCGATTTCCAGTTGCTCAGCTCACTCTTTCCCCCGCACCGAACCGGACACACATACTCGTATCCCCGGAATTCTAAAGCTAAGTCGGAGACTCCGTCCATTCGTCACGGTTGCACCAAAGAGTAAACGCGATACTACCCGACCGACCGTCCGGTTGCAAGTGGAAAGTCAGACTGTGTAGATGCTCCAATGTTACCTACAGGCCCGGCTCTCTCCGCTACATCTTCAAACGTGCCGTCGTTCCTTTGGTGGTAAAGGCGATTCCAATCTCTAGATCCGTTCTTTTCGTTGTGCCAGCGAAATTTGCTCCAGAAAAACGCCTGCTCTGTATAAATCAGAGGGAGTGGTCGGTAAGTGAAAGGAGACTGGAAATCGACTTCGCCCCAGCCTAATGAACTTTCAGCGGCGCACTCGATCTGGGACAGACTAATCCGGCCGCGTTTCCGGATCAATTTCACCCTGAAAGTTTACATCACTGCTAGCTAAGCCCCAGCACTCCTGATTTTCAAGGTGGTACCATCCTTACTGACCGTATGACAAAGGTGCGCTTGTTCAGGTCATCCAATTGCATTGCGCGAATGCTTCTGACGACGGTCGCTGCCATTTTTCTGATTTTTTTGGCGGGGCCGTCGGGAAATCCAGAATCTGCCCAAGCTCAGACTGCAACGTCCGGTAAACCATTCCGGCCAACCAACGCTTTGCCGCTAACGAGTTTTTATGACACGCCGCATCCCCTGCCACCGGGCAAGCCCGGAGAACTGATACGCTCGGAAACGATCGACCAATACAGCCTTCCTTTTGAATTGTCCGCTTTGCGAATTCTTTATCACTCCCGGACAGCGAACGGAGAAGACGTGGCCGTCTCGGCGGTGGTGCTGGTTCCCGATGGCAAGCCTCGGGCAAGCGGATGGCCGGCGATCGCATGGGGGCACGGGTTCATGGGAGAGGCGCGGCAGTGCGCCCCCTCGCTGATGAAAAATCTCGGCGCCGGGCCGCTACTGGCGATGTTTGCCAATCTGGGCTATGCCGTGATTGCGACCGACTATTCCGGGTGGGGAACCGATTCCGGCAAGCCGCTGCTGGATATGCAATCGAACGCGCTTGACGTCATCTACTCGGTGCCAGCGGCGCGCGCGGCTGTAACACAGATCGGAGCTAAGTGGATCGCTTTGGGATCTTTCCAGGGAGGTCTAGCGGCCGTTGCGGTGGCGGAGAGCGAAGTACGCGATCCCAACTATCTGGGCAGTGTCGCCACTTCGGGGCTGGCTGATGCGCAGGAGGCTTACCGGCATTATGCGCAGGGCTCTTCGAATCGGATGCTGCTAATGCTGGCATCCAGCGTGAAGGCGCTTTATCCGGAGTTCAAAGTGAGCGACATGCTGAACGACAGGGCTCTGCCTGCGTACCAGCGTTCGGCGGAGACCTGCGGAGGCGAAACGGGGCCGGAGTTCACGAAGGAAATGCTCAAGGTGGGTTGGGAGAACAATAAGTTCGTAAAGGAGTTTTTCGGCAGGAACACTCCCGGTCAAAGGCGAGCGCACAGCCCATTGCTCGTGATCAGTGGCGAGGCGGACGTTGCGATCCCGGCGGAGATGTCGGGAGAAACCGTGGCGCGCATGTGCAAGCAGGGAGACCGAATTCTTTTTTTGAAGTATCCGAATCTCGATGCCAGCGGGGCGATGGGAGCGTCGGTGGCAAACCAGATCAGTTGGATCAAGGCACGGTTTGCCGGTTATGGTGCGCCCAGTAACTGTCCTTGAGGCGATTCGCGCCGCTTACCACTTATGGTCAGAGTCAGGCAGGTCATCGGCCTGTCTGAACTGATTGCGTTTGCGATAAATAATGAAAATCATGCCGACCGACATAAAGGTGGGAGGGACGATAAGCACCAGAATCCCACTGCGTAAGGCCTGAATCATTCGAGCGCCGGCGGAGGCCGCCTGGGTATAGCAGAGGGCGCAACTCTGGGAGAAAGCCGGGGGAGGGGCGGCGAGCATGGCCATTCCAACGAGTGCGATACCCAGCAGCAGGGACGGTCTGTGGATTTTGAGTTTTTTTCTTAACATCTTTTCACTTAACTTTTTTCTCAGCTCGGCTCTCCATTGGCGCCTTTTCGCTTCTTACATTATTTTTGAAAATGGCGCGCCGGTAATCATCCGGAAGCTGTCGGTCCAGCCATATTGCAGGGTCAGCAGGACAGAAATCGTAAAGACTGCGACAAACAGCAGAAGGCTCCGCTTTTCCGTCCACAGATGCATGAAGAACAAAGCCGCCAGCCCAGCCTCGACGCAGGCGACCGCCAGCATGCGGGTAAACATTTGCGACCCGTCGATGTTCTGATAGGCAATCACGAATTGGAAGCCTGCCAAAACTAACAGGCACACATAAATGCCCAGATCCTTGCCGATTCCATTGCTCTTGTGCTCATTCGCGGTTGTCATGCATTCTGCTCCCAAGTTTCCCGATCAGTGAGTGAGATTCAAAAGGTAGACTAACGGTACGACGAACATCCAAACCAGATCCACGAAGTGCCAGTAAAGGCCGAGGACTTCGATATCATCCGCATTGTAACGTCCGCCCTTATAGCGCACGCCCACCGCAAGTAACGCGACTATGCCGCTCACAACGTGAGTTAGATGCAGACCGGTGATGCTGAAAAATGACGCCCCGAACAATCCCGTTCCCCACGGGTTCTTGAACATGGTCATGCCTTCATCGATGAGGCTCATCCATTCACGAATATGGAGCATGGCGAAGACAATACCGAGAGCCGCGGTAATCATGACCCAGCGGAAGGCTCCGGCTTTGTCCCCAGCGCGCGCGGAGCGCAGCCCGATCAGCATGGTCAAGCTGCTCGTCAGAAGAATGAAGGTCATGATCGCGACGTTGGTGATGCTATGGAAAGGTCTTGGCCAATCGGGAGTGCCATTGCGCAAAAATCCATAAGCCACCAGGCAGGCGGCAAAGGTCATGGTGTCCGCGATAATGAACAGCCACATGGCCAGCTTTTTTGTAGGAATGGAAAATGCCGGACCTACCGTCATGCCTGTCGTGTGTCCTTCCATGGTCAAATCCGCTTGGCTCACGGCGCCTCCTAATTGTCGAATCGGTTAGAGTTTGATCCAAAGCAGCACAATCAAGTACAGCCACAGAACGTCCATGAAATGCCAATAACGCGCAGTCGCATCCAGGGTATTCCGTCGCAAAGTCGACTTATTCAGCTTGCGAATGACATAGATCAAGCCGCCCACACCGCCGAACACGTGCAACGCGTGTGCGGCGGTCAGCACATAGAAGAAAGAGCTGCTTGGATTCGTGGCTAGATAGAGTCCCTGGGCTCTCAGTTGCGACCACGCGATGTACTGACCAGCCACAAAAAACAGGCCGAGAGCTAAAGTTATGTAGAGCCAGCGCGCCGGGCTATCGGCGAGGCCTTTTGATCTGCCCATGAACGTGGCCACACGGCGACGTGCGATCTCAAGCGTAATGCTGCTGGCGAGCAGCAGAAAAGTGTTGAGGTAGAGGATGGACGGCAAAGTGAAAGTCTGCCAGTCCAGCGATGAGCCTTTGCGAACAATAAGGGCGCTGGTGAACGCGGCAAACATCATGGTCACGGCAAAAAGCACCACCCAGATGGCAGTTGAAGACGGAGGCGGCGAATAGTCCAGAGCTACACGCAGATCGCCATCGGCCGGAACGACGTTCCTCCAACCACCGTTGCCTGAGTGCCCTTGGTCGGGCAAGCGGTTGGGATCGACTTGCGGTGGTTCATGTACCGTAGTTGCCATAACGCACAAAAATCCTCTCCCGAGATGCACGCGAGTTACTGCTCTTCATGTTCCGTTTTAACTTGCTCCGGCGAAGCCTGCATCACATAGTCGCCAACCGAACTCTCCACGCCGTATTGAAAGGGGTCGTGGTAAACGACCGGGTGCTTACCGCCAAAATTGTCGAAAGGCGGCGGCGTAGCTGTGCTCCACTCCAGCGAAGTGGCCTCCCACGGATTGTCTGGCGCGGGCGCGCCCCAGAACCGGCTGTGGATCAGGTTGTAGAGAAAAATCAGCTGGGCAGCGCCGGTGATGAGGGCAGCGATGGTGATGAAGCGGTGCACTGGGATCAGAGGTTGCAGGAAATCATCCACGAAGGATGAGTAGCGGCGCACATTTCCGGCCATTCCAAGGTAATGGAAGGGCATAAAGATGCAATAGGCGCCGACGAAGCTGAGCCAGAAATGAAGCTTGCCCAAAGTCTCGTTCATCATTCTTCCAGTCATCTTGGGGAACCAGAAGTAAGTACCAGCGAAGATGCCAAACATAGCGGCGACGCCCATCACAAGGTGGAAATGGCCGACCACGAAGTAAGTCGCATGGAGCATGATATCGATGGAGGGCTGAGCCAGGAAGAAGCCGCTCACGCCACCGCTGACGAACATCGAAATAAAGCCCAGGGCAAACAGCGAGGCCGAGGTGATGCGCAGCTTGGAGCCATAGAGACTGAAAGTCCATATCAATACCACGATGGTGGACGGGATGGTGATGACCAGTGTTGGGAAAGAGAACGCCAGCGAAGAGAATGGATTCATCCCGCTGACAAACATGTGATGGCCATAGACCATGTAACTGAGGACGGCTAGCGCTCCCATGGAATAGATGAGCACTCTTTGACTGAGCATCGGTCGGCGCATGCTGGTGATCAGGATGTGGGAAACGATGCCGATGCCGGGCACGATTGCGATGTAGACCTCGGGATGTCCGAAGAACCAGAACAGGTGCTGCCAGAGAAGAGTCGAGCCTCCAGAGTGCGGCAGCATTTGGTCATTCATCACCAGGTTCGACGCGACAAAGAAGCTGGTACCGGCCACGTGATCGAGAATCACGAGGATACATGCCGGCATTAACACGGAAAATGCCGTAAGCCCCATGCACGAGGTAATGAACCATGCCCAGGCGCTGAGTGGCAGACGCATGAGGCTCATCCCTTTAACCCGAAGATCGAGAGTGGTGGTAATAAAGTTCAATGAGCCTAACAACTGGCCAACACAAAACAGCCCAATGGAAATGGCCCACAGGACCACGCCTGCTCCTTGTCCGGGACCGCCAACGGAACCGACGGCATTAAGCGGCGCGTATTGGGTCCAGCCGCCCAGGGTTGGTCCATCGCCCACGAAGAATGACGACATCAGGACGAGGAAGGCCACGAACGTAACCCAGAACGACATCATGTTGAAGTGGGGGAAGGGCATGTCTTCGGCACCCACCTGGATGGGCAGGAAGTAATTGCCGAACGCCGCGAAAGGCGCGGTGGTGAGCACGAAGAAGACCATGATGGTGCCGTGCATGGTCATCAATTGCAGGTAGTACTCTGGTGTCATCACCCCGCCAGGAGCACCGTTGGACGAAAGCAATTGCAGGCCGGGAATGGCGGCATTGGTCCAAGCGAGGTGAATGCGCATCAACCAGGAAAGGAACATTCCGACAAAAGCGGCCACCAGCGCCAGTGCGTAATACTGCTTACCGATTACTTTGTGGTCCAGACTGAAGACGTGCTTCCGAATGAAACTTGTCGGAGGAGCGTGGTGTTGCGCCGCGTGCACTGACATGTCGTGCATATCCTCACCTCAAAGATGATCTGTCGATCCACCCGCGCATTAGAGCGCGGCCCGGAAGAGCTACTGCGATGCCTGCTGCTTAAGCCAACTATCGAAATCCTGCTGCGACATTACCTCGAGATACGCCTTCATGTTGTAATGTCCAAGGCCACAGAGCTGGGTGCAGACAATTTCATACTTGCCGACCTTGGTTGCGGTGAAGTGCAGAGAAACATCCAACCCAGGCACAAAATCCTGTTGCACGCGTAACTCCCGCACATAGAAGGAGTGTCCCACGTCTTTCGCATGCATGAGGAGATGGATTTCCTTATTCACGGGGATAGCCATCTCGGCGGCGACGATGTCGTCTCTGGCATCGACATCATGCTCGGGGTCGAGTCCAAAGAAGTTCTGCGTTCCCTCATTGATGTGATCGGGGCGAATGGTACCGAATTTTCCATCGGGACCGGGGTAGCGGAAATAGAAGGCGAACTGTCCGGCTTGTACCTGAATCGGCATGGCGTCGGCTGACGGCGGGGTGAGATATACATTCGCCCACGCCTTCACTCCGAAAATTCCGAGGGCCATGACTTCAATGCCGACGACCAGCAACGCAGCGATCACCAGACCCTTGGCGCCACCGGGAAATGTTTTAATTTTTGCGTTGGGGCCGGGGTTGGAAAACTTCCAGATGAAAATCGCCAAAATGAACTGTGCGGCGAGAAAGGAAATGCCAGCCTCCGCCATGGTTTCCGACATCTGCTCATCGATCAGATATCCATGAGTCGAGATGTCTTCGGGCGCCACCCAAGTGTGTCTCAGGATGGGGATTGCGGACAGAATCGCGATTACGATGATGGTGACGGCAAAAAATTTCGCCATGATGCTTCGCCCTCCGGTTACTGCCCCCACCTGCTCTGGGAACTGCGGCGGCGGAGAATGGGGTCCGACGCCGCAGCTCTAGGTCAGTACGCCTTCGCCTTAAAAGTGAAGTTTGTTTCCTTGGTCTCATTGCCGGTGATGGTGATATCGGCAGTCTGCGTGCCGTAGTCCTCATGCCAGGCGGTGATGGTGTACTTTCCGGGAGGCAGGTTCGGCAGTTTGAAGTCGCCTCCGCCTTTGCTTACGTCGTAGTGATTCGTACTGAGCACCGCGAATTCGCCGTGCATCCAGGGATGGACATTGCACTTCACCGAGATGAATTCGGGTTTGTCGTATTTGTCGACGATGGGAGGCGTGCCCGGCGGTTGCGATTTATTCCACTCCCGATTCACTTTGGCGAGCGGGTGAATGTTGTGGGAAGTTTGATCGCTGTTGACGATCTTGAGTTCCTGGTTGGTGTGCATGACCAGAACGTGCGGAAGATACTGGCAGCCTTTCTGCTCGAAGGTGACGGCCTGCGCCGGAACCTGACCATCGTCGGGCGCGCCCGACGAAACGTAAACCACCACATTCTCCAATGCATTGTTGGGCCCGGTCACAACCGTTTCGGTAGTCACTGGTGTGGCGTGCTGTTTGGCGCAACTGGGTTCCTTGGACATGTCGATGGGTTTTTGGTGGGCAGGCGTGCCGGTATAAGTCACCTTGCCGCTGACCGTTCCAGCGAACATCAGAGACGAACAGACGAGCAGCGTCAAGATTGCTAACAACATTTGTTTAGCGCGCATTCGAATATATCCTCCTAAGAACTCTAGACTTGACTTACTGGCCTCCACCGGGCGACTTGTTCTCGGCCGGAGCGGCCGCTGGCGCAGGGTTTCTATCCACGTACGGGGGAATAACTCCGTGCGCAGCGGATAGAACTTCGTTCTCCTTGCCGTGACGATTGATCTGCAAGGTACGCAGGAAATGGACGAGATCCCATGCGTCGTTGGGCTGGATCACGTCCGCGAAAGATGGCATGGGCGTGCCATCCACGCCGGTGATGAAGATCTTGTAGATATCCTCGTTGGTGTTCCCACACTTGAAGCGGGAGTCGTCTTTGCCGGCGGCGAAATTGTAAGGACGGATGGGATTGTCTTTGCTGTCGGTAAGAGTAGCGGCGGAAGGGCCGTCGCCTTCTCCGTGCGGGCCGTGACACTTCCAGCATTCGAGCTTGGTAAAGAGCGCTTTACCGTGAGCGATGCTGTCAAGGGTAACCGGGGGCTCGGCGGGAACCTTGATCGGGTCGCCGGCTTTTTCCTTGTCCCAGCGGGGCGAGAAAATCTTGATGTAGGCCACCAAGTCAGCGCGCTGCTGCTTGGTGAAGGTACTCCACACGGGCATGTTGGAGTTATTAAGTCCGCGTGCAATGGTGTTGAAGAGATCTTCGTCCGTGGGTAGCGTGCCGGTGAGAGTGGATCGGCACTTAAAAGTGGCGATCGTGAAGTCGCGCGGCTTGGGGTCGAGCCAAACGGCATTCTCGCCGTTGCCGTCGCCGTATTCACCGTGGCAACCGGCACAATAGCGGCGGTAGTCGCCCTTTCCGCCAGCGGAATGTCCGGTGATATTGCCGATGTGGCTTTCCATGGCCTTGAAGACCACAGGCGGCTTCGGGCCCACGTCAGGCGCATCCTGGGCCGAGGCCGGAACAGCGATCACCAGTCCCAAAACGATGGCGAAGAGAGTTGCACCGACAAGTCGCATTAGCTTCAATCTGTTCATAATCAGCACCTTTAAAATCAAAGTCATCGTCGGCAAATTGAACTCGTCTTGAACTCGTCGACGCGCAATCCTGGTGGTTAGAAGTCGAAGTCAAATCCCGTCAGCAATTCGCTGGTGTTGATATTGGTTCCGCTTAGGGCCGACGTCCCGACCTGATGGAAAATATTGAACTCGTTATGCCAAGCGAAACCCGCCCGGCTCGTCATGAACGGGTTGTAGCGGTAGCCGACGGTGTAAGTGGCTACGTTGCCGAAGTCCGAGCGCGTTCCTGGCGTCGACTGCTGCGACATCTTGATCGTTTCGTATCGCGCGAGGAAGATGAGCTGCGGACTGTAAACATAGTGGGGTTCGATGAGCACGCCATTCCAAGTTGGGTTGCGTGCACCTTGAATGAGCTGGGTATTCGGAGTGTTGTTACAGACGGGAGGACAGGTAGTGACACCAGGGTTGGACGCAACTTGATCGGGAAAGTCGCCATACCCTTGTCCGAACCATGCATTATCCGATCCGTGTTGCGTCACAACTTGCACATCAAAGTGCTGTCCAAAGTAGAACTGCCCAACGAAGCCTTCGCGACTGAAACCCTTGTTGTTGGTTCCCGAGCCGGCGACAACATTGCCACCGCTGGTGAGGTAGGTCGTGGCTGCCTGGCCGAGCATAGCGTAGAAGCCCAGACGCTGAACACCTAACTTACCGGCATCGAACGCCTGGCTGGCGGTAAAGAAACCGGTGTAAGACTGAGAACCGTAGGGGAGTCCCACTTGGCCGTTATTTGTGCTGAGCAACGAGGCTGAGTAACGCGTACGGTCGTTGTACGAGTGTCCCATCACCTCAACTCCTAGTTGATTGTCTCCGATTTGGCCAAAGATGTTGGCGTCACCCTGCGGCAAGAAGTGATAGAGCTGATAGATGCCGCCGTTGGCAGTGAGCGTGAGGATGCGTTTCTCGGAGAGCAGGTTGTCGAGCTCGAACTTACCGAACTTCACGTTCAGCCACGGACTGCCATGGATATTGTCGAGCCGGGCCATAACAGTTTCGAAGTGGAAGGATGCGGTCGGATCGGACGACGGGAGCAAGTAGAAGGAAAAGTTCTTTTCCAGGGTGCCACCGGTGTGGAAGTCGAGTCCGCTGAGATCGAAACCCGATGAGGTGACGCGCTGCTCGGTTTGGCCACCGCCACCGCCGAAGTTGTCGATGGGGACCTTGCCGACGCTGACCCGATGCCAGATTGGGGTGATGCGAAACGTGACTGGCCAATAGCCGGGATTCTGCCAGATCGGAGCATCGCGATCGTTCATGAGTTGGTAGCCGTTGTCTTTGAACT
>OBLW0100002994.1_pt1 | contig 13378 bp, 12 predicted proteins | sample 1520161 | NCBI WGS metagenome assembly OBLW01 (sample SAMEA3539309, study PRJEB22396) | soil metagenome | biome: tundra; feature: field; material: soil | place: USA | collected 2010-05 | depth 0.15 m
GATGGTCGCTCCACCCTTTCCCCAGTGCCGTGTGGTAATGCAGGTCGACCAGGCCAGGCAGGACGGCTTGGCCCGCGGCGTCGATCACCCGGGCGCCCTCGACCGGATGGCGGGCCAGGACGTCCGCGGTATCGCCGACGTCGACGATGCGGTCACCCTCGATCGCGACCGCCCCGCCGAACAGGACGTCGCCCGCGTCGTTCATGGTCACGACGGACCCGTTGGTGATGATCATGCGGTCGCTCATCGCTATTCCTCCGGGTTAGGCGAGGTCGAGAATCTGTCGGCCGAGCACGCCGCGCTGGCGGAGCGCGTCGAGTGCGCCCTGCACCCCGTCCAGCGGGAAGCGGCCCGCGATGGGCACCGTCATCGCGCCGCTGGCCGCCAGGGCGAGGGCGTCCACCAGGTCCTGCCTGGTGGCGGCGACGGTCGCCACGAACGAGGTCTCGGAAAGGATGAACTCGATGGGGTGCACGCTGAGCGACTGGTCGGTGTACCCCGTGGAGACGAACCGGCCCCGCTTGGCCAGGCACCGGATCCCTGCGGTCATCGACCCGGTGGTCCCCACCAGCTCGAAAAAGACATCGGCCCCGCGTCCGCCAGTGAGTTCCCGGACAGCGGCGGGCAGTCGCTCGTAGTCGTCGGGCGTTCCCACCACCACGCCGTCGGTGGCGCCATACTCAAGGGCCAGTTGGCGTTTGCGCTCCGAATCGGCGACCGCGATCACCCGCGCCCCTGCGTGCCTGGCCGCCTGGGTGACCAGGATCCCGACGCCACCTATGCCGTCCACCACCGCCGTCTGGCCCAGCCGCAGCGCCGACAGCTTCGCCGCGTGCACCGCCGTCATCCCGGCACAGCTGAGCACGGCGGCGGTCGCGAGGTCCACCGGACCGGGAACCGGCACCAGGTTGCGCTCCGGGACCACCACGTACTCCGCATCGCCGCCATCCATGTTGAAGCCAAGCTGCCCCGGCTCCCGGTCACAGATGTTGGGCCGCCCGGCCAGGCACTGCTCGCACCAGCCGCAGAAGAGCTTGTTGTAAACGGCGACCCGATCGCCGGCGTGCAGCCCGGCACCCTCGCCGGTCGCCTCCACCACCCCGGCCGCCTCGTGCCCGAGGGTCATGGGATAGGGATCGGGCTTGATCATGCCGTCGAGGATGTGCAGGTCCGTGCCGCACACGCCGGCGGCGTGCACCCGGACGAGGACCTCGCCGGGGCCCGGCACCGGGGTGTCCATGTCGTCCAGGCGCAGGGTCAGGTCCTCGAAGATTCGGGCAGCTCGCATTGTCGGCCAGGCTCCTTCCGGTGCGGTTCGCCATAGGCCATGTCCCAGAACTGAACTTCATAGCGGGTCGAGATATCGAAGATCCACGCGAGGCGCGCCACCGCGGCCGGGTCGCCCTGGCCGGCCAGCCGGTCAAGGAGCCCGGTCGTCTCGGCCACCAGTGCTGAGTAATCGCCGTTGCCGAACATCGACACCCAGTCGGCGTACACCGGGTCATCGGGAAGCGCGGCCATCAGCGGCGTGGCGAGTTCGCCGTAGCTCCACTGGCAGGGCAGCACGGCGGTCAGCCCCTCCGCGCAGCTGCCCTGGGCCGACGTATAGAGAAGGTGCCGGGTGTAGGAGTAGGTGACCGGCAGCATGGTGCTCATGGCGCCGGGCGACCCGCCCAGCCGGCGCAGGAAGGCGACGTTCGACGGGATCTCGGCGCCGGCGATCTGCCGCAGGAAGCGGCTGAGCACATCAAGGGCCTCGGCATCGGGCGCTTTGCCGATGATCAGGCCGATGGCCCTCGCATAGTCTTCCAGGTAGAGGATGTTCTGCTCGAAATAACGGCGGAAGGTCTCGTGCGGAAGCGTGCCCGCGCCGATCTGGCCCACCATCGGATGGCTGGTCGCCGCGGCCCAGGCCGGCCCTCCCCGCTCCCGCAGCCCAAGAGACACGCTGGAGCCTGGCATATCCGACATAATGCGCAGCACATCAGATCTTATTCTCCGAAGTCAAGCGGATCACGGGCCGGGGTCAGGCCTGCTCCGGGGCATCTTCCAGCGCCCTGAGCTGGTCGTCGCGGACGCTGCGGATGTGATCCCTCATGCACTGCTCAGCGAGCACGGGGTCGCGGGCGGCGATCGCATCGACGATCTTCTCGTGCTCGTCCACCGACGCGTCGATCCGTCCGGGGATCTCGGCGGTGAGCTGGCCGATGCGGGTCAGGTGCGCCCGCACGTTCTCGATGAGGGCTTGGATCCGGTGATTGCGCACCTGGTCGAACAGGACAACATCGAACTCCGTTATCAGTGCGGCGAGCTCGCCCCGGTCCTGGCCGCTCAGCAGGCGGCGGCTCTCGGCGGCGATGCGTTCGAGGCGGCTGAGGTCCGGCTCAGTCATGGACTGGGCCGCCGCCCGCACGGCGGCATTCTCCAGCAGCTCCCGCAGCTCATAGATCTCGACCAGGTCCTGCCGCGAGTACCTGGTCACCGCGGCGCCCTTGAACGAGGTCGTCTCGACCAGGCCCTCCTGCTCGAGCCGGGTGAGCGCCTCCCGGATCGGCGTCTTGCTCACCCCGAGCCGGTCGGCCAGGGTGGCCTCCCGGAGAGGTTCACCAGGAGCGAGCCGCAGATCGACGATCGCGCTCTTGAGCTCCTCGTAGACCCAGTCGGTCACCTTGCGGCGGTCGTGCCGGCCAGTGAAGACCGACTCCAGCCGCGCCCTGCTCTCATCGGCGACGTGATTGGCCACTCTCTATGCCCTTTCTGCGACTGGATCCCCCCGCAACTTGACCACCAGGCCACGGCTCGACCAACGGGATGACCCGCCAGCTCCGGTCCTGTTCCGCCACGTCTCTTCTCCCTTACGCACAGCGACGTGCGCCGATGCCAATCCTAGGTAATCTTTTGCGTGGTATGTGATATCCCATCACCGGCCTCCGGCGGCCCCGGGCTGACCGCGGCTGACCAGGAGCCGGCGAAGGCCCGCACGGTCGCCATCCGGTCGCGGCCGAGCGGGAAGACATGGACAGAATCGGCCCCGGCCTCGAGCGCGGCCCTGATCTGCCCCGCGGCCCGCCGCTGGTTCCCGGCCAGGGCGACTTTCCGCACGAAGTCATCCGGGAGCCCCTGGGCGGCCGCGGCCGCCTCCTGGAACTCCCCGCCCGTATAACCGGCCCGCGCCGCCGCCGTGACCTCGCTGGGCAGGCCGGCCAGCGCGCAGATGTGCGGGGCGGTCTGCGGAAACCAGGCCGCGATCGACCGGGCGTCGGCCAGCGCCGCCGCCTCATCCTCGGCAATTGCCCCGTAGGCGAAGACCGCGACGTGCGGGCGCGGGCGGCCTGCGGCGTCGGCGGCGCGGGCCACCCGGGAGATGGCCCAGTCGAGCGCCTCGGGGAAGAGGCCCACCAGCAGGATCACACCGTCGGCGATCCGCCCCGCCAGGTCCAGGGTTTTCGGCCCGCTCGCGGAGATGAACACGGGAATGCCGGCCCGCGCGGGGAACCGCAGGTGCGCTCCCGCGAGACTGAACTCGCCCGGGCGCGAACCGCCCGTGCTTGAACCGCCCGTGCTTGAACCGCCCGTGCTTGAACCGCCCGTGCCCAGGTCCACGGTCTCCCCGCGCCACAGCTGCCGGATGGCGCTGATCGCCGCCTCCACGGTAGCCAGCCGGCTTGGCTTGAGCCCGAGCGCCAGCAGGGGGCGGTCGCCGGCCCCGATGCCCAGGATCATCCGGCCCGCGGCGATCTCGTCGATGGTGGCGGCCGCGGCCGCGGTGATCGCCGGGTGCCGGGTGGCCGGGTTGGTCACGGCCGTGCCGATCAGCAGCCGCGAGCTCCGGGTGGCGGCCAGGGTGAGGTAGGAGTAGCAGTTGCGGGCGTGCAGGGACGAGTCGGTGAGCCACAGGTGATCGAAGCCGAGGCTCTCGATCTCCTCGACCATGCCGCAGAACGCCCCGGGCGCGTCCACTCCCTGGAGCACCACCCCGGCCCGTGGTCCGGTCACCCGTGGTCCGGTCACCCGTGGTCCGGTCACCCGTGCCTCGTTCAAGCCTGCTCCTGCCGCAGTAGGTGGATGGTGTCCGCCAGGGCCATGAGGCCCGCGGGCACCGGCTCCGTCTCGATCCATTCCGCGGGGGTGTGCTCACCCTGGCCACGGGTCACGCCGAGGGCGACAGCGGGAATCCCCAGGTCAAGTGCGGCGTTGGCGTCGGTGCTGGCCGCGCTGAACTCGGCCGGAAGGCCCGCCCGCCGCAATGCGGTGACCGCCGCCCGGGCGATCGGGCTCGCTGGGGTGACGCTCCCCGCCGGGCGGCGGCCCAGTTCCTCAAGGTCGACGGAGATCCCGGGCGGCACCACGGACACGATCCCCCTGGCCCGCTTCTCCAGGCGCTGCAGCGCCTTGCTGCCGTCGCCGCGCAGGTCGACGTCGAACCAGGCATCCCGGGCCCGGGCGTTGATGGCCTCGCCGCCGCCGATCAGCCCGACGTTGACGGTGCAGCGGGCCCCCGCCGTGGCCCGGCCGACGAGCGCGGCCAGCCTGGCCGCGCCGCCCGCGGCCGCGTGCACCGCGCTCGGCGCCTCGGCTCGCTCCCAGGCGTGCCCGCCCGGACCGGCGTAGCGAACCCGCCAGCGGACCGAGCCGACACCCGTGATGACGACCCGCCCGAGGTAGTTGCCTTCCACGGCGATCACCGCCGAGACCGGCGCGGGCGGGTGCGCCAGCGCGTGCCTGATCCCGGCTAGGTTTCCCTTGCCCTCCTCACCCACGGTCGCCACCAGCCAGACCGGTCCCGTGCCAGCCCCGGCGCCAGGTTCCAGGCCAGTCCCGGCCCGCAGTAGCCGGGCCACAGCCGACAGAGCGGCCACCCCCACGCTGTCGTCCCCCACGCTGGGCCCGGACAGCCGGCCAGGCTCGGCCGCGACCACATGCGGCAGGTCCTCGGGGAATACCGTGTCCAGGTGGGCACAGATCAGCACCGCGGGGCCGGGGCCGTCGGCCACCTGCGCCCACACGTTGCCCGCGGTGTCGGTGTGCGGCGCCCACCCATCCTCGGCCCACCAGCGGAGCACAAGGTCGGCACGGGCCTTCTCGGCGCCGGTGGGGGCGGGGATCTCAGCCAGTGCGATCGTGCGCCGGATCACAGCCTCCGCGAGGTCCCGCGCGGCCGGCGGCGCGCTCACCGGGCCGGTCACGCGGTCACCGCGATACCCGCTTCGACCAGGCGGTCGATGTCATCCGGCGCCAGGCCGGCCTCCGTGAGCACGGCGCGGGTATCGGATCCCAGGGCCGGGGCAGGCGACGGATAGCCGAGCGCGGCCTGGTCAACCCGCAGCGGCGGGCTGATCACCCGGTACGCTCCGGCGGTGGCGTGCTCAAGTTCCTGTACCGCGCCCAGCGCACCGACCTGGGGCCGGTGCAGCACCTGCGAGAGGTCCTGGACCTGCGCGGCGGGCACCCCCGCTTCCTCGAACCGGGCCAGCCAGTGCGCCGTGGGTAGCGTGATGAGGACGGCCTCGATCTGCCGAGTCAGCTCATCCCGGTGGGCCACCCGGCTGGCATTGTCGGTGAACCGCGGGTCGGTGGTCAGATCACCGAGCCCGAGCACGCGGCAGGCCCGCAGCCACATCTCCTCGGAGCCCGCGCCGGCCAGCACGATCCAGCCATCCGCGGTCCGGAATCCACCGTACGGGGCGAACGTCGGCGAGTGGGTGCCGAGCAGGCCAGGCACGGCGCCCGCCATCATGACACTGGCGGCGAGCGTGCCCAGGCTGGCCAGCGCGAATTCGAGCAGCGAGGACGACACGAGCCGGCCCACGCCGGTCCGCTGCCGTTCGATGTACGCGCCGAGCATGCCCAGCGCGCAGCTCAGCCCCGCGCCCACATCCAGCACCGGCGCCCCGACCTTCACCGGGCCCGACTCAGGGGTCCCGGTGACGCTCATGACGCCGCTCTCGGCCTGCAGGATCAGATCGAAACCGCCCTTGGCGGCTTCCGGGCCGATATCCCCGTAACCCGAGATAGAGCCGTAGATCAGCGCGGGGAACCGGGCGTGCACGGACTCCCAGTCCAGCCCGTGCGGCGCCAGGCTTCCCGGCCGCGAGTTCTCGACGAGCATGTCCGAGGTGGCGAGCAGCCGCTCGATCGCCACGCGGCCGGCTGGCTTCCTGAAGTCGATGGCCACGCTGCGCTTGCCCGAGTTCAGCGCCATGAACAGGACCGACTCCCCATGGCCGCGCCCGGTGCCATTGGTGAACCCGGCGCCCTTGATGAACCCGGTGCCCTGCCAGCGGTACGGATCGCCGGGCGGTACCTCGATCTTCACCACGTCGGCGCCCATGGCGGCCAGCAGCATGGTCGCCTGGGACCCGGCGACGAACCGGGTCAAATCGAGCACCCGCAGCCCGCCGAGCAAGCCCCCTACCACGGGGACGGCTCGCGGAACTCGCCGAACGCGCCACGGAACACGTCGCACATCTCGCCCACGGTGGCGCCCGCTCTCGCCGCCACGACCAGGGCTGGCATCACGTTCCGCCCCTCATCGGTGTCCTGCCTGAGCCGCTGCACCGCGTGCGCGACCACCCGGCCGTCCCTGGCGGCCAGCCGCTGCCGGGTCCTGGCCACCTGCCTCTCGGCGATCCCGGGATCGAGCTGGAAGAACTCCATCGCCTGCCCGAGACCATCCCCGTTTCCGCCCCCGTCCTCGGTGACGTGCACGTTCACGCCTACCTTGGGGCGGCGTCCGTCAGCGATGCCCCGCTCGGCGCGGTAGGCCGCGTCGGTGATCCACCGCTGCGGAATGCCGCGCTCCAGAGCGCGGACCGCTCCCCCGGCGTCCTCGATCTCTCGCAGCACCGCCTCGGCCCGGGCCTGGATCTCATCGGTCAGATTCTCGACAAAGAACGAGCCGGCCAGGGGGTCGGCCGTCCTGGTGACCCCCGTCTCCAGCGCGATTATCTGCTGGGTGCGCAGCGACAGCGTCACCGCTTCCTGGCTGGGGAGCTCGAAGGCCTCGTCGTAGCCCATCACGTGAATCGACTGAGCCCCGCCGAGCACCGCGCCCAGGCATTGGACGGTCGACCTGATCACGTTGTTCAGCGGCTGCTGCGCGGTCAACGTGGTCCCTGAGTTCCCCGAGAAGAAGCGCAGCCGGGCGGAGGCGGGATCAGCTGCGCGGAATCGTTGGGTAGCTATGTGGTACCAGATGCGGCGGGCGGCCCGAAGCTTCGCGATCTCCTCGAACAGGTCCAGGGTGGTCGCGAAATGGAAGGACAACCGGGGCGCGAAACGATCGAACGCCAGCCCCCGGCCGGTCAGTTCCTCGCAGTAGGCGATGGCTGATGCCATGGTGAGGCCGAGTTCCTGTACCGCGTCGCAGCCCGCTTCCCGGGCGTGGTACCCGGTGATCGAGATCGGGTTGAACCGTGGCAGCGTCCGGGATGCGTACTCGACCACGTCCGCCGCGAGCCGCATGGACGGGCCCGGCGGGAACACGTAGGCCTTGCGGGCGAGGAACTCCTTGAGGATGTCGTTCTGCAGGGTCCCGGTGAGCTGGTCGGGGCGCACTCCCTGGCGCTCCGCGGCGACCAGGTAGGCGGCCAGGATGATCGGCGCGGTGGCGTTGATGGTGAAGTTCACCGAGACCTTGTCCAGCGCCAGCCCGGCGAACAGGTCGGTCATGTCCTCGGCGGTGTCGATGGCGACGCCCACCCGGCCAACCTCGGCCCGGGCCATCTCATGATCGGAGTCGTAGCCGAGCTGCGTGGGCAGGTCGAACGCGACCGACAGGGCGGTCTGGCCCTGGCCGAGCAGGAAGTGGAATCGGGCGTTCGTCTCGTCCGCGGATCCGTACCCGGCGAACTGGCGCATGGTCCAGAGCTGGCCCCGGTACATGGACGGGTAGGGCCCCCGGGTGAACGGCGGCTCGCCTGGCCGCCCCAGGCGGGCGGCCAGGCCGGTGGTCCCGCCCGCCACGTCATCCGCCGTGTACACGGGGGCCACCGGGATTCCCGAGTCCGTGCTGACCGGCTCTGCTGGCTTTGCTGGCGCTGCTCGCGGGGAGGGCTCGCTTTGCTCGCGCTGCTCGCGCTGCTCGCGGGGCTCGCGGGGCATTAGGCGACCTTCCGCGACGCGGCTACGCTGAGCACGCCCTCGACCACACGGGGCAGGGAGGTGCCCACGGGGAAGACGGCCGCCACCCCGAGCCGTAGCAGTGCGGCGACGTCATCCACGGGGATCGTGCCGCCGATGACCAGGGGCGCGTCGAGGTGGGCACTGCTCATCGCCGCCAGCAGTTGCTCCGCGATGGGCAGATGCGCGCCCGACAGCGAGGAGATCCCGACGATATCGGCGTCCTCATCCACGGCCGCCGCCACGATCTGGGCGGCCGTCACCCGCAGGCCCAGGTAAATGACTTCGGCGCCGGCGTCCCGCAGGGCCATGGCGACGACCTTGATGCCCCGGTCGTGCCCGTCAAGTCCCGGCTTCGCGAGCAGCACTCGCGGGGGACTCACTGTGGTTGGCGTCACTGTGGCTGGCGTCACTGTGGCTGGCGTCACCGTGGCTGGCGTCACCCTGGTTGGCTTCACCGCGGCCTCACTGCAGGTCACCCTCGATCATGACCGCCCGGCCGTCGAGCTCCAGGGTGGCGTCACGCATCACGCAGTCCAGGTGCGCGATGGCGTTGACCTGGCCGCCGTAGGCGATCGAGTTGCCCAGGGCGACGTGGGCGGTGCCGCGGGCGGACTCGGTCTCCATCGGCACCTCGCAGACGGTCCCGGCCGGGTTGAAGGCCATGGAGACCTCGGCCAGGTTCGCCATCTGCTCGTCCGCGCAGCGCTCCAGCATCCCGGTCAGCCGGGTGCGCTCGGCGCCCTCGATGCCCACCACGTTCCCGTCCTCGACGTGCAGGACGACGGGTTCACGCAGCGGGCCGCGGCCCATGAACAACAGGTCACCGTCGATCACGACGACGCCGTAGGCCGTGCCCTCCACCGGCGCCGTGCCCGATTCGATGTCCGGCGGCGCCATGTAGGCGCCCGGGTCCCGCGCCAAGCCGTGCAGCACCCGGCCCGGACGGCCGTCCACCGAGCCGCGCAGGTCGGTACCCGCGGGGGTGGTCAGCCGGAACTCGCGGGCCGAGCCCCACGCCCGGCCCACCCGTTCCGCGTCGCCGCGCAACTGCTCGAAGTCGACGTCCAGCGGGCCGCCCGGGCGGAACGTGTCCAGCACCACCCCGGGCATGGCGAGGTAGCGGACACCCCGCTCGGTGGCGCTGCGGCGGGCACGACTGGAACCGATGAACAGGCTGGTGAGCTCGATGACGGCGGACGCCTCGGCCATCATCGCCGCGACCGCCCGGGGCGGCTCGGAGCCGGGCAGCGAGGGGACTGGCATCTGGGCCACGAGCGGAATCCCGTCTCGCGCCCCGATCGACTCGATCAGCCGGCTGACCACCCGGCCGTCGGTCCCTTCATCGGTGAGCAGCACGACCTGCTCGCCGGGGCGGACGCCCAGGCACTGATCGAGAAGGGTGTCGAAGCCGCCGTCGCGCTGATTCATGGCCCCGTGCTTCATGGCTCCGTGCGCCCGCCCGCATGCTCACCGAGCGCGAGCGCCGCGAACGTCGCGTACACCTTGGTTGCCTCGTGGATGTCCCCGACCGGCAGGTGCTCGTCAGGGCAGTACACGGGCGGCCCGCCGGGACCGAAGATCACCGTGGGGACCTTCTCCCCGAAACTCGCGGTGTCCCCCAGCCAGTTCTCGGTGACGAGCTTAGGCTCCCCGCCCCGGACCTGGCGGACCGCGTCCACCATGAGCCGCACCACCTCGTCGCCGGGCCGGGCCAGATAGCCGCTCTTGACGTCGGCCAGGCTGACCTGCGCGGCGAACCGCGGGTCCGCCTCCGCCGCCTCGGCCAGGCACCGGTCGACCTCGGCGCGCACCTGCTCGACGGTGACCCCAGGCTGTGGCCGGCAGTCCACCCGGATCACGCACTCGTCCGGGATCATGGACGGGCCACCGGGGGCCAGTCCTCCGTAGATCCGCCCGGGGACGATGTAGGTTTCCGCGCCGAACAGGTCGGCGACTCCCTCCGCGAGGTCGGGTTCCAGCCGGGAGGCGTCCAGCGTGAGCACCGCCTGGGCGGCGAGCGTGTTGGCGTTGACCGCGGCATGCTTGTGGCAGGTGTGCGCCGAGCGGCCGAGCACAGTCACGTCGAAGTAGTACCGGCCCCGGTGCCCGAGGCAGACCTGACTGTCGGTGAGCTCGCCGAGGACGCACAGGTCGGCCGGGTGAGCGTCGAAGTAGGCGATCGAGCCTGCCTGGTCACCCATGTGATCGGCGACCGCCGCCATCGCCAGCGTGCCGGAGATGGGCAGCCCGCTCGCCCTGACCGCCTCGATCGCCACGATCTGGCAGGCGAGCGCGGCCTTCATGTCCATGACACCGTGCCCGTAGACCGCGCCGTCGATGAGATCCCCGGAGAACGGGGCCGCCCGCCGCCAGCCGTGCGACTCGGGCTTGGTATCGGTGTGACCGGTGAGCACCACCCGCCGCCCGTGGCCGAAACTGACCTCGCCGATGGCATTGGGCCGCCCGGGAAGCACCGGCTGGAGATCCACCGCCTCAAACCCGGATTCCCGCATTACCGAGGCGAGGAATGCGGCCAGCTCGCCCTCGCCGCCGAGCACACTCGGAATGCGGCAGACCTCCCGCACCAGTTCCACGGCCCGGTCGAGATCAATGTTCTCCAGCACTGGAGCAGCGAACCCGGGGTCAACGATGTCCACGGCGATCCGATCTCCTCACAAGCGGTCCGGCCCTGCTTCTCACTCTGCCGGGCGGCCGGATCCTGCCTCCCCGGCCACCCCGACCACGGGCACGGCGGCCTGGGCCGGGGCCGGGCCAGCCGCCACCTTCCGCAGCACGAAGTAGAGGATCCCGGCCACGACAAACCCGACGTAGAAGGAGAGGTCAGCACCATCGAGCGCCTTGGCCGCCGGGCCGACGATGAGCGACGTGTTCATGAACGGCACCATGCATCCGAAGCCCACCACGAAGGCGACCAGGGCCGGCCAGCCATTGCCCAGGTTCCGGAATGCGAGGGCGCTCCTCAGGAAGGAGGGCGTGTACTTGTCTTTCGCGTAGTGCCAGTCGATCATGACGATGGCACAGAACGGCGCGATCCAGTAGCCGATGAACAGCAGGATGTTCTGGAATTTGCCCGAGGTATTGCCGGCGTTCATCCACAGGATGGCGGCGTACGCGAGGACGGCCACGACACCGGCGACGATCGGGCGCCGCACCCGGACGCCCATCGCCTGGAAGGCGAGTGACCCGGTGTAGTCGTTCATCGAGTTGGACGCGATCGCCCCGAATACGATCGCGATCAGCGCCAGGACGCCGAGCAAGCCTCCGCCCATCAGCGTGCGCACGCCCGCCGCGGTCTGGTTGCTCAGGACGCTGGCCCCGGCCAGCCCGATGGTCTCCACCCACACGTAGGACGCGGTCAGCCCGGCCAGGGTGAGCCAGAAGATGGCCGCCTTCGACGAGTCGGGCTTCATGTACCGGCTGTAGTCCGACGCATACGTCGCCCAGGAGATCCCCTCGCTGACAGCGATGGTCACCATCAGGACGAACGCGCCAAGCAGGGCCCCGCCGTGCACGGTGTTGTGCGGCAGGACGACGTGGTGCTGGAAGATCCGCACGGTGAGGACCAGGAACAGCACGATGAGAACTATCGAGCCGATCACCTGCAGCCGGTGCACGAACTCGTACCCGTAGATGCTGACGATTCCCTCAAGTACCAGGACGATCGCAACACCGAGCCAGAACGGGACGTGGAAGAGCAGTTGCGCCGCCTCGCCGCCGAAAAGCCCGACGAGGGCATCCCAGGCGATCGATGACAGCCATTGCACGGTGCCCGGCAGGACGATCGACTTCCCGAACGGCAGCCTCGCGAGCGGTACCTGGGCCGTGCCCGTCCGGGGGCCCCAGGTGCACAGGATGGCCACCGGCAGGGACCCGATGATCGTGCCCACGATGATGGCCACCAGGCCGAGCTGGAATCCGAGCCCGAGCACGACGGCGAGCGTGCCGGCGAACACGCCCGACAGCTCCATGTTCGGCGTGAACCACACGGTGAACATCCGGTGCACCCCGCCGTACCTGGAGTCCGCCGGGATCGGGGCCATGCCCTGGCCCTCCAGCGCGAGATCACCGGTACGGGTGGGCCGCACACCTTCGAAGACCCTCAGCTCGTCCGTCGCATCGGCCATGGCGGCCACCCTTCCTGGACACGGGCAGTTCCCGGACACGGGCAATCAGATGTCTGATATATCAGATTTTATCCGCGATGGTCAACGGTCACCCGTGCTCACCAGGGCAGTTGCGATGTCCCGGATGGCTCCGGCCCGGCACTGTCGGCCGCGGCGCGGAGCCGGGCAAACTCATCGGCCAGGGATTCCGCGCTCCAGTGCGCGTTCAGCCCGCTGGGGTTGGGCAGCACCCACACGCGGGTGCGGCCGAGGGTCTGGTCTTGCGGTCCCACACTGGCGCCGGGGCGGCCAAACGCCGTCCGGTAGGCGGTGACGCCGACGATCGCCAGCCAGCGGGGACTCAGCCGCCCGACCTTGGCGGCCAGCTCGCGGCCGCCTTCGCGCAGCTCGTCCGGGCGCAGCTCGTCCGCGCGGGCGGTGGCGCGGGCGACGATGTTGGTGATGCCGAGCCCGATGTCCAGCAGTTGCTCCTGCTCATCGGGGCGGAGCAGCCGCGGCGTGAACCCTGACCGGTGCAGCGCCGGCCAGAAGCGGTTTCCGGGACGGGCGAAGTGGCGCCCGGTGGCGGCGGAGTACAGGCCGGGATTGATGCCCGAGAACAAGACCCGCAGACCGGGCGCGGCGACATCGGCGAGCGTCTCGTCCCTGGCCGCCGCGAGGTCAGCCGGTGTCGGCCGGGGCGGCCGCGGGCCGGTCGCCTTCACGAGTCCTCAGCCAGGGGCCGGCTGAAGGCACGCCATAAGCTGCCCGGGCGGGGGAGCTCGGAAACCAGGCCGCGGCCGAGCCGCAGCAGCGCCTCGGCCTGGTCGGCTCCCACGGGCCTGGCCAGCAGGTAACCCTGCCCGTACTGGCAGCCCATCGAGATCAGCAGGTCCCGCTGCACCTCGTTCTCGATTCCCTCAGCCATGACTGTCAGCCTGAGCGTCTTGGCGATACGGATGATGACCTCGGCGAGCGCCAGCCGCTGCTCGGAAATCGCGATGCCTTCCACGAAGGACTTGTCTATCTTGAGCACATCGATCGGCAGTTCCCTCAGGTAGCTCAGCGACGAATACCCGGTGCCGAAGTCATCGATGGCGAGCCGTACCCCGATTCGCTTTAGTTCCTCC
>OBLW0100002995.1_pt1 | contig 13376 bp, 8 predicted proteins | sample 1520161 | NCBI WGS metagenome assembly OBLW01 (sample SAMEA3539309, study PRJEB22396) | soil metagenome | biome: tundra; feature: field; material: soil | place: USA | collected 2010-05 | depth 0.15 m
ATACGATCGGCTTTTTCGTGAACAACTACGGAATGTCCTGCACGGCAAAGTTGCTGAGCAGCGGCAAGTCCAGCCGGACCCGAACCTACAATTGCTATCTTCTTTCCTGTGTGGTTCTGCGGTGGTTCGGGATGAATCCAACCTTCGGCAAACCCGCGTTCCACAATATTTTTTTCGATTTGCTTAATTGTCACCGCTGGTTGATTGATTCCCAACACGCATGATGCCTCACAAGGAGCTGGGCAAATTCTTCCGGTAAACTCAGGAAAATTATTGGTAGAGTGCAATTGACGAACGGCTTCTTTCCAGCGTCCGCGATAAACGAGATCGTTCCAATCGGGAATCAGGTTATTGACGGGACATCCAGTTTGACAAAACGGAACTCCACAGTCCATGCAGCGAGCAGCTTGGTTTCGGAGCTTATCCGCCGGAAAATCAAGATAGATTTCGAACCAATCGTTGACGCGCTTCGTCGCGGACCGTCTTGGCGTAAGTTCGCGCGTGTATTCGAGGAAGCCGGTATCTTTACCCATGTTGCACCTGCTCGGTTTGAGATACATCGAGCGATGTCGCGGAAGATTGATTCTCGGTCGAAGCTTGGCCTGGAATATAAGGCTGCTGTCGCCGCGGAAAACCGAGCACTCGCTTGTGCTCGTGCGGAAAGACTTTGATAAAGCGAGGTAACGCTTCGGACCAGTTGTCGAGAATCCAAAGCGCGCGCGGACTGCCGGTTAAAGACAGGTGACGCGTTACGAGATCTTTAAGTAATTTTGTCTCTGCACGACTTGCCTTTGCGAGTGGTGATTCCGGCTCCAAATCGCGGGCTTCAAAAACTGGCTCGAGGTCGACGGAGTCGAGATTGCAGCGCTTCTCGGCAAAGTCTCCACGCTCGTCGAAAACATACGCAACGCCGCCGCTCATCCCAGCAGCAAAATTTCTGCCGCACGATCCGAGAACGACGACTAACCCCTTCGTCATGTATTCGCAGCCGTGATCGCCGACTCCCTCGACTACTGCTGTCGCGCCGGAATTGCGAACCGCGAAGCGCTCACCCGCGACTCCATTGAAAAACGCTTCGCCACTAGTCGCGCCGTAAAGAGCAACGTTGCCAATGAGAATGTTTTCTTCGGCAGCAAATTTCGAACGTCGCGGCGGATAAGCGACCAACCGACCACCAGAAAGCCCTTTGCCGACATAATCGTTGGCCTCGCCTTCGAGGGTAAGAGTGATGCCCTTGGCCAGGAACGCGCCCATGCTTTGTCCCGCAGATCCATCAAGATGGATGCGTATCGTGTCGTCGGGCAGACCAGCCGATCCATGTCGTCGCGCGACTTCGCCGCTCAGCATTGTCCCAACGGAACGGTGAATATTGCGCACCGGCATTCTGAAAACAACAGGAGTAAGAGATTCGATCGCCGCGCGCGATTTCGCGAGAAGCTGGTGATCAAGCGCCTGCTCCAATCCGTGATCCTGCGACTGAACGCAGCGTCGCGCCACGCGCGACGGCACGGGAGGATTATAAAAAATCGCGGAGAGATCGAGGCCGCGACCTTTCCAGTGATTGACCGCGGGCTGCGTGTCGAGCATATCGACACGGCCGATCATGTCGTCCATGTGGCGGAAGCCGAGTTCGGCCATATATTGCCGCACTTGTTCGGCCAGGTAGAAGAAGAAGTTGATGACGTGCTCGGGTTGACCCTGGAAACGTTTACGTAGTTCTGGATCTTGCGTGGCGATGCCAACCGAACAAGTATTGAGATGGCATTTGCGCATCATCACGCAGCCCATTGCAACGAGAGGCGTCGTGGCGAAACCAAATTCTTCCGCGCCTAGAAGTGCCGCGATTACGACGTCGCGTCCGGTCTGCAGTTTGCCATCGGTTTGCACGCGGATTCGGCTCCGCAGATCGTTCAACAGAAGCACCTGCTGCGTTTCAGCCAAGCCGAGTTCCCATGGAATGCCCGCGTGTTTAATCGAACTGAGAGGAGAAGCGCCGGTGCCGCCGCTGTCGCCACTGATCAACACAACATCCGCGTGAGCCTTCGCTACGCCCGCAGCCACTGTGCCGACTCCAACTTCGGCGACGAGTTTGACGGCGATCCGCGCCTGGGGATTTACATTTTTCAGATCGTAGATCAGTTGCGCCAAATCTTCGATGGAGTAAATATCGTGATGCGGTGGAGGAGAGATTAACCCGACTCCAGGAATCGAATGCCTGAGGCGCGCAATCACCTCATCAACTTTGTAACCCGGAAGTTGCCCGCCTTCGCCTGGTTTTGCTCCTTGGGCCATTTTGATTTGTAGTTCGTCCGCATTGACGAGGTAGTTGGCCGTTACTCCAAAGCGCGCCGATGCGACCTGCTTTACTGCGCTACGGCGGAGGTCTCCGCTTGCATCTGGTTTGAATCGTTCTTCATCTTCGCCACCTTCGCCGGTATTCGATTTGCCGCCGATGCGATTCATGGCGATGGCGAGAGTTTCGTGCGCTTCTTTGCTGATCGAACCAAATGACATGGCGCCAGTGCTAAAGCGCTTCACAATTTCCTTGGCGGGTTCCACCTCTTCGAGCGTCACTGGCTTGGTGCTTGATTTAAATTTCATCAGACTGCGCAGCGTCGCCATGTTGCTGCTCTGCTTGTCGATGAGGTCGGTATATTCCTGAAAAGTTTGAAAGCTTTCCTGCCGCACGGCCTGCTGAAGCTTGCCGATCGTCAACGGATTCAACAAGTGATATTCGGCATTTACGCGCTGGTGATAACTTCCTCCTACCGAGAGTTCAGTTTCGGAATCACTCAACGGCCGAAACGCGTATTCATGCTTTAGCTGCGCCTCACGGGCTACTACTTCGAGGCCAATGCCTTCCAGGCGCGAAGTGGTTCCTGCAAAGTAGGTCTCGATGAGTTGTTTGTTGAGGCCGATAGCCTCGAATACCTGAGCTCCCTGATAACTCTGTAAAGTTGAGATACCCATTTTTGCAAAGGTCTTTAATAAACCTTTGTTCACCGATTTAATGAAATGCTTGACAGCAAGTTCAGGAGTTATTCCATCAGCCAACTCGCCCCGTCTCGCAAGGCTCTCCACGCTCTCCAAGGCGAGATACGGATTGATAGCGCTGGCTCCATAGCCGCTGAGCAGCGCGAAGTGCATCACCTCGCGAGGCTCGCCCGATTCGGTGATCAGGGCGACCTGGGTTCGTGTCTCCTCTTTGACCAGCAGATTATGGACGGCGGCAAGCGCCAGAAGACTGGGAATGGGCGCGTAATCCTTGTTCACTCCCCGATCGGAAAGGATCAGCAGAGTGTATCCAGCTTTACCCGCGAGCGAGGCGCGCTGACACAACTCTTCAAGACCGCGCTTCAGTCCCTCCTCGCCTTCGCTGGCGCGGAACAACGCTGGCAACGTGATGGCCAACAAATCTCCTGTAGAAACGCGACGCAGTTTTTCCAACTCGACATTGGTCAAGAGTGGATGCGCCAGCTTCAGCATGTGACAATTCTCGGGCTCTTCCGAGAGAATGTTGCGCTCGGCCCCAATGTAGCTGATGAGCGACATCACAATCTCTTCGCGAATCGAATCAATGGGAGGATTCGTGACCTGCGCGAAAAGTTGCTTGAAATAATTGAATAGCGACTGCGGACGGTCTGAAAGGCAAGCCAGTGGCGTGTCGGTACCCATCGAACCGACCGGTTCCTCGCCCTTCGAAGCCATCGGGCGAAGAATCATCCGCAGATCTTCGTCGCTGTATCCAAACGCGCGCTGACGGCGAAGCAGGGTTTCAGCATCTGGATGATGCATGCGCGTCGGTGCGGGCAATTGATCAATCGTGATCTGATTTTCTTTGAGCCATTGCGCGTAGGGTTGCCGCGAAGACAGCTGTTCTTTGATCTCTTTGTCGGGAACGATGCGGCCTTCGACCGTATCCACCAAAAACATTTTTCCCGGCTGCAGGCGCCCCTTCATCTTTATCTGATCGGGTTCTATGTCGAGTACGCCGGCTTCTGAAGCCATGATGACGTGCTCATCATTCGTGACCACGTAACGCCCGGGCCGCAGTCCGTTTCGGTCGAGAATGGCACCGATAACTCTGCCGTCGGTGAAAGCGATCGCCGCGGGGCCGTCCCATGGCTCCATCAAGCACGCGTGGTATTCGTAGAACGCGCGCTTCTCGGGCTTCATGTGCGGATTTCCCGCCCATGCCTCTGGAATAAGCATGGCCATGGCATGCGGCAGGCTGCGCCCCGATTGCACTAGTAATTCGACTGCATTGTCGAAATTCGCAGAGTCGCTGCCATCCGGAGTGATGATTGGATCGAGCTTTTTAATGTCCTCTCCGAACAAGGGCGATTGCAGTAGCGACTGGCGCGCATGCATCCAGTTCACGTTGCCTTTGAGCGTGTTGATCTCGCCGTTATGCGCGATGTATCGGTAGGGATGAGCTCGTTGCCAGCTTGGAAATGTGTTCGTAGAAAATCGCTGATGCACCAGGCACATGGCGCTCGTTACATCGGGGTCGGACAGTTCCTTGTAGAAATTTGTGATCTGCGTGGCCAGCAACAGGCCTTTGTAAACGATCGTGCGACACGAAAGGGACGGGATATGGAAAACGTTGGCATCTTCGATCGACGATGCGGCAATCTCAGTTTCGGCGCGCTTGCGGACGACGTAAAGTTTTCGCTCAAAGGCGTCTTCATCCGTGATTGCGCCACATCCGACAAATATCTGTTGAATATAAGGTTGCGACCCGCGCGCGACGCGCCCAATGCTTGAGGCGAAGCAAGGCGTATCGCGCCAACCGAGTAGCGTCAATCCCTCTTCGCGGACGATGCGCTCAAGAATTCCCTCGCACTGAAGCCGGTCGTGCTTTTCGACGGGCAAAAATGTCATGCCCACGGCGTAGGCGCCGAGCTCCGGCAGATCGAAGCCAAGCTTGCTGCACTCGCGAGAAAAAAACTTATGGGGAATTTGAAGCAGAATGCCTGCGCCATCGCCAGTTTCGGAGTCGCATCCGCACGCCCCGCGATGGGCCAGGTTGAGAAGGACTTGGACGCCCTTGGTTATGATGTCGTGACTTTTATGGCCGCGGACGCTGGCGACAAATCCGATACCGCAGGCATCATGTTCGTGCGCGGGATCGTATAAGCCCTGTGCGGGAGGAATGACACTCGCTTTTTTCTGGTGCGTCTCCATCAAATTGTCTGCTACCTGGCATCGATTGCGGCGAACCTGGCCGCTTGCCGCACCTTCGTACCTGTGTTGTAACCTCGCCTGCACACGCTGGGGAACGCCGCATACATTGGCTCAGGAGGCAGCTCTACAACCTACTAGTTACTGCCTTTGGGGAGGGAAAGTACAACGCAGAATTTCGATAGAAAGGATAAGAAATTCAGAGTTTAGGTGTTGATGTTAAGGAAATGTTAAAGCGAATGGCTAACCTCGCGATCATCCAAAAGGATCATCCAAGAAGATCATCCAAGAAATTGACGGGGATCGCTAATTGCCGCCGCCAGATCACGCATGAATTCGGCGGCCCTTGCACCATCCACAACACGATGATCGCTCGATAGAGTTAGAGTCAGCATGGGACGGATGCCAGGTAGACCGTCAACGGGCACAACACGATCTGCAATCGCTCCGACTGCCAGAATCGCGGCTTGAGGCTGAATGATTATGGCTGTAAAGGCGTCAACGCCAAACATGCCGAGATTGCTGATGGTGAAAGTTCCTCCAGCGAGGTCGGCAGGGCGCAACTTTCCGCTGCGCGCACGTTCGGTGAGTTCCGCGCGCTGCATCGCGATCTCGCCCAGTGCGGCCGTATCCGCATTTTGAATCACGGGGGCGACCACGCCGTCGGCCACCGCCATTGCTAATCCAATATTGATTTTGTCGTTCAAGCGAACGGCATCTCCGGACCAACTTGCGTTCACGCGTTGGTGCTTCCGTAGGACGCGCGCGCTCAACGCTACCAGCAGATCGGTGTGAGTGAGTTTCGCGTGGTGAGTTTGCTCAATCTGTGCGCCGAGAATTTTACGGGTCTCGTTCAACGCTCCAGCATCGACTTCACGAACGACAAAAAAATGTGGAACGGTCGTCCAACTCTGGGTGGTGCGTTCTGCCATTAACTTTGAAATCGGGCTGACCGTTTCAGCGACATGAGTAGGTGCATCGACTTTCGATGTGGCGGCAGTCAAAATGTCGGAGGCAAGAACTTCGCCGCCCGGACCGGAACCTCGGACCTTGCTCAGATCAACGCCGCGTTCGCTCGCCAAGCGTCGCGCTTTCGGAGAGATTTTCGCGGACTGCGGTGCAGACTGGGCAGCGGGGGCGGATTGATGTGCTGACGATGCGGCCGAAACTTCGGGAGCGGCAGCCACCGTCGATTTTCTTCCGGATTCTACTGCGACTTCTTCAGTCGGCGCGACCTCACCCGGACGCAGGATCCAGGCGATGGTTCGGCCAACCGGCACGTCCGTGCCGGCTTGTACCTTGACCCCGGACAAAATTCCTTCACCTGGAGATTCAATCTCCATCACGGCTTTGTCGGTTTCAATTTCGAGAAGGGGTTCGCCCTTAGCGACGGATTCGCCTTCTTTTTTTAGCCATGAAACGAGCTTGCCAGTTTCCTGGGCCATTTCGAGCGCGGGCATAACGACACTGATCGCCATAGTTTTGATCGACGAAAACTAGTCGCCCACTCCCACCCGCTCTTGACGGGAACTCGCTTCAATCATCTCGCGCACACGCTTACTCGGCTTCGATTCTGTCTCTCGGATCGCCGGAAGTGGGCCATCGACAGTGAAATAGTGACGGCCTGCGACCAGGAGTTCTTCGGCCGGAAAGCGCGTGATGACCTCGTGCCCAGTTTCCGTAACTACGATTTCTTCTTCGATGCGGGCGGCGCTCCAGCCATCGGTCGAGGGCCAGAAAGTTTCGAGCGCGAATACCATGCCAGGTTTTATTTCGGTGGAATGTTCGAGCGAAACCAAGCGACTGATGACTGGCTTCTCCCAGATGGCTAGGCCGATTCCGTGACCGTATTGCAGGGCGAAAGCAGCTTCTTCATTGGGGAATCCGAACTCTTGTGCCTTGGGCCAGACGGCGGCAATTTCGGCCGTCGTTCGTCCGGGACGCACCAACTCGATCGCGGCGTCGAGATATTCACGGCAACGTTTGTAGGCATCGTTCATCGCGTGGGACGCGTATCCGATGGTGAAACAGCGGTAATAGCAGGTGCGATAGCCCATGTAGGAATGGAGAATGTCGTAATACACGGGATCTCCGGGGCGCAGTACCCGATCGGAGAACACATGCGGGTGCGGATTGCAGCGTTCGCCAGAAATTGCGTTGACAGCTTCCACGTACTCGGAACCCATGTCGTAGAGAACTTTGCTGACTAGTCCCACGGCTTGGTTCTCGCTCATGCCGGGCTTCATGGCGCGGTAGAGTTCGTCGTACGCGGCGTCGACCATCATGGCGGAGTGATTCAGCAAACTAATCTCATCGCGCGTCTTGATGAGTCGGGCTTCTGACATCAGTGCCTGGCCATCGACGACCTTGATCCCTTCTTTCTGTAACGCGAATAAAACCGGGAGTTCGATGATGTCGATGCCTAGCGGCTCTTTGTGTAAGCCGCGCATCTCGAGTTCGATACGAATTTTCTTCGCCACATCTTCCGCGCGCCCCATTTCCGGTGTCATGGCGCCGCGCAAGACAGAAATTCCTGAACGCGAACGTTCGCCTAACCAAGGGCAGTGGAGTTGATGATGCTTGGCGGCCGATCCGAAATCCCACAGGATGGGCTCATCGTTTTGCGGAAGAAGAGTGAAGCGGTTTGCCTTGTCCTGCGCCCACGTGCCGATGTGAGTTGCAGTAAGGTAACGGACATTGTTCATGTCGAAACACAGTAGCGCGCCCATCTCTGACTTCTTGAGCAAATCTTTGGCGCGCGCCAGGCGTTCGCGGCGTAGGCGATCGAAGTCGATCCTGTTTTCCCAATCCACCGCCATCGTTCCGTATGTGGGTAGAGCCATAAAATTCTCCTTCAACAATAGGTCAGCGGTTCGGAAGTCAGAGGTCAGGTTGCAGACGTGAAGAGCCATGGAAGTCGGCGCTTCAAGATTTTACTTCTGCAATCTGACCTCTCTTCATCGTCCGCAGAGTGCGCGAGCCGCCTCAAACACAGTTTGCTCCGTGGGCACCGTCACATCTTCCAACGGAGGCGAAAAGGGAATCGGAACATGCATCGCGCCCATACGCTTGACCGGAGCGTCCAAATCATAGAATGCACCAGTGGCGATCACCGAGGCCAGTTCGGCGGTGACGCCGTAACGTTCGTAGCCTTCGTCGAGAATAATCGCCCGCGAAGTCTTCTTTGCGGATTCAATTAGCGTCTTTTCATCGAGTGGCCACATCGTTCGCGGATCGACTACTTCGGCACTGATTCCGATCTCCTCGAGCAAAATCGCTGCCCCTAGCGCGACTTGCACCATGCTGCTGGTGGCGATCAGCGAAATATCTTCGCCGACGCGCTTTACGTCCGCCACACCCAACGGAACCGTGTATTCGCCTGTAGGGACTATTCCTTTGAGCTTGTACATCATCTTGTCTTCAAAAAAGACAACTGGATTTTCGTCGCGAATTGCCGCCTTCATCAGCCCTTTCGCGTCATAGGGCGTCGAGGGCAAAACCACCTTCAATCCTGGAACGTGGCAGAACCATGCATGCAGTGATTGAGAATGTTGCGCCGCCGATCGTCGAGTTGCTCCCATCGTGGTGCGCATCACCATCGGAACGCGCCACTTTCCGCCCGACATGTAATGGATTTTTGCGGCTTGGTTCACCATCTGGTCCATGGTAAGGGTGATGAAGTCTCCGAACATGATGTCCACCACCGGACGCAGGCCCGTCATCGCTGCGCCTACAGCCATTCCCGTGAATCCTGCTTCCGAAATCGGCGTATCCAGCACGCGATCTTTGCCGAACTCTTCCAGCAAGCCCGAAAGAACTTTGAAGGGAGTGCCGGCTTCTGCGACATCCTCGCCCATGATGCACACCGTCTTGTCGCGACGCATCTCTTCAGACAGTGCCTCGCGTATAGCCTGCGCGAACGTTAGCTCTCGGCTCTCAGGCATACACGTCCTGGTCCACTTCATCGACAGTTGGATAGGGCGCTGCCACGGCGAACTCAACCGCCTTTTTCATCTCCGACTCAAGTTCGACTTGTATCTGAGTCAACGTCGCCAGATCGGCTAGTTTTTCACCTATCAGCCAAGTTCCTAAATTTGCGATTGGATCGCGATCGGCCTTCCAAGTTTGTTCTTCTTGCTTGGAACGATAGTATTCGCGATTGATATCGCCGACGTGATGTCCGTGATAGCGATAAGTATTGCAGAGCAGGAATCCAGGGCCCTCGCCTCGGCGGGCACGCTCCACCAAACGCTGCGCGGCTTCATGTACTGCGCGTACGTCTTGGCCATCAACCGTCACCGCGTCCAAGCCGAACGCGGTCGCCCGCATCAGGATGTCTCCCGCAGTGGTTTCCGAATAGTGCGTGTACTCCGTGTAGAGATTGTTTTCGCAGACGTAAATCACCGGAAGCTTGAACAGTTGCGCCAAGTTCATCTCTTCGTAGAGCACGCCTTGGCCGAGTGCGCCTTCTCCAAAGAAACAAACCGACACGCGGCCATTACCAAGGCAGCGCGCGGAAAACGCGGCTCCCGTGGCTATGCCGGCGCTGCCGCACACAATCGCATTCGCTCCCAGATTGCCGGTGGCCGGGTCTGCAATGTGCATTGAACCACCTTTGCCTTTGCAATACCCGGCCTCTTTCCCCAGCAGTTCGGCGAACATTCGATCGGGGGAGGCGCCTTTCGCCAAACAATGTCCATGACCTCGATGCGTGCTAGTGATGTAGTCTGTGCGTTCGAGGGCTTCACACACACCTACTGCAATCGCTTCTTCGCCGATGTAAAGGTGTGCCAGTCCTGGCATCTGGGCTCTCGTGTAGAGTTCGTTGACTTGCGTCTCGAATTCACGAATGGCCACCATCTGCCGGTACATCCGCATCCACAACTCGACTTTTTGTGACGTTTCAGTTGGATGAGCTACAGTCGTCATCTTAGTACTCTCTTTTTATTTACTGTCATTTTTGAATACCCGACATCCGCGCTAGAACATCGAAGACAACCGCGAAGTCCAATTTCTCCCAACCCATGCCGCGCGCCGCCGTCAAAAACTCGTTGCTGATCGCGGTGGTGGGAACGGGCACATTTAATTTGCGCCCCATTTCCATTGCGAGCAGCATATCTTTCTGCATCATGTTCACGTCGAACCATGCTTCTTCCGGTTGCTGCAAAACAAACGGCCCGCGGTATTGAATCATGGGCGATGCGATCGCGCTGTGCACCATCACGTCAACCGCGACTTCACGCGAGATGCCACTTTTTTCCGCGAGTAGAATTCCTTCAGAAAAGGCAAGCATTTGCACGGCTAGCTGCAGGTTCAACGCAATTTTCATCGATAGCGCCACGCCATTGTCTCCGACGTGCGTTACCTTCGGCCCCACATCCAAAAGCAGCGGTTTCAGATGTTCAAAGGTTTCCTGGCGGCCACCGACCATTACCGAGAGTTTGCCCTGCTGAAGGGTGATGACGCTGCCAGACACTGGCGCGTCAATCATGTCTGCCCCTTTTTCACGAACCTTTGCGGCGAGTGATCGGCTCACGTCGGGACTGACCGTACTCATGTCGATGTGAAACTTGCCGCGGCCAATGCCTGCCAGCAATCCGTCGGGGCCTTCAGTAACCGCCGCAAGTGCCGCGGCATTCGTTACCATACTGAACGTCACGTCGGACGCCTCAGCCACAGCCTTCGGCGATTCAGCAAAATGCATTCCTTTATCGATCAACCACTGGGCTTTGGCACGAGTCCGGTTATAACCGGTAACGGTGTGCCCTTTTTCCATCAGTCGGGCCACCATGTTTCCGCCCATTACACCGAGGCCGATAAATCCGAGTTTTGCCATTCCAATCCCTTCGTATAAGGAGGCTTTGTAGATTGGCTACTTCTTGGTCAATGCACTGCGTAATGACGACGAATCCGCAAGCACTTGGTTCAAGTGAGCACGCATCGCTTCTCGAGCCGCTTTTGCATCACGTTGTTCTATGGCGGCTAGAATTCTCTTGTGGTGAAACTGTCCTCGCTCCGGTCCGCCTTCGACATTGAAGATGCGGCTGCGCTGCTCTCGCAGCAGTCCGACGATCGAATCGAGTAGCGAAAGAATGAGCGGGTTCCCCGCTGCTTCCGCCAGTGCTAAGTGAAAATCCAGATCCGCTTCGACATATCCGTCGGGATCGCGTAAGTTTCGATCCATCACGACCACGGCTTCCCGCATCGTGCTTAGCAATTGTTCTTCGATTCGAACCGCCGCCAATCCCGCGATCTCTGGCTCGAGCACTAAACGCAACTCAGCCAAATTCGCTGAGCCTTCCTGCTGACTGATGCGAATCATCAGATCCAATGAGTGTCGAATTGCCTGCGAAGTGCCATTGGTTACAAATGTGCCGCGGCCTGAGTAGGCCTCGACCAATCCCTTTTCGCGCAAAGTTTTCACCGCTTCGCGGACGGCGGTGCGGCTGACTCCGAATCGCTGCGCCAAGTCACGCTCGGCGGGCAGCTGATCTCCAGGTTTGAGTTGGCCTTTCAGAATGGAATCTTCCACCTGCTTCACGATCAGTTCGTACAGCCGTGAAGTTTTCACGGCGCGATAGACCGGTTTAGCGGTTAGGGGATCAATCTCGGTCATTAGTATGCCCGTCATTCCGGTGGCTCGATTCCTGTGGACCAGTGGTCCAACCACTCTACCACAAAACTGAGATTGTTACTCGACCCACACTGTTTTGATGTTCATAAACTCTCGAATTCCAAACTCCGCCAACTCGCGTCCGTGCCCTGAAAACTTTACTCCGCCAAACGGCATGCGTGGATCCGACGCCACCATCTTATTCAGAAAAACCATCCCAGCTTCAAGTTCATTGATGAACCTCTCAGACTCGGCGGGATCGTTAGTCCAGGCACTGGCTCCAAGTCCAAATCGAATATCGTTGGCAATATGGATGGCCTGATCGATATCTTTCACCCGGAAAAGCGAGGCTACCGGCCCAAAGAATTCTTCTTTGTAGGCGGGCGACGTTTTTGGGATATCGGTCAATACGGTGGGCGCGTAGAAGTTGCCAGGACGGTCGATCGGATGTCCGCCTGTAAGCAGGCGCGCGCCTGCAGCCACGGTTTTTTTCACATCGGCATCAAGGGAAGTTACGGCGTCTGCATTCGCGAGCGGGCCGAGTTGCGTGCTGTCGTCAAAGGGATCGCCGATGCGCAGCTCCTCCATGCGCTTTACGAACATACGTTGGAAGTCGTCCGCGATTTTCTCGGCCACGATAAAGCGTTTGGCCGCAATACAAGATTGACCATTGTTCTGGACGCGCGCGTCCACCGCGGTCGCGATTGCTTTTTCCAAATCAGCGCTGGGCATCACGATGAAGGGATCGCTGCCACCAAGCTCCAGCACAACCTTCTTGATTCGTTTGGCGGCCGCGATTCCTACTTGAATGCCAGCCTGCTCGCTACCCGTGAGAGTAGCGGCGACAACCCGCGGATCATTCAGAATTCCATCGACCGGCCCAGAGCCGATTAGCAGTGTCTGGAAAACGCCTTCGGCAAAGCCGGCGCGCCGCACGATTTCTTCAATTTTCAGTGCACATTGCGGAACGTTCGATGCATGTTTTAGCAGACCGACGTTACCCGCCATCAGTGCGGGAGCCACAAATCGAAATACTTGCCAGAACGGAAAATTCCATGGCATTACCGCGAGAATCGGTCCAATCGGAAGGTATCGGATAAAGCTGCGCTTGGCCCCGGTTTCGACAATTTCATCGGCCAAGAACTTTTCTGCATTTTCCGCATAGTACCGGCAGCCGCTGACGCACTTCGCCGCTTCGGCGACTGCGGCCTTCAGGGGCTTACCCATTTCAAGCGTCATCAGATGAGCGCACTCATCTTTCTCTTTTTCCAAAATCTCGGCCGCTCGCAGCATTTTGCTGGCGCGATCAGCAAACGATGTCCGCCGATGAATTTGGAACGCAGAAGCAGCCAACTGCAACTTTTGTTCAATTTGCTCAGGAGTAAGTGGCTCGAAACTCTTTATAAGCTCGCCTGTTGCCGGATTAATCGTAGCTATTGCCATGCCGAATTTTATCCTTACAAGTCCTCGTGTACGACTTCGGTTATCGAGTGGATGCCGCAACCAGCCCAAATCTCGGCTGTTTCGTGGTCGGACCACAATACTACTTGACGGGTGGCCCACGTCAAGGCTATACCTT
>OBLW0100002996.1_pt1 | contig 13375 bp, 10 predicted proteins | sample 1520161 | NCBI WGS metagenome assembly OBLW01 (sample SAMEA3539309, study PRJEB22396) | soil metagenome | biome: tundra; feature: field; material: soil | place: USA | collected 2010-05 | depth 0.15 m
TTTAGGGTCTCTGGGTGGTCGGGGCCGAGTACCCGTTCGACGTCGGGCAGCAGGTTCGCGAATAGGCCGCGGGCCCGGCGCGGGTCGCGCGCCTCCCCGGTCCAGCCAGCCACGCTGGCGCGGGCCCGGAGCGTGTCGGGGTGGTCGTGGCCGTGCACTTGTTCGACGTCGGGCAGCAGTGCTGCGTATAGTTCGCGGGCCCGGCGCGGATCGCCCGCCTTCCCGGTCCAGTCGGCGAAGTTAGAGCGGCTAGTTAGGGTCTCTGGGTGGCTTGCGCCGAGTACCCGTTTGACGTCCGGAAGCAGCCCCGCGAAGAGGTCGCGGGCCCGGACTGGATCGCCCGCCTTCCCGGTCCAGCCGGCGAAGTTAGCGCGGGCGGTTAGGGTTTCTGAGCCGGTCTCGAGCACCAGTTCGCTGATCGGCAGCAGCGCCGCGAACAGGTTGCGGGCCCGGACTGGATCGCCCGCCTCCCCGGTCCAGTGCGCGAGGTTGGAGCGGTTTGTCAGAGTGTCTGGGTGCCGGTCGCCGAGCACCCGCTCACCGATCGGCAGCAGGTCCGCGAACAGGTCGCGGGCCCGGCCCGGGCCACCCGCCTCCCCGGTCCAGCGGGCGAGGCTGGCACGGTCTTTTAGGGTCTCTGGGTGGTCGGGGCCGAGTACCCGTTCGACGTCGGGCAGCAGGTTCGCGAATAGGCCGCGGGCCCGGCGCGGGTCGCGCGCCTCCCCGGTCCAGCCAGCCACGCTGGCGCGGGCCCGGAGCGTCTCCGGGTGGTCGGGGCCGTACACCCGTCCGACGTCGGGCAGCAGGCCCGCGAACAGGTCGCGGGCCCGGTCGCTGTCGCCCGCCTTCCCCGTCCAGTGGGCGAGGCTGGCGCGGACTTTCAGGGTCTCTGGGTGGCTGTCGCGGAGCACGTGCCTGACGTCGGGCAGCAGGTCGGCGAATAGGTCGCGGGCCCGGCGCGGGTTGCCCGCCTCCCCGGTCCAGCCAGCCACGCTAGCGCGGGCTCGGAGCGTGTCGGGGTGGTCGGGGCCGTGCACCCGTTCGACGGCGGACGGCAGTTCCGCGAACAGGGCGCGGGCCCCGTCCGGGTCGCCCGCCTCCCCGGTCCAGCGGGCGAGGCTAGCGCGGGTCCTGAGCGTCTCTGGATGCCTATCGCCGAGCACGTGCCTGACGTCGGGCAGTAGCTCGGCGAATAGGTCGCGGGCCCGGCGCGGGTCGCCCGCCTCACCGGTCCAGTCGGCGAAGTTAGCGCGGGCGGTCAGGGTGTCCGGGTCCCGGGAACCGAACTCTTTTTCGGAGATCTCCAGGACGGCGCGGTGCTCGTCCATGGCCTCCTTTAGCCGACCCAGCTCGCCCAGGATTATGGCGAGATTCGCCCGGCTGCGCAGGGTGCGACGGTCCTTGGGCCCTAGGGAGGGAGTGCGGGCTTGCACCTGCCACGCCTTGCGCCAGCCGCGTTCAGCGAGGGCGTACCGGCCTTGCGCGAAAGCGGTTGCGGCCAGTGAGTCAGCATCGGCGGGAGTTGCGGCATCGATCGCGGCACGGACTACGGGTTCAGGCACGTGGCTGCCGACCTCGGTATGATGCTGAGCGAAGTCGACGAGGTAATCGAAAACGTCGACCGAGTCCTCTTCTTCGCCAGCCTCGAGGAGGGCGGTCGTGGCTCGGGCCGGGGTAGTGGCCCACACCCAAGCGTCGGCGAGCGGCTCGCGATGGGTCCGGGCGTCCAGGTAGTGTTCGTGGACGGCCTCTAGCGCAGCACGCGGGATCGCCGAGGTATAGCCGGCGCGGCGGATGTCGACAGCCGCAGTGACCAGCGCAGCGCCACGGGCGTTCGGACCTTCCACGGAATCGCGGGCGTTCTGCCATACCTCCAGCAACTGGGGAGCTGCGGCCAGATACTCTGCGAGACCGTAGGTATCAGCGTGGCTTAGAGCCTCAGCCACCCGCGGGTCCTCAGCACTACGGGCACGGTCGAGTTCGGACGGCGAGAAGATCCGCGAGACACGAATCGGGTGGGCTAGCTCGATGACTTGCCGGATATCTCGCAACGCCTGGCGTGGGGCATCATCATCGGACGAGCCGTCGGCCGTGATCCGGGTCAGCTCCGCGGTACGGATCGTGGCGATGATGACCCGGTGACCACGGCCAGTTCCTGTGACCAGGCTGCCAAGTAAGGTGGCAGTCAGCCCCTCGGAGCCGACGTAGCGTTCCAACTCATCCAGCCACAACACACACCGCTCGTAGCGGGCGGCAATCATCACGGCGGGTATGGCTACTTTCGGCGACGGGTAGATCAGCACGTGGTCAGCCAGCCTAGCCCTGATCGCCTCGAACCCGGCCCGGCTCTTACCCGCCGTTGAATCACCGACCAGCAGCACAAAGCCGCCGGCCTCCAGATGCTTATGCAATTCATCATCGATGTCACGAGGCACGAAGTCCGGCACATGCTCCGTCACCGTCGGCCGACCGTCGTGAGTTTCGAGCGCAATGCCCGCCGGGTGCGTGCCAAGCTCTACCGGGTCCGTGATGTCACGGACCCTGGGTAGGTCGCCATTCCGGAGCAGGGACCCGGCCGCCACCTTGGCCCACTGCTTGTCGCGGCGCTGAACCTGGCGCCGGTAACGTTCTTGCCACACAGCGCTGAACACGACGATCACGGCCGCCGCCGCGGTTGCCCCGGCCAGAACCCACGACTTCCTAACCCCCGCTGCCGCCAGGATCGCCGGGGTCGCCGCCAGCAAGGCCAGCGCGCCCGCGATCAGCGCGAGGCGATTCGCCCTCCAGCTCGTACTCATCACATCGCCCCCTACAATCAGAGGCCTGCCCCGCAGCCATGGTCTTCAGCTGCCACAGCAGCGTCAGCGCGTAGCAACGACCGCACCAGCGCGACATTCGGCCACACCCGGTCACCGGGTTCCTTCTGACGGATTCCCGCTGCAACATGTACGGCATCGTCTGGGCCCCGACGCGCCGCATCCAGCACCGGCGCAGCTACCAGCGCGGCTAACGCTGACAACACCCCCGCGGACACCTCAGCGATGCTCCCGGCCGCGGCCCGCAGCGCCCCAGCCAGCAGCACCGCCGCGACCCCTACCGCTACGGCACGCGAATCCACTCTCGCCCTCACCATCCAAGAATGGCGCATTCCAACCTCAATGTCACCCATGGTCCAGCTGCTGAACAGGGCTGTGGGCGAGTTCGTTCGCCAGCAGCCAGAAAGGGCGCGAACTATGCCCTTGCGCCTGGTCTCTATGACGGACTGTGATCGGGATGGGCGGGCGTTTGCGCAGCGATCGCTTCCTTCTGCCGCTTCAGTTTCAGTGCGACGCCACCCGGCCGTATGCTCACCGGCGAGAAGGCGGACGGTGGCGGCACGGGCGTGCATGCCCTTCAGCGGCCCACCCGTCGCGCTACTCGCCGAGGAGGGATGATGCACGAGTTCCGGGTCTGGGCGCCACGCCCCAAGCGCGTTGAGGCCGTCGTCGGCGAGCGCCGGATGCCGATGCGGCCGGCCGGGGGCGGGTGGTGGGCGTGCCGCGCCGACCGGGCGGGGCCGGGGAGCGACTACGCCTTCAGCCTGGACGGCGGCCCGTCCCGGCCCGACCCCCGCTCGGCCTTCCAGCCCCAGGGCGTCCACGGCCCGTCCCAAGTGGTCGATCACGCCTCCTTCACCTGGCACGACAGCGGCTGGCGGGGCGTGCCGCTGCCAGGATCGGTCCTGTATGAGTGCCACGTCGGGACCTTCTCGGCCGAAGGCACCTTCGACGGGGCGATCCAGCACCTGCGGCACCTGGCCGACCTCGGCGCCGACATCATCGAATTGCTCCCCGTGGCCGAATTCGCTGGCCGCAGGGGCTGGGGCTACGACGGCGTCGACCTGTTCGCCCCCCACCGTGCCTACGGTGGCCCAGAGGGGCTCAAGCGGCTCATCGACGCCGCCCACGCCCACGGACTCGGCGTGGTGATGGACGTCGTCTACAACCACCTCGGCCCGGAAGGAAACTACCTGCCGGAATTCGGGCCCTACTTCTCCGCCCACCAGACCCAGTGGGGCAGCCCCCCCGTCAACTTCGACGGGCCAGGCAGCGACGAGGTCCGGCGCTTCGTCATCGACAACGCCCTCATGTGGCTGCGCGATTACCACTGCGACGGGCTCCGCATCGATGCCGTCCACGCCATCGCCGACCAATCAGCCACCCATATTCTCGAGGCGCTCGCTGTCGAAGTGGACGCGCTGGCCGCTCACCTGCGCCGCCCGCTGTTCCTCATCGCCGAAAGCGATCTCAACGATCCCCGCCTGGTCCGCAGCCGCGACGCCGGCGGCTACGGGATCGACGCCGCCTGGGCTGACGAATGGCATCATGCCCTGCACGCCACGCTGACCGGCGAAGCAACCGGCGACGAAGGGGACTACGGGCCGCTGCCCGTGCTGGCCAAGGCACTGCGCCAAGCATGGGTGTACGACGGCACCTACTCGCCCTACCGTCAGCGGATCCACGGCCGGCCGCCGACGGGCCTGTCCGGCCGCCAGTTCGTGGTGTCCACCCAAAACCACGACCAGGTCGGTAATCGCGCCCTCGGCGAGCGCAGCGGTGCCCTGATGAGCGAGGGTCGGCTCAAGGTGGCCGCCGCCCTGCTGCTCACCTCGCCGTTCGTGCCCCTGCTCTTCCAGGGCGAGGAGTGGGGCGCCACCACCCCGTTCCAGTACTTCACCGACCACCAGGATCCCGACCTCGGCCGGGCCGTCAGCGAAGGGCGGCGCCACCAACTCTCCGCCCTCGGCCAGGACCAGGGCGACGTGCCCGATCCGCAGGATCCGGCGGTGTTCGAGCGCTCCAGGCTCGACTGGACCGAGCTCCGAAAGGACCACCATGCCGGCCTGCTGGCCTGGCATCGCCGGCTGATCGCTCTCCGCCGGCAGATGCCGGCGCTCACCGACCCCCGCCTGGACCGCACCAAGACCGAATACGACCAAGAAACCCGCTGGCTCATCGTGCGCCGCGGACCAGTCACGGTGGCCGCCAACCTCGGTACCAGAACCTGGACCTTCGCAGTCGGCCCGGAGGCGGCGCTGCTCGCCACCTCTGACCCCAAGATCAAACAGACGCGCAAGGGGCTTGTCCTGCCACCCGACACCGTCGCCATCCTGGCCGGGGCGGCGATGCGCGCGGCGGTGAAGCCTTAGGGCTGATCGCGCTGTGTGAGACTGGCGCACCATCCAGAGGTGCCGATGAGGTTTCACGAAGTGACCCCGGGTCTGGCAGTGGGTGACTGCCGCGGAACGACCAGCTCTGGCGGCGGCCTGGCCGGGCTTACGGCCGCGAGTGGGCGCAAGCAGGCACGAGCGCTTGACCGGTTCCCGGCGGACGGCCTGGCATACCCCGGGCATGCCGGAAGGGTCTCATGGGTGGCTATGGTGCCGACGCGATCGGGTCCATGTGCGGGCGAGCACCCGCACCAGGCTCAGCATGGCCAGGACGACGATGGTCGTGTCCGCTGCGGGCACCCAGCGGACCTGGTCGCTCTTCACGACGTAGGCGCCTGCGGGCAACACCAGCCCGCCGAAGCCCCCGCCAGCGTCCATGTGCCCAAAGTCCTGCGGTGTTGCGCCGTGTCCCGCCGGGCTCCCCTCGGGCAGGCTATCGGGACCGGCGGCCGGGTCACCGTGGCGAGGGCGTCCTGTACCCCCGCCGCCTCCGCCGGCCACCACCGCGACCGGAATGATGAGCATGCCGTCCTTCTCGCACGCGGCGCCGAACGCGCGACGCACCGAGAGATTTGTCCGACGCTTTCATCAACAGGTCCCCCACGTCCATATCAAACGCCTCCTCCGGCTCTTGGCCAGGCCCTGTCGCGTCAGTGAGACCGCCATCCTGGATCGGGAGCTGCCACCCGCCGCGGCAGCGGTCGAGAGGCAACAGCGGCGCAGATAGACCCGTTCGGCACGGCGCGACTAGGCCTCCGCCGCGCGGAGAGAGCCGCGCAGATCGGCGGGGATGTGCGTACCGACTGGCACCCAGGCCTGGCTACGGTACGTGACCGGCGGTCGCCTGGGCCGCTACCGGACACGCTCTGATTACGCCCGCACGAGGCCCAGCCACGAGGGAAATGAAGAAACCATGAGACGAATCCGGCGAAAAATCGATGAGACGGCCCGCTAGAGCCCAGGTCAGCACGATCCCAGGCGAAGAAACTGATGAGAACCCACAAGTTTCTCACTGAGGATGTCCTTATTCTCAGAAAAGATGTCCTTGACTTGTCCTTTTGGACATCTCGGTGAGAAGCCTGTCGGCGTGGTGCGGGCCTACGTGCAGTTGGATGATGGTCGGTACTTCAGCGATTGGAGGCGCTGTTCATGGACAACGCCGACATTGATGAAGCGCTGGTGCGTGCCCTCCTGCACGAGCAGCATCCGGACCTCGCAGGGCTGGCGCTCCGTGCGGTCGCCGGTGGCTGGGACAACCAGATGTGGCGTCTCGGGGAGGAGCTGGCCGTGCGCCTGCCGCGCACACCGCGTGCCCCGTCCCTGCTGCGCACCGAGCAGCGATGGCTGCCCTTCCTGGCCCCGGGCCTGCCGCTGCCAGTACCGGTTCCAGTGCGGGTCGGCGAACCGTCGGCGCGTTTCCCCAGAACGTGGACTGTCGCTCGATGGGTTGACGGCGAACCGGCCGACCACGTTCCGATCACAAGCCCGCAGGCGGCCGGCACTCTCGCGGGCTTCCTCAGGGCGCTGCATCGCACGGCACCCGGCGAGGCACCAGCCAGCCCGGACCGCGGCGTTCCCCTGGCAACGCTCAGGCCCGACTTCGACGAGTGGTTCCCCGTGGTCGCCTCCACTGATGTCGCGGCCGGCGTGCGGCGCACCTGGCAGCAGGCCGTCGCGGCTGACGCGTGGCAGGACGCGCCGGTATGGATTCACGGCGATCTGCATCCCGCGAATGCCGTCGTCACCGGCGGGACGCTCTCCGGTGTGATCGACTTCGGTGAAATGTGCGCCGGCGATCCGGCGACGGATCTCGCGGCTGCCTGGCTGCTGCTGCCCAACAGCACGGCAACCCGATTCTTCGACGCCTACGCGAACGCGGACGAGGCGACGATCCAGCGAGCCCGCGGATGGGCCGTGCTGCGCGCCGTCGGCCTCATCGGCATCGGCCAGCATTGGGAGCAGGGCCTGCCCGGCGGCAAGCAGACCTGGGGACCGGCGGGCTGGGCGGCGCTTGAGCGCATCCTGGCCTTCAGCTGAGTGCCTGCCTCGACGGTCAGGAGATGCGTGCAGCCCAAAGCTAGTCAACCTCACGGCACCCAACACCACCGGCAGCGGACCAGCACAGCGGGCGCATGACGAAGAAAGGACAGACCTATGAGAAAGGGCAGCGGGCGAATCGATGAGGCTCGCACCAGAAGCCCAGGTCAGCGCCACGGCCACGGACAACAAGAATGAGAACCTACACCACCTGTGTAGGTTCTCATCTTAGATGGCGCTTTCTCAAATAGGTTGATGCCTACTACGGCAGCCGCACTTCACTGGCTGACCAGGGCAATCTCGGCGTCGCGGGTGAGTCGGGCGCGTTTGTGGAACCATCGTGGGCGGGCCTGGTGGCGGCGGGTCCAGGCATCCCAGTGGATGACAAGCCACCGGGGCAGGGGCCGGCTGGTGAGCCCGGCGAGCGGGTGCATGATCTCGGGGATGGTCAGCGGGATCATGCTGGGTTGCGGCGGTGGTGGCTGATCGGCCCGGACCGGCGGGGATGCCCGGGTGCCGGTGCGGTCGCGCAGTAAGGCAGCGGTGACCGCGGTGCACGTGTCCGTCTTGGCCCCGCCCGCCAGTGACGTATTCGTGTCGAGCGGTGCCCGAAACCGCCCGGCCCGGCTCATCACTCAGTATCCGTCAAAGTGCCCGGGTGAGGTGGCAGCCAGAACGCCCGCCGACGGTTCCCTTCCGCGGGACCGCCGGCGGCGTGTTTTGTCCCTGGTCACAGAGTGATCGCCCATCTGCATTGTGCGAACGCACATAAAATGTGTACGTTTGATGGTGTGGACGGGAATGCGCGGCTGACCGCGCTGGTGGAGGTTCTGCAGCGAGACGGTCGGCTTGACGTCGCCGAGATGGCAGCCGAGTTCGGCGCGGCCGAGATGACCATCCGCCGCGACCTCGAGCGCATCGTGGCCATGGGCATGGCCAGGCGGGTTCGCGGTGGCGCGATCAGCTTGCTGATGCGCGGCGAGGAACTGCCTTTCGCCCTGCGCGTGCTGGACCAGGCTGAGGCCAAGACCCGGATCGCCGCCGCCGTGGCCGAGGTGCTGCGCGACGGTGAGGCGGTGCTGCTCGACAGCGGAACGACGGCAGCACTGATCGGGCACGCGCTGGCCGGCCGGCGGCTGACCGTCATGCCGATGTCGCTGCACGCCGCGGCGGAGTTCGCCGCCAGCACCTCGGTCCGGCTGCTGATGCCGGGCGGCGAGACCCGCCCGGGTGAGCTGGCGATGGCCGGCCCGCTCGCGCTGGCCAGCATCGGCGCGCTGCGGTTCGACACCACCGTCCTTACCTGCTGTGGCCTCGCGGACGGCCGGGTGACAGTGCATGACCTCGCGGACGCCGAGGTGAAGCAGGCCATGGTGCGGTCGGCCGCCAGGGTGATCATCGCGGCCGACAGCTCGAAGTTCCGGCAGACCGCGCTGGCCGTGGTGGGCGCGGCAAGCGACGCCGACATGATGATCACCGACACCGGCGCGCCAGCCGACGCGGTCGACACGCTGCGCGCTGCCGGACTCGAGGTGCGGTGTGTCTAGCCCTGCTGCGGGCCGCCCGGCCCGGCGCGGTGATGTCACCACCCGCCCGGAGCGCACCGCGACGGTGGCCGCGTTCATCAGCCACGGGCTGCTGTTCGCCTCGTGGACCGCGCATATCCCGCAGGTGAAAGATCACCTCAGGCTGAGCGACGGCACGCTGGGGCTGGCACTGCTGGGGGCCCCGATCGGGGCGGTCACGGCGATGCTGCTGATCGCCAGGATCCTGCCCAGGATCGGCAGCAAGCGCACGGTGCAGATCAGCCTGCTGGGCTACGGCCTGACCGGCCCGCTGGCCGGTGTAGCGGGGTCGCTGCTGGCTTTGTTCGCCGCGCTGTTCGCCTGGGGCGCCTTCCAGGGAACGCTCGACGTCGCCATGAACACGCAGGCCGTCACGGTCGAGCGAGCCGCACGGCGGCCGCTGATGCCCGGCTTTCACGCAAGCTGGAGCATCGGGGCATTCGCGGGCGCGGGCATTGGCGTGCTCGGCGTGGCAGCCGGCCTCTCGCTGACCCGGCAACTCCTGCTGCTGGCCGTGCCGGTCCTGCTGATAGCCGGCTGGCTCACCACGCGGATGCTGCCCGATCCTGCCGCGCCGCCGGCCACCAGCCAGCACCCGGCCCGGTGGGCCGCCGGCAGGCTGTCGGGGCCGGTGCTGATCCTCGGCGCCATCGCGTTCGCATCCATGCTGTGCGAAGGAGCGAGCGCAGACTGGGCGTCGGTGTACCTGCGGGGCTCCATCCACGTCAGCCCCGGCGCTGCCGGGCTCGGCTATACCGTCTTTGCCCTGATGATGGTCACCGTCCGGCTGTCGGGCAATCGCCTGCTGAGCAGGTTCCCGCGCCGCCGGCTGTTGCCGGCGCTGGCCGCGGTGGCCGCCATCGGATTCACCGCCGGGCTGCTCGGCGGCCGCAGCGCCACCGTCATCGCTGGATTCGGCTGCCTCGGGATCGGCCTGGCCCTGGTCGTCCCGAGTGTCAACAGCGCGGCCGGGCTGCTGCCGGGACTGAACCCGGGCGCCGCGATCGCCATGGTTTCCGCCTGGGGCTGGGCCGGGTTCGTGTTCGGCCCGCCAGTCATCGGACAGCTTGCCTCGGCCACCTCGCTGACCACGGCACTGGGCGTGCTGCCCGCTCTGACTGCGTGCATCGTGGTCACGACCGCGCGGGCGCGGGTGCTGTGCGAGCGCGAACCCGGCCGGGCGCCCGTCGTTGCTGACACACCGGCCACGTCCGCCTAGGGTTCCTTGGTCATCGGCACGGATGCCCGTAAGAACACGCCAATGCTGCAGCCGCCCGACCTGATAACGCGTCGCCGCGAGCGCGCCTGGCGGCAACCTGACGTGACCGGCGAGCGCGTGACGATCTTGGCCGCCGGTAAATGCGTTGCCGCATGTCGGCGCGCCGTCCTACAATGGGCGCGCCGCGGCAAGATATGTCCTCTGTATCAGGAAGGAGGTGCTCGCGATGTTCGCTAATCGTCAGACGCCTCCAGGGGTTGCTCTCTAGCAAGCCTGGAGACGCACTGCGGGCGCCCTCAGGAATCTGGCGTCAGCCAATCCTGAGGGCGCCTTCTATCCAGCAGAGGGATTAATGTGTCATCTCCATACCTTGTCGTCATCGACGCCCCCTCATTCCAGTTGATCACCTCCGGGCCCGGCCTGTTCGACCACGAGGTGGCCTTCAGCGACCGCGCCCCCAGGCTGGCCGATTTCTGGGACGACTCCGTCTCCGCGGATGCGCTCCAGCCAGCAGTCCCCAAGATCGTACGCATCCGGGCTGAAGCGTTCGTCGTCCAGGGATAGAACCCGGAAGCTCCACCGGTATGTCGCGAAGGCCATTGAGGCGAAGTTCGACCAGGGCATGTGGCTGGAACTGGCCCTGCTCACAGGTACGCGGGACAGGGTGCTGGCGCACCGTCGGCTGCTACGCAGTCTCGGCTGGAGAGACGCCGACTACTTCGGCAATGTCGTCGAGATCGTTCCGCACCTGCTCGGCGAACCACGGAACCCCGCCCGTGGCAGACCGGCGCTGGGTTTCCCGAACTTCGATGTTGTGGAGGACTTCCTCGATCTTGTGGGTGCTGAAAACCTGCGCGACCAGGCGATATTCGTGAATCACGCCCCCGGCGCGATCGCGCCGCTGGACCCGGAACTGATCGAGATCCGTGATGCCGTCGGGCAGTTGCCGTAGCGGCGCTGCCTGCTTCAGGGCGCGGTGCGGCCGGTGGGTGTTGTAGAAGTCCTCGTACTCGCGCAGCACGATCATCAGGTGCCGCTGATTCCACACCAGGGTTCGGTCCAGCAGCTCGCGGCGGCAGCTGCCGACCCACCGTTCCATGATCGAATTCATCCGAGGCGCCTGAACCGCAGCACGGATTATCCTGGCGCCAGCGGCACGGAAGACCTCATCGAACGCGGCGGTGAGGCTGGCGTCCCTGTCATGCAGGACGAACTTCACCCGCGTCCCGGCATCCTCCAGGTCCATGAGCAGGTTCCGGGCCTGCTGGACCACCCACGCCTGGACCGGGTGCCCGGTAGCTCCCAGGACGCGTATCCGGCGCGTGCCGTGCTCTATAACGGCAAGGACGCAGACCTTCGTTCCGTTGAGCAGGCCGGCGGTGAAGAAGTCCAGCGCCAGGATCCCCTGCGCCTGGGACCGCAGGAACCCGGCCCAGCCAGGTCCCTCCCGGCGGGGCGCGGGATCGATGCCGGCGTTCCTGAGGATCTGCCAGACCGTGGACGGCGCCACGGTGATGCCGAGCCCGGCCAGCTCGCCGTGGATGCGGCGGTAACCCCACGACTCGTTCTCCCGGGCAAGTCGCAGCACCACCGACCGGACCTTCCGGTGCGCTGCCAGGCGCCCGGACCGGCCCTGGCGCGGCCGGCGCGACCACCGGCGGCGGACGATGACCCGGTGCCACCGCAAGATGGTGCCCGGGGTGACAATCAAGAAGATCAGCTTCAAGCCCGCAAACCGGAGATCATCCCACCCCCCGGCAGGCCAAGACCGGACTCGCATGTGCCTGACGCGGGGCCGAGTGACCAGCGGCCAGCAGAGCATCCGGCCAGGTGGCACAGATTTTCGGCACCCACAAGCTCTGCCGCCTCGCCAGCCTCAAGCCGCACCTCCGATGCCGCCATGCGGCGCCTCCTCGAGCGAGCTCCTACGCCAGACACGAAACAAACCGTCAACACGCCGCGGAAACTTCGAGCCAGGGCTCACCACACCCCCTCGCAGTACGCTTCCGGCACCAAGCAAAACACGGGCCCGCGTTGCGCCGACCGCTAGATTCCGCCGCCCGGTCACCGCGACGCGGCACCGGGCGGGTCTTACGAGACATCCCGTCATCGAGCTGGCCGGCGACGGCTCTCAGCGCCGCTCCTGTGCCGGTGGAAGTTCACATGTGAGACAGCTCGGGCGGCGTCCGTCGGCGCCCACAAGCGGAAGGAGCCACCCGTGCTGAGGCAGGTCGCGGAGGGTGTGCTGATCCACGAGAGCGAGTTCTGCCAGAGCAACGCCGTTGTCGTGCACGGCCGGGCTGGCGTGTTGCTCATCGACCCCGGGGTGCACGGCTACGAAATGGCCGCCCTCGCGAACGACCTGTCCGATTCGGGCCAGACCGTTGTGGCAGGGTTTTCTACGCATCCGCATTGGGATCACCTGCTCTGGCACGCCAGGCTCGGCGCGGCGCCTCGTTACGGCACGGCTCGCTGCGCGGCTACTATCCGAGATCGGCTGTCGGGTCCGCATTGGAAGGACAGCATCGCCGGGTGGATACCGCCGGACATCGCCGAGCAGATATCGTGGGACCTGTTTGGCCTCATTACCGGTCTGCCCGCCGAGACGGCGCAGATTCCTTGGGATGGCCCTCAAGTCCGGATTGTCGAGCATCAAGCGCATGCCCCGGGCCATGCGGCGCTGCTGATCGAGGAACGCGGGGTTCTCGTCGCCGGCGACATGCTTTCTGATGTCTTGATTCCGATGCTCGACTTGAACGACACCGCTGACCCGATCGAGGACTACCTCGCCGCGCTGCGGCTGCTCGAGGGCGTGGCGGGCGACGTCGATGTCCTCGTCCCCGGCCACGGGTCCATCGGCGGAGCTGATCAGGTACACGCACGGATCGACCAGGATCGGGCGTACGTGCACGCCTTGCGTGACGCTCATGTTCCCAGCGACCTGCGGGTCGGCCCATCGGCCAAGGACGGCTGGGACTGGGTGGCCGGCGTGCACGCACGGCAACTCCAGCGCCTCGCCCGAAGAAGCGAGCGCGACGGGACGCCCGGCTAGCGATCGGTGTGCGACACAATGCCAAGATGGAGGACGTCGCATCAGTCGCGCATGCCGCGATCGTCAAGCGTGATTGGGGCGCGCTCCAGCCGCTGCTGCATCCGTACTTGCACTGGGTGCAAGCGGACGGTCAGGTTGTGCGAGGGCGGACCAAGGTCATCGGCATGCTGCAAGCGATTGGCATATCCGGGCCCCGGCGTGTGGGGTGCCAGAACTCGCGCAGAGCATCTGACCTGGGCTTCTATCCTCGTCACTCGTGCTCTTCCGCCTCCTCTATCTGCTCATGGTCCGGG
>OBLW0100002997.1_pt1 | contig 13375 bp, 9 predicted proteins | sample 1520161 | NCBI WGS metagenome assembly OBLW01 (sample SAMEA3539309, study PRJEB22396) | soil metagenome | biome: tundra; feature: field; material: soil | place: USA | collected 2010-05 | depth 0.15 m
GCGGACCAGCAGGGCCGCCGCCGCCACGAGCCGCTCACTGCGCTCAAGCGGGCTCGCGCCGCCGGTCAGCGTGGCATGCAGGCCGTGCACCGCCCGGGCCACCGCGGCGTCGTCGAGCACGGGCGAGGCGAACAGCGGCCGCGTCGCCGGCCGGCCGGTGACGTCCGCGAGCAGGTCGGTGAGGAACTCCGGGCCGACATGGATCATCCGGTAGGTGAAGCCCGGCCCGGTCGCGGCGTGGCCATCGTGCGGGTCGTCCGGGTTGAAGGCCATGACCATGCCGGCCGTGCTGACGTGCCCGGCCCGGCGGCAGGTGAAGCCCTGGGCGCCGGACTCGGTGACCCCGAAGGAGTAGCAGTCGTGGCTGTGCCGGTGGTACACGTGCCCCCGGAAATGGGCGTGCATCGCCTCCAGCGGCTCATCAGGCGACCGCCAGTAACTGGCCCAGTCCGCGGCAGGCCCGGCCTCGTGGCTCACCTGTCCAGTATGCGGCGCACCGGCGTTCAAGACCGGCCGGGCGGACGTGAGCAGGGTGGGACTATGCGTTTTGATACAAAGATTGCGATAGCTGTCCGGGCCGATCTGGCCACCTGGCAGAAGCTCAACGTCACGGCCTTTCTCGCCAGTGGCGTGGCCTCAGGGGTCGAAGGGCTGGCTGGCAAGCCCTACGAGGACGGCTCGGGCAACCGATACCTGGAGATGTTCCGCCAGCCGGTGCTGGTCTACACGGGGCCGGGCGAGCTGCTGGCCACCGTCCGCGAGCGGGCGGTGGGACGCGGCCTGGCCACCGCCATCTATACCGAGGACATGTTCGCCACCGGCCACGACGACGACAACCGCGCGGCAGTCCGGGCGGTCGAGGCCGGTCAGCTGAGCCTGGCCGGAATCGCCGTGCATGGCCCGCGCAACGTCGTTGACAAGGTCTGCAAGGGGCTCGCCCTGCACCTGTGAGTTGACAGCACGCCGACTCATACCTAGCAACGCTACGAAGTCATCACCCGCCGCGGCCCTTCTGGCCACGGCATTCTTTGCCCTGCGCGCGTCGCGCGTCGCGCGGCGAGCACCCGGCTGAGCAGGCCGGCGAAGGCGGGCAGGAGGACTCTGACCTTGGCTTTTGCGCTACTAATGGTGATACCGTGCCATTCCGCGCAGCCATTTGCGGAACTCATAGGGTCCGCAGAAGTTCCGCCAAGCGCCCTGAGAAACCCGGGCGGCATGCTTCTTCTATCGGCAGAAACCGCTGCCGGCGGATTCACCGGAGGAAACATGCTTTCGCTCGTCTGGCTCAACATCCCGCTAGCAGTCCTCATAATCCTCGCCATCGTCGGCATCCCGATGTGGATGACCTTCAGGCGACCGGAGAGGCGCCCCGACTACTCCGAGGCGCACGTCCACTTCCGGACCAAGGCCGCCCGGGCGAGGGGCGAGGCCGTCATGGTAGGCAGCCACGTGCTGGCCGGCCCGGAGCGCCGCCGCACGCGTCCCGGCACGATCCGCCCGACCGTGCCAGGCCGCAGGCACTCCGGCGCGCCGGTTGCCGCCCGCAGCCACGCTCAGGGTGCGGACCACCACATCCGTGCGTCAGCCTGACGTCGATCCGTTCCCAGGGCTGTCGGGCAGGAGCCCCGCCAGGTCGAGGAGATCGTCGAGAATAGAGCCGAACAACTGCGCGGCGAGGGTCACATGACCCTCGCCGCGCAGCATGTGGGCCCGCGCGCCGGGTATCTCCCGGGCCAGCCACTCCCCATGCGCGGCAGGCACCATCCGGTCCTGGTCGCCTTGCCAGACCGCCACCGGCACCGCGAAGCCCGCGCTCACCGGGAATCCCCAGTCGCTCACGAAGGCGATGTCGTCATCGCGCCAGCCGGCCACCCCGCCGCTCAGCGCGGCCCGGAATGACGCCGCGAGGTAGTCGGCGAACTCGCCGGTGATCGCGGCCTTGTCCGCGCCGTCGACCAGGCCGCCTAGCTCAGCTGCCACTTCCTCGCCGCTGATCTGCGCCAGTCCCGCCGCGGCTACCGCGAGGTAGGCGGTGAGCGCCGGCTCTCCGGCCACTGCCGCGCCGAACTCCTCGATGTTCTCCGGGCCCATTCCGGCCAGCCAGTCCAGCCCCCCGCCCAGGTAGGGGGCCACCCCGGCCATGGTGGCCGCGGCCAGGCACCGGCCAGGCAGCCGGGCCGCGCAGGCGAGCGCGTGCGGGCCGCCCCCGGACCAGCCGATGGTCACGAAGCTGTCGGCGCCGAGCCCGTCCAGGACGGCGGCCACGTCCTCGGCCGCGTCCACCACCCGCCGTCCGGGGCACGGTGTCGAGTCGCCGTAGCCGGGCCGCCCGTACATCACGGTACGCAACCCCCGCGATGATGCCTCGGCCGTCATCGGTGCGAAGCCCAGGAGTCCGCCTGGTGTTCCGTTGTGGAAAATAAGCGGGAGGCCATCCTCGGGCCCGATGGCCAGCACATCGAGCAGCCGGCCGTCCGGCTGGCGCACCGTGCGCCGCTCGTCAGTCATGAGCAGAGCGTAGCCACAGTTCAGCGGGGCCCGGGCGGCACCTGACCGAGCTCGGCGGTGAGGGCGGGCCAGGCGACCGGGTCATGGCCGGGGATGAGGCGGTAGCCGTGCTCGGCGGCGATCCGCTTGAGCTTGCGGATCTGCTCCTCGCTCACCCCGGGCCCGGCCCCGATCCTGCCCCCCACCGCCACCTCGCGCTCGATGTTCTCGGTCAGGTCGGCCGCGTCGAAGGCGAACACGAAACCTCCGCCGCCCACCGAGCCGTCCAGGCTGACCACGAAACTCTGATGGCCAGGCGTGTGCCCGGCCGTCAGGACCGCGGTGACCCCCGGCGCGATCTCCGCGTCACCCTCGGCCGCACGCCAGTCGATCCGCGGGTCGTCGAAATCCACCCGGAAGATGCCGTTGTCCTCCGGGCCGGGCGGGCTGGAGAACCCATAGTCCAGCTCGGCCCGCTGGATGTGCACCGGCACCCGCCCGGCGAAGTGCTTCAGCCCGCCCGCGTGGTCGTTGTGCAGGTGGCTGACGGCCACGGCGTAGATGTCCGCGATGTCCACGCCGGCCCCGGCCAGCGCTTCGTCCAGTGGCTCGCCGGGGCCCGGCAGCACCGGCTGGATCACCGGGTCACCGTGGAACCGGCGGCGCAGCGCCGGGTCGGTGATGAGCGCCGCGTTGAATCCGGTATCTAGCAGCAGCCAGCCGCCGTCGCACTCCAGGAGCACCCCGGGCACCGGCTCCCGCAACTGCTCCTGATCGGACGCGCCCTCCACCGACACCGACTTGGGCAGGTCCTCCCAGCCCAGCGTGAGCGGCACGATCCTGCGTACCCCGGCGCCCCTGGATAGCCCAGAGCCCATGCGTGCCTCCCTTCCGGCCCCCTAACCTACGGACAGCGCGAACAGGTTGGGGGAATTTGGGGCAGGTGACGACGCGGGCCGCGGCGACGCCCGCCGCCCCGGCCCGCACACAGCACTGTCCCGGCCGCCCGATGGGCGGCCGGGACAGTACCCGTGGGTCCAGCGGTTAGTTGCTTCTCAGCCAGGTGGCCGTGAAGCTGGTGCCTCCGCTGAGCGAGGAGATGGAATCCTTGGGCGTGCCACTGTTGTTGATCATGATGATCTGGGTCGGGTTGAAGTTGCCGATCGCTGAGCCGTCAACAGCGGCGTTGCTGAAGGCGACCGGGCTGAAGTGGGCCAGGGGCAGGATGCCGCCGCTGGCGGTGCAGCAGGGCGCCTCGGCGATGACCTCGGCCGAGGAGTTCGCTGCCCCGCTGAGCGACGCGGTGATGGTGTGGCTCCAGCCCTGCGTGGTGTCGGCCAGCTTCAGCGTATACGTGCTGCCGCTGACGCTCACCGAGCCGTTGAAATGGTCACCGGGCCGCACCGTGTTGCTGAAGTTGACCGGGTAGGCCGGGTACATCTCGTACCAGGAGTAGTACTGAGGGGTGCGGCCGGAGCAGTCGACCTCACTGCCGGTCTGCTCGACGGTGGAGCTGCTGTATCCGTCCAGCCCGACCCAGAAGCTCGAGTACTTGGCGCTGCCGGAACAGGTGCCGGTGGGCTCGGTCCAGCTGGCCGAGACGCTGGCGTACTTACCGCCGTTGGCGGCGTACCCCGACCAGTTAGTGCTTTCGGCCGCGTTCACCGGCCCGCCGTGCGCTACCAGCGGCCTGGTTCCATGACTTGCCGGCCCGACCAGGTGCGCAGCCGGCCCGATTACGTGGGCGGCCTGGGCATGCGGCGAGGCCGGCGCTGCGGAAGCCGTGCCTGCAGCGGCGATCGAGCCGAGCACCAGGCCAAGGCCGGCGAGGGGTACGCACCATCTTCGTAGCATGTGCTCCTCCTGCGTTCGCGGGGGCAGAGCTCGCCGGACGGCCGGTCCGTGCCTAAGTCCGTTTTGCCCTGCTAAGGGTTGCCGCGAACGTACGATGCGTGACGGTCAACAAGAAACCATTGACTGTTAAAGCTATGGTATGTAATTCCCAAAGAATGGCGAGCCATTGTGCGGGCCAGCCATTACGTGCTGCGCCCTCAAGTGTGACGGCTGTCACGTTCGGCCGGCGAGGCCGCCTCGGCCGGCCCCGGCCGCCGATGGCTCAGGTCCAGCACCCGGTCACAGCGCCCGGCCACGTCCAGATCGTGGGTCGCGAGCACCAGCGAACCGCCGCGCGTGGTGATGGCCAGCATCCGGGCCAGGACCAGTTCGCGGGAGGCGCGATCCTGCTCGGCCGTGGGCTCGTCGGCGATGAGCAGATCAGGGCCGGTCGCGAGGGCTCTGGCCACGGCCACCCGCTGCTGCTGCCCGCCCGAGAGCTCGTCGGCGAGCTGGTCGGCGTGGTCGGCCAGGCCGAGCTCAGCGAGCGCCGCCGCCGCTAGCGGGCCGGCCCGCTCCCCCGCAACGCCGGCCGCGAACAGCGCGACCTCGATGTTCTCGGCCGCGGTCAGCAGCGAGACCAGGCCGTGGCCTTGCAGCACCGTCGCGACACCCGCCGGGACACTTCCGGGGCTGACCGCCGCGCCATCGAGGGTGACCCGCCCCGTAGTCGGCACCGCGAGCCCGGCGAGCAGGGAAAGCAGGCTCGTCTTGCCCGACCCGGAGGGGCCCACCACGGCGAGCCGCTCACGGGGGCCGACCCTCAGGTCCACACCCTCGAAGATGACCCGGCCGCCGATGTCGTAACCCAGGCCCCGGGCCTCGATCACGGTCACTGGCGATCCTCGTCGGCTGCGTCGGTGTTCACCCGGCGCAGCAGGACGCCTTGATCATGGCGGACCGCATGGGCCAGCGAGCCGGGCGGGAGCAGATCAAACAGCTCGGGCGGCAACTGGAGGGCGCCGTCCCGGCCGACCACGACGTACTCCTGCCCCGCGCGGCCTTCCGCACCTACCCGTCCGTCGCGGATCGTGATCGTACGCCCGAGCGCGCTGGCCACCGCCGGGTCATGGGTCACTGCGACAACGGTGGTTCCCTCGCTAGCGTTCGCCGACCGGATCAGCTCGATTACCGCCGCCGCCGACTCCGGGTCAAGCTGCGTGGTCGGCTCGTCGGCGAGCAGCAGCCGGGGTTCGTTGGCTAGGGCGATGGCCAGCGCGAGCCGCTGCTGCTCGCCGCCGGAGAGCCGCCCGGCGCGCTGGTGGGCGACCCGCGCCAGGCCGACCGTGTCGAGCAGGTGGCTGGCCCGCTTTCGCTTGGCGGCGCCGCTGCGCCGGGCTGGCGCCTGGGCGAACAGCAGATTCCCGGCGGCGCTCTGGTATGGCAGCAGGTTACGGGCGGGATTCTGCAGCAGCAGGCCGACCTCCTCCAGCCGCAGCCGGGCCAGCGCACTGCCGCCGAGTTCGGTGAGCCGACGGCCATTGATCTCGACCGTGCCGGCGGTCGGCCGCAGCAGTCCGGCCAGATGCCAGAGCAGCGTGGTCTTCCCAGCGCCCGACGGGCCGAGTAGCGCGACCATCTCGCCCTGGCGCACGGTCAGGTCCACCCCGCGCAGCGCGGCCACCTCCGAACCGGGAGTGCCGTAGACATGAACGAGATTGTCGCAGCGGACCGCGGCGGAATCGGCGTCTGGCCGGAGCCCGGTAACTGTCACGGCTCCCCCGCCCGGAGCAGATCGGGCCGCACCGACCGCACGAGCGCCGCGCTCGCCACCACCGCCGCGATGAGCAGCACGCCCAGCGCCAGGCCGAGCAGCGCCGCCAGATCCGCGGCCACCGGCAGGTACGTCAGCGGAGGCGCGGATGGCTGGCTGATGAACTCCGGGACACTGCGGATCGCGATCAGCGTCGCCGCGAACCCGCAGGCCAGTCCGACCAGGGCGCCGAACCCGAGGACGACCGCCTGCTCGGTGAGCAGCGCCGTGCGGACCGTGCGGCGCGCTACCCGGCTCACGATGAGCGCCGCGTACTCGTAGCGCCTGCGCCGGCCGGACAGGTACAGGCCGAGGATCGCGGCGCCAGCAGCGAGCGCCGCGGCCGCGCCGGCGTCGGTGAGGAACAGCACGGTGGCCAGCGCCGGGCCCTGCCGGATCAGCGCGGCGCGCTCGGAGCTTGCCGTCACGGCGCCGTCGATCCGCACGCCCGCTGCCACCAGCCTCGCCCTGATGTGGGTGAGCGCGCCCGGCGCGAGCCACACCTGGTCGGTGACGTAGTCGGAGGTGACACCGGCGGCCCGCTCCGCGTAGGCACGGTCCACCACCACCCCGTTGGCCGGTGCACCGGGAATCGCGGCGGCCAGTGCCACGGCCCGTACGTCCAGCGGGTTGCCGTCCAGCCCGGTCATCCGGTAAAGGTTCCCCGAGCCGCTGGCCAGGTTCCGGGCGATGAGCGCCGGCAGCGGATCGGGCCGGTCAACCGACGCGATCGCCGGGCTGAGGCCCGGTCCGGATTTGAACTGCCAGGTCAAGCCGCTCGCGGTGAAGTGCAGTCGATCCCCGGCCGAATCCCCCGAGCCGCCCGGCCGCCAGTGCCCCGGGATGCCCAGCCCCGCGTCCACCGGCGTCCACCGGCCGCGGCCAGACCGGACGTCGACACCGGCGACCGCGACGGAACCGGCCACAGAAACAGGGCCAATAGAGGCGGCTCCGGGCGGCGGCGGGGGCGCCGACACGGTCAGGTCCGCGAGCACGCACGGGCATCCTGTCAGCGGCTGAACGGACGAGTGCGAGCCGTTGGCCGGGCCGAAGTACAGCGGCGTCTGCCCGCCCGCCACCGCGCCCTCCTCGTACACGTCGAGCACCAGGGTGCTGGTGGCGGGGACCACGTTTTGGCCGCGAAACCGGATCCGCACGGCATCGCCGTTCAGCACGACCGGCGCGGGCGCGGGCGGCTCGAGCGCCGCGGCGATCGAGCTGAGCGGCTGGGCGGCCCACTGCGGCCGCCAGGCGGCGATCCTGGCGAATCGCTGCGGGTCCACGCCCAGGAGAACCTGCCCGGCGGTGCTGCCGGACAGGCTGGTGTACTCGTCGACCGCCATGGCCTGCCGTCCCCCGGGGTCGATCCGGTCCACGATGCGGGCCAGGCTGGCGCCGGTGGGCGGGGTCACGGTGAGGACGGCGGCGGCGCCCACCCTGGCGTCAGCGACGCTCCGGACGTTGCTCAGCGCTACCGACCAGGTGGCTACGGCGAAGCCGGCCAGGGCGAACGCGGTAGCCAGCACGATCGTGGTCCGCATCCCCCCGGGCCGCCGGGCGATATGCCGCAGGGCCAGGAACGGGCCGATCCAGCCGCGGCGCCGGGTGACGCCGAAACCGGCCCGGCACGCCAGCACCAGCAGCCTCGAGGCCACCACGGCCACGGCCACCCCGAGCAGCCCAGGCACCAGCAGCCCCAGCGCCCCCTGCCGGGCGGAACCGATCTGGCCGCTGACCCGTAGCTCGACCAGGCCGGCCACGGTGGCCGTGAGCAGGATCGCATCCACCACCCAGCCACGTTCCGCGGCGCCGCGGCTGGCCCGCTGCCACTGGTCGACCACCGTCCTGGACAACGTACGCCGGGCGGCGACCAGCACCGCGACCAGGCCGCCCGCGGTTGCTACCGCCGCTCCGGCCCAGGCCAGGGGGGGCAGCCCGACCGGGGTACCCGGGCGGAGCAGGATGTGCCCGAGCGCAGCGGTGAGTCCCAGCCCGGCCAGCACTCCCACCGGGAGCGCGACGGCCAGCAGGATCACCGGCTCGGACAGGCCGAAGATCAGGGTCCTCCACCGGCCCCGCCCGCGAAGTCTCGCCAGCGCAACCTCCGGGCCGCGGGCCTCGGCCGCGTCGGTGACGATCAGGAACAGCAACAGCCAGGCCAGGATCAGCAGCTGAGCGGTGATCAGGACGATGGGAACCGCGACCGTCCGCCAGCTGGCCCGGACGACGGACAGGGTGGCCGGTATCTCGCTCTCCAAGGTCGCGCCGGACTCCGTCAGCTGGGGGTCGAGCAGCATCTCGTTCATCGCGGCGGCCAGCACGGGCACGTCGGCCCCGCGAAGGTGACCTGGGATCAGCGACATGTCCACCACGTCATTGCCCTGGGTGGCGGCAGGCCCGTGGTCGATCGTGGCCTCGGGCGTGAACATCGCGTCGTACGGGACCGCCGCCGGCCCGGGGCCGGAGCCCGCCTCGTAGGGGAAGTAGCGGGTGCCGGCGTTGAACCAGTACGGTGCGGCGGTCTCCGGCACGGTGATCCGGTACTCACCAGTGATCATCAGTGGTTTCCAGCCCGGCACGGTGACCTGCTGTCCGACGTGCCAGTGATTGATCAAAGCCAGCGAACTGCTCACCGTCACCTGCTGCGCGCCCTCCGGGCACCGGCCGGCGATGAACTTCAGGTGGGCACAGAAACCGGAACGCCATATCAGTGGCACCGTCTCGTCATTGGTGACCACCGACGCCTCCACCGCATTCACCGGCGGCGCGAAGACCCGCGTCTCCTCCCCGCCGCCGCCGAGATAGCGCGCGAGCTCGGTCTGGACCGTCCCGTCCACCGACCCGATCGTGTTGGCGACCGGGCCGGACTGGGTGACTTCGAATCCCTGCCCGAGCGTGTCCGCGCCGCGGACGGCGTCTTGCAAGATCGACGACTGCGCCGCCGCATAGTACGTCGGGCCGATCGCCACGGCCGCGACCGCCACGACAGCGACCAGGAAAATGCTCAGCGAGGCTCCGGCGCGGTGCACCAGGCCCCGGAACGCGACAACGAGCCCGTTCGCACCATGCACAGTCGGATGTTAGTCCCGACCCGCTGCTGGCCGGCCACGGGCCTACAGGGCCTGCTTTCGCTGCAGGTAGCCGAAGGCGGCCCAGCCGGCCGGGACCGGCAGCCAGAAGGTGAGCGTCCGGAAGAGCAGTACCGCGCTGACCGCCGTCGCTCCCGGCAGCCCGGCGGCGGTGAGCCCGGCGGACAGGGCGGCCTCCACCGCGCCGAGGCCGCCGGGCGTGGGGACCGCCGACCCCAGGGCGCTTCCGGTCAGGTACACCACGGCGGCACTGGTGATCGCGATGGACCCGCCCAGGGCCATGACGCAGGTAGTGAGGCAGAGGATGTAGCAGGCCGTGAGCAGGAGAGCGCCGCCGATCCCCTCGGCCAGCTTGCGCGGCTGCTGGATGACCTGGACCAGGCGGGGCAGCACCTGTCCCAGCGCGGGCGCGAGCCGGGCCCGCAGCAGCCGCCGGCCGGCCGGGATCGCCACGACCACCAGCACCACGGCGACGAGCCCCGCTATCACGAAGTACGCCCAGCGGGGCGGGCTGAGGGAATGAGTCCGCGCGCCGGTGATCGCCACGAAGACCACGAGCAGCATCAGGTGCAGGACGAAGGCCACCACCTGAGACAGGCCAACGCTCGCCGCCGCGATCGCGGGCGGAACCTTGCTGCGCTGGAGGAAGCGGATGTTGAGTGCGGCGCCACCGACGGCGGCCGGCGTCACGAGCGTGACAAAAGACCCGGCGAGCTGGGCCAGGACGGTGCGGCCGAAGGGCAGCCGGTTCGGGACGAACCCGGACAGCGACAACGCCGCCGCCAGGTAGGTGAGCGCTGACAGGCCAAGCGCGGCCACCATCCAGCGCACATCGGCGGACCGCAGGGTTTTCGCCAGGTCGACCCGCGCGAACTGGCCGATGACCACGTAGACGGCCACGATAGTGGCGACCAGCGTCACCAGGGTCCGCAGCCGGATCCGTTCCAGTTGCACGGCCGCGGCCGGAGCCGGGGACGCGGTCCCGTCCGCCGGGGCGGCCGCGAGGATCCGCTTCCTGAGCTCGGGCAGGATGTCCCGGTGGTGGCGCAGCGACGCCCGGGTGGAGCGGTAGAGCGCGACCGGCTGAAGCAGCGGCACCAGCGCGACGAGTTCGCTCGCGCCAACCTTGCGCAGCGCCAGGTCCGCCGCCCGGCCGGGCCCGACCAGGGTCGCGGTCTCGGCCAGGAGCTGGCCGAGGTCCAGCCGGAGCTGGAGGTCGCTGGCGGCCACATCACCGCTGTCCGGGTCGAGCAGCTCCACGTGGCCGTCGTCGGCGACCAGGATCCTGTCCGCGGTCAGCGCCCGGTGGGTGACCCGGTGCGAGTGCAGCTGCAGCACCACGTCCCACACCAGGCCCAGCTGTGTATCGGTGAGCGTGCCCGCCAGCTCGGCCAGGGTTGTCCCGGCGTCATGGTCGGTGACGAGCACAACGGCTTCCGGGCCGACCCGGACGAGTGCGCGCAGGCGCGGTGTCGGCACTCCGGCGCCGGCCACAGCGTAGGCCATGAGCGCCCTGCGCTCCACTGCCCTGTCCATCGACAGCGGCGCCCGGCGGGAGACCTGGTTGCGCACCCGCACGAAGCGGTACAGCCGGTAGACCGCGCCGGCCGCCTGCTGATCCCGGTCGAAAACGCTGACGTCGAGCCGCTCGCCCCCGGCCAGGGCGGCCGCGTAGCGCCGCGACTCGACGCCAGACTCGGGGACGCGCCGCATCTCGGTCACCGGCAGGCACGCCGAGCTGAGGGCGGCGGCAATGGCCTCGGCCGTGGGCCGCTGCGACATCGAACCTGCGGCATACCGCACCGCGAGCCCGATCGCCCGGCCCAGCAGAAGCGTGATGAGCAGCGAGAGCACGGTCGTGCGGACCACCGCCAGGCTCGCGATGGCGTACACCCCGAAAGCCAGCCACAGCGCGTTCCGCCACCGAGGCCATGCGCTCAGGTCAATGATCGTGGCATAGGCCGCGAGGCCCGCCAGGTACGCGTCGAGCGCGGCGATGTGGCTGGCGCCGGGACGGGACATGGTGATCGCGTCGTAAAGCTGCGTGCCGCCGCCGCTGCGGAGCAGCCCGTTGGCGAACCCGAGCACGATGACCGTGAGCAGGCCAGTCAGCAGCGCCTCGCCGAGCCGCCTGGGCTGGCGGCGGAGAAGCTGCCGGACGGCCAGGGCGATCGGCAGCAGCACCAGGGCGAGAGTGGCCGCGACACCGAGCGTGGACAGGGCGGCGCCGGGAAGCCGGCGGCTGGCCCCGACGACGTCGGTTTCCACGCCGGTCGCGGTGGCCCGGGCCAGCAGGCCGACCCCCGTCAGCAGGGCGATCCCGACACCGGCGGAGGCACACCGCAGCAGGTCAACCGGCCGGCGGATGCGGCGCGCACGGTGATCTTCGACCAGGAGCTCAGGGCCGGGCAACGCCGCACCAGTGACCCGCTCGCCTTCCGGCGGCGGCGTTCGCTGTGGTGACGTCACCACACGATCGTTTCACCTGGTGGCGGCGGCACCGACGCGGACCTGGATCAGCGCCTCGTCCGGCCTGGGCTGAGCCGGACCAGCCGCCACCAGGCGATGAGGCTGAACAGCACCGCCAGCAGGATCTGCAGCCCCATGTCCATCAGCCAGGTACTGGGCTTGTGGTCCCACAGCGGACTGCGCGTGATGATGCCGGGGGCGGAGATCACGTTGAGATTGACGGTGGACGCGGTCGCCGCGAAGCCCCAGCGGGCCGGCGTCAGCCAGGAGAGCTGGTTCAGCCCCACCGAGAGCGCCAGCAGCCCGCCGGAGAGGATGACTTGCGCCATCGAGAGCAGCACCAGGACCGGCATCGTCTTCTCTGAGGTATTGACGATCGCCGACACCAGCAGCCCCAGCGCCATGCAGGCGATGGCGAGGACGACAATGGCCAGCAGCAGTTCGGGCAATGACGCCGCCAGGAATGACCCATGGGCCGGGAGCGGCTTGCCGACGACGCCGAGCACGACCAGCACGGCTGCCTGCAGGCCGGTGATGAGCCCGAGCACCAGGAGCTTTGATGACAGGTAGGCGCCGGCCGACAGGCCGGCGGCCCGTTCCCGGCTGAAGATGGGACGCTCCTTGACCAGTTCCCGCACGGAGTTGGCGGCGCCGGTGAAACAGGCGCAGATGACCAGGACCAGCAGCGTCTGCTGGGCGGACTTGTTGTTCAGCCCGGCCAGCCCCCCCGACCCCGCGAACTGCCTGATCAGCACCCCAAGGATGATGGGCAGCACGGCCAGCACGATCAGGTAGTTGCGGTCCGAGGCGATGACCGCCAGGTAACGCCGGCAGAGAGTGGACAGCTGCGCCAGGCGGCTCCGCGGCGCCGGAGGCGGCTCCGGCGCGTGGTGCGTCGACTCGGGCGCCCGGCTCGTCAGTCCGCTCGCCACGTACTCCCGGTAGCAGGACGACCGCTTGAAGTCCCCCTGCCAATCGCGATCCGGCTGAGCGTCGAAGGCCTGGAACACCTCGGCCCAGCTCTGCTTCCCGAAGTAGCGGAGCCCCTCCGCAGGTGGCCCGTAGAAGGCCACCTTGCCGCCGGGGACCAGTACCAGCAGGCGGTCGCAGACATCCAGGTTCGCGACGCTGTGCGTGACCACGATGACCGTGCGGCCATCCTTGGCCAGGCCGCTCATCATCTCCATGACGGACTTGTCCAGCCCCGGGTCCAGGCCCGAGGTGGGCTCGTCCAGGAAGAGCAGGGACGGCTTGGTGAGCAATTCGAGCGCGACGTTGACCCGCTTCTGCTGCCCCCCGGACAGCGACCCGGCCCGGGTATTCGCGTGCGCCTTGAGCCCCAGTTCGTCGATGACCTCGTCCACCCGGCGGTTGCGCTCCTCCTTCGAGGTGTCACCGGGAAACCGCAGTTCAGCCGCATAACGGAGGGCGCGGCGTGCTGACAGCTGACTGTGCAGGATGTCTTGCTGGGGAACCAGGCCGATCCGGTGCCGCAGCTCCGCGTAGTGCGAATAGAGGTCGCGGTCGTCGTACAGGACCGCACCTTCGGTAGCGGGCCGCATCCCGGTCAGCGCCCCGAGCAGCGTCGTCTTCCCGGCTCCGCTCGGGCCGATGACCGCCACCATGCTTCGCTCGCCGATCGGGAAGCTCACATGGTCGAGCAGGACCTTGCCGCCCGAGATCC
>OBLW0100002999.1_pt1 | contig 13372 bp, 13 predicted proteins | sample 1520161 | NCBI WGS metagenome assembly OBLW01 (sample SAMEA3539309, study PRJEB22396) | soil metagenome | biome: tundra; feature: field; material: soil | place: USA | collected 2010-05 | depth 0.15 m
TGATCGATCCGCACAGCCCGGCGGAACTGCGCGCCGCATTAGACCGCCTGCTGACCTCGCCAGCCACGCGTGCGCAACTGGCTACAGCCGGCAGAACCCAGGCGCAACGTTTCCGCTGGGACCAGTGTGCCAGACGATCAGTGGAATTTTTTGAGCGGATTGTGGGGTAAGCGGCTTTCGGCGTTCAATTCACCGCCAACTCGCTGATCAAAGCCTGTTTGCGGTATTCAAGCCCTTCGTTCGCCTCTGCCCGCTCATCCAGCGATCTGCCCAAACTAGACAGCAGATATAACAGGAACAAGCCGCGCGCGCCCGGCGCCACCGTCAGGTCGAATTTGGTTCTCCAACTCTTCTTCAGCAGGCTGGCTACCTGCACGCTGAAGTGGAACGTGTCCCATCCCAAAGGCGCTCCGTCTTCGCAGGACTCCCAATCGAAGACCGAGAGCCGGCCATCCCGCACGCGCGTGTTCCAGGGAGCGAAGTCGCCATGCCAGAAGCCGCACGGAACCCTAACTTTCTCCAGATCGCGGCGGGCCGCGGCCAGGGTAGCCTTACCCAACTGTTGCCATCGCCAGTCGCAGCGCCAAGTCACCTCTTTCCAGCGTGCGCCAACTTCTTCAACTACCTGGAGCCCGGACTTGTCCACGCGCCGGATGGCGGCCAACCTTTCGAGAAACTCCACGTGCATGCCGGACAGTTCCGCCGGTCCGGGCCGGCCTTCCAGCGGCGACTGGAACAACATATAGCTGTTTTGCCACTCGCCGGCGTAGAGCACGCGCGGCACGTGCGGCCGCAAAGCAGAGAGATCTTCGAGCACGCCGGCCTCATGGCGCACGCGCTCGCCTGCCGGCTTGGTCAGTCCCAGCTTGATGTAGCCCAGAGTTTCGCCGCCGGCCCGCATCACTTGGATGGTGAGCTTACGATACTTGCCCGGCGTGCCTAGCGACATGGCGAATGCCGGATTGCGCTCTCCCGTCACGTTGGTGACCAGAGCTTTGAGCCCCACCGGCTCTCCGACGTGCAGCGGGTGCATGGCCCAACCGCTCCAGCCCATCTTGACCACCTGCGCGAGTAAGCCCTTCCGCACGCGCGCGCCGAGCGCATGAGGCGTATAGACCCGAAAGCCTTCCAGCGTGGTGCGGCTGTTCCCTAAGGGAAGCAGATAACGCGGCTCCTGGCGCGATGGCAGTACTGCGAAGCGGTGACGCATAGGATCGCCGTGCGCCGTCCGCCGGCCCGCGAAACATTCCAGCGCTGCATCTAGAGCTTCACTCATATTAAGGGGTTGATAGTGTCCGCTATCAGCCCGAACTACAATTATTCCGGCGTGTAATACCGCAAGTCAAATCGTCCGCTTTCGCATTTAGGCCTAAGAGTTTTCTGGGGCTACCCTACTAATATGTATGGTTTTCTATCACTTGCGGTCCACACATTGGCGGACCTGAGGCTTCAGTACTGGCGTACACCCAACGATTGTACGACACCATAGTGAAAGGCTTAAGGCGTTTTTGTGGAGCACCGTAGGAGTTAGCCGATGCCGGCAGCCGACATTTTCGCGCGCGTCTTTGAAGACTCGCAGACTGGCTTGCTCCTTTTGGAAAGGGACACCGGCCGCGTCTTGGAAGTCAATTCGGCATTCCTGCGGATGGCCGGGCGCGCCTCGACGGAGGTCGTGGGCCGTAGTTTCTGGGAGCCGCCGCTGGTCGCGGATGCGGACGCGGGAGCCGAAATACATGGGCACTTGCTGGCCGGAGGCGCGGTCACCGGCGCGGAGTTGCCACTCCAGGCCCGCGACGGACGCTGGTTGTTGCTGGAAGTGAGCGGCAGCGCGGCGAGCGGCGGGATCCAGTTAGACGTGCGGGATGCCACGGGGCGCGAGCAGGCGCGACTCACCGAACGCATTGAGATGCTGCGTTCGCTGGCCGGGCGGACGGCCGCAGAGTTCGAAAATCTGCATGGCGCACTGCGGACCATGGGGGAAGTGCTGTTGAGCGGCGTGGGCCAAGGCCAGCCCGTGCCCGGCGAATTGCAGGAGATCCAGCAGGCCGGCGAGCGGGCCAGCGCCATCGCCGGCCAGTTACTGGCGTTCAGCGGGGGGATCGCACTCCAGGTCCGGCCGGTCGCCCTCAACGATCTCGTCGAAAGCATGTTGCCCAGGTTGCGGCAGCTATTCGGGCGGGAGATCGAAGTCGTACCGGATCTGAGCCCGGATATGGCGCCCGTGATCGCCGACCCCGTACAGTTGCGGCAGATCATTTTGAAACTGGCCGCCAATTCCTTAGACGCCATGGAGGGCGGTGGTACCTTCTGCCTGCGGACTGCCGATGCCGCAACTGTGGAGCCCGCGCTGGGGAGCACGGAGGCGGCCGGCGGTCCCTATGGGATGCTGGCAGTGAGCGATAGCGGTCCCGGTTTGGACGATCCGAGTTGGGCGCACCTCTACGAACCTTTCTTCAGCACCAAGGCGGATGGCCGGAGTCTGGGCCTGGGATTGGCTGCGGTGTACGGTATCGTCCGGCAGAGCGGCGGGCGGCTATGGGCTTATAGCCAGCCTGGCAAGGGGGCCGCTTTCCGCATTTATCTCCCCTTGGCCGGAACGCACTTCCCTGCCCTGCCGGCGCCGCGAATGGATACGTTGCGCGACAACGCTACCATTCTGCTGGTAGAAGACGACGACACCATGCGTACGGTCATGTCGAATTTGCTAAAGAAGCGTGGCTATCGCGTGCTGGCCGCGCTCGATTCGAGGGAAGCATTGCGCATCGCCGCGGCGCACGGACCGCCGGACCTGCTGATCAGCCGGCCCGAGCCGGAACTGGCCGGGCATCTGGCGCGCCTGCGTCCGCAGTTGCCGGTTTTGTACTTGGGGGGATATGCCGACGGCCTTGCCGCACAAGACCGGGGATTGCCGCCGCGGACCTCGCTGCTGCAAAAACCTTTCGCGCCGGAGACGCTCTTTGCGGCTGTACTTGCGGGCCTGTCGCAATCCCTGTAGTCGATTCAGCCCCAGTATCCGTACATCCTCTATTTCATCACTTTCATTACTTTACTGTTGACACGCCCGATCTAGACTGCTTAGGATCAAAGTTGAAGCAATCTGATGAAGGCTCGCAGCGAACCATACCTGAGATCCCAGGAGGTGGCGGACGTCCTGGGAATTACCAAACGCACGCTGATGAACTGGTTGCGTACGCAAAAAATCGCGGAGCCGGAACGTAACCAAGCCAACCGTTACCGGCGCTGGACGGCGCAGGACGTAGAACGTATCCGGCAAACCATCGCGGAGAACAAACAGTGATTAGGCTCGTGATTTCCAACCAACGAGGCGGGGTGGCCAAGACCACCACCGCAACCACGCTGGCGCGCTTGTGGGCCGATCAGGGGCGTAAGGTGCTGCTGATCGATACCGACCCGCAGGGATCGGTCGGTATGTCGCTGGGGCTGAAGGCCGACAAGTTCCTCCACCATTTCGTGGTTTACAACCACCTGTTCGAGAGTTGCCTGGTGCATGCAACGCCCAACATCGACGTGCTCTGCAGCAGCCGGGAGACGATCCAGGCGGAGGCCTCCCTGATGGGAGTGCCGGCGCGGGAGATGTCCTTTTCCCTGCTCTTCTCCAAAGTGGACGAACCCTACGACGTCGTCATCATCGACGTGGCCCCCTCCATCACGTTGATGCAGACTTGTGCCATGGTTTACGCGCAGCGCGTGCTGATTCCGGTTAGCATGGACACTCTCAGCCTGCAGGGCGCCGGCGCCTGCCTGGAGACCGCGCGCATGATGAACGAGTTGTTTCGGGTCAATGTGCGGCCGGTGGCCCTACTGCCCGTCATGGTGGATCGGCGGTTCCAACATACCGCTGTGATGATGAAGTCCTTGGAGGACCTCTCTTCCAAGTTCAAGATTCCGCTGCTCCCGGCTATCCGTACCGACGTGACGGTGGCCAAGTGCGGCCGCGCGCGGCAGTTCTTGGTGGACTACGATCCTAACTGTAAGGCCATGGAAGACTATGAGATAGCGGGAACCCAGCTACTGGAGCTGCTGGATGAGCGAACCAACCAAAGAGAATCCGAAAACGTCCAAACGGTCCAAGCGTAAACCCGCTATGGAGCCGCTCGGCTGGGACGAGATCGTCAGCCAGCCGGGCATGGGCGGCTATCTGTCTTTCTTGAATGGTCCGGTTCCCCTGCCCCACCTTCAGGCGGCGGCCGCTGGACTTGCTCCGGGCCCTGGGGTTATTTCGTACCCAGGGGTCAGTGCGGGACCAGGCCAGCAAATACCATCTGAGGTCGCTCAGGACCCTGTAGTCATTCCAGTCCCTCCACTTGATTCAGCCCCAGACCTCACTACAGCCCACGCCGAAACAATCCCTGACTCTATTCCACCCCCTGGGGTTGTGTCAACTCCCGTATCCGTAACAGTGTCTGTCACAGCGCATACAGCCCTCGCTCCAACCCCTGAGGTCGTTTCAATCCCTGCGGCTTTATCGGGCCAGCGCCTCCGGATCCGCAGATGTGCCGCCACTCACGACGGCCACTCGCTCGGCGAAGAGGTCCTCTATCAAGCCATTTGGAAGGCCGCTTGTCCGGAATCCGCTGAAGCCCGCACCATCGTGATCGGCTGGCGGGGCATGTCACAACTCTGCCGAATGACCCCTAAGAACTGTAAAATCAATGCGCAACGGCTGATGCGCAAATTGGCCCTGGAAGTCCTGTCGCCTTACAATACGCCGGAGTCCATCGGAACCACCTATCGTATTTACTCCGATCAAGCCATCTTCGAACGGCGTCGCGCGGCAGGCTTCGAATGGGTAGTGCGGAGCAGGGGAGTGGAGTTCGTTAATCCAGCCACAGGAGCAAGCATTATGCCCATCTGTGCGCATACATAGTAGAGCGAGATCCCGCTGACATAAGCCAAATAATATTGGGATTACTGCCCAAAAACGCCACTTAACTTCCGAAGTGAAGTTCGGGCAGGGCACGGCCCTGCTCCAATCATGCGTATTTGCATTGTAGGCGGCATCTTCGATAAGCCGGCCGATTACCGGGTTCAACATTCCATCTCGCCCGAGACGGTCCTGGCGGACGGCCTGCGTCAGCGCGGCTGGCAGGTTACGCTTGCCGGGCATTCCGGGCCGCTGCCACCGGAAGAATTCGACGTCATTCATGTGCATCACTTCGGCCGGGCGGCGTTGCGCATGGCGGCGGCAACCGGGCGGCCACCCTTCGTCCTCACCACCCACGATCCATTTGCCATGAACGGGCTGCCCGTCGGCTGGCGGCGGCGCCTGACGGACGGCTTCGTGCTCCGCAAGGCCGACGCCGTCGTTGCCCTCTCCAACGCGGAACGCGATTTTCTCACCCGCCGCTGGCGTCTTCCCTCGGAGCGTATCGCGGTCATTCCCAACGGCATTAGTACGGAGATTTTCGACCGCATCTCCGAGCCGGCCGAGCCCGCCAACGACCTGCTGTTCGTCGGCCAACTCCAGGAGTTCAAAGGTCTGGACTATTTGTTGCACGCCTTGCCCGCCGTACGCGGCTCGTATCCGCGCGTGAAGCTGCGGGTTGTGTACCAGACCGGCGCGTTACTGGATCGGTACCAGAAACACGCGGCGCGGCTGGGACTGAAGGGCTGTCTGGAGTTCTCCGGCGCCAAGACGGCCGCCGGGCTGGTTCAGCTTTATTCAACCGCAGCCGTGGTCGTCTCGCCCAGTTTGGGGGAATGCCTTTCTACGGTGGTGCTGGAGGCCATGTGCTGCGGCGCGGCCGTGGTCGCTACCGATGTCGGCGGCATACGCGAGCAACTGGACGAGGACACGGGCGTAATCGTACCGCCGCGCGACAGCGCCGCGCTGGCAAACGCCATTTCCGCATTGCTGGCCGACGCCGGCCGGCGCCGCCAAATGGGCCAGGCGGCCTGGCGCAAGGCGCATGCCCAATTCAATGTGCGCCAGATGATCGAGCGTCACGTGCGGCTTTACGAAGAAGTACTGGAGACCGATGGGCGCGCTGCTTAGTTCCTCGGACGCCGAACTGCTTGGCCTGGCGCAGACCATCTACGACATTCCCTCGTTGGCGGCCTGGCGGGCGGCCGAGTTGAAGGCTCTGCGGCAATGCACGTTCGCGCCGCCGGTGCTGGAGATCGGTTGCGGCAACGGACGCTTTGCCTCGCTGGTTCTGCCGCACGTAGAATGCGGCATCGACCTCAACCCGCGCCAAATTGCCCAGTGCGCAAGGCGTAACGGCCTCTACGGCCGCCTCTTGTGCATGGATGCGCGCGCGCTCCAGTTTGCGGATGGCGCCTTCGCCACGGTCTTCGCCAACTGCGTTATGGAGCATATTCCGGACCTGGATCTGGTGCTGGCGGAGTGCCGGCGCGTCCTGCGGCCGGGAGGCGCGTTGATTGCCACGGTTCCGCTGATCGAGATGAACCGGCACTTGCTGCTCCCGAGCGGCTGGTACACGCGCTTGCGCGCCGAACAATTGCAGCATCGTAATCTGCTGCCCGCCGACGCATGGGTGGCGGCTCTGTCCAAAGCCGGCTTCACTACCGTCCGGACGACGCCTTATCTATCGGCCCGGATGTGTGAACTCTGGGATCGCGTGGATGGCCCACTCTGCATGGGCGCGGGTCCGCTGACGCTGGGCCGGGCCTACAGCTTCGGGCTGCGCCTCCTGCCCACATCCTGGCGGCGAAAACTGAATGGTCAATGGCAACACTACTTTATAAGAGCGCTCCACCCCGGAGAAATGGAAAACTTGCCGGGCCCGGAGAGCGCTCCGCCCTGCGCGATGCTGATCCAGGCCGGCGCCTGACCGCCACGGCCCGTAACATAGGGCTCGTCTTTGGCGGACAGGCCGGCCTCGCGGCGAGCCGGTTCGCCGCGTTGCTGCTGGTGTCGCACCTGGTGACGCCCGCGCGCTTCGACCAATGCGCCATCTATGCCAGCAGCAGCCTGGTGGTGGGCACCCTTTGCGAGTTGGGCATCAACATTTCCTGCCTGAAATTCGCCGCGGGCGCCACCGGCCCCGATTGGCTGCGCACCGTTTCGCGCTTCCTGTTACTGCGCCTGGCGCTGACCGTCGGAGTGATCGCAGCCGTATTCCTGCTCGCGCCGCTGGCCAGCGCGAAGTTGCTGCGGCATCCGGAGTACGCTACCGCGCTCCGCCTGGCATGCGGCAGCGCGGCGGTCGCCTCGGTATCCGCGTTCAGCCTGGTGTTGTTGCAGTCGCGGCTCCAGTTCGCGCGCATGGCGTGGTTGAGCGCGTCCGCCGCCATCCTGCAGATTTTGCCGGTGCTGCTGGTGCTCCGCTGGGGATGGTCCGGGGTCGCCAGCCTGTTCGCCGGCGACATGCTTAGCCGGTTGTGGATCGTCGCCGCTAACTTAAGCCTGCTCGCAGCCGTGCTGGCGGCGGCACGGCAGCCCGGCGACCGGCCAGCCTGGAAGCCCATCGCCGTTTTTGCCAATTGGATCACGATGTCCACCGTGATCGGTTCGCTTTACAGCTACATTCCGTCCATCGCGCTGTCGCGTTGGGCGGCGGCCTCGGCCCTCGGAACCTATAGCTTGGGCATGTCGCTGAGCGGCGGATTCGGGCTCCTGATCAACACCACCAGCACAGTCCTTTTGCCGGAAGCCGTCGCCGCAACTACCGTGGAGCGCCGCCGCAGCTACTTCCGAAGCTACGTGCCGGGAGCCGCGCTGCTGGGCGTGGCGCTGCTCGTCCCGACTTGGCTCGGCGGACCGCTTGCCGCGCACCTGTTTCCGGCAGCCATGCCGGGCGCCGTACGCGTCTTCCAACTGCTGGCGACGGCGCACATCGCGCTGCTGGTTGCCAACCCGGTGCAATTCCTGCTTTACGGCGCGGGGCGCCCGCAGTGGTGCACCGCATCCGACGCTCTGATCACGCTGCTGTTCGGCGCGATGGCCGTGTGGCTGGCGCCCGCTTACGGCGCGGTCGGCGTGGCCTGGGCGCTGCTGATCGCGCAGACGAGCATCAAAGCCGTGCTGGCCACAGGGCTGGGGACCGCAGGCTGGGGGCTCGGCGCGCGATGAGGACCACTGTCGTCGTGACGCTGGTCCTGGTGGCCGTGGCGGTGCACCTCGGGAATGCATCGCCGGCAGGGGCAAACGCTTACCTGTTCTTCGCCGTGCTGTTGCTGTCTTTCGGCATTTACAGCCGGGGAATGCGCCGTCAGAACTACTGGTTGAGCCTGACCGGACTGGTGGAAGCCTGGTTCATCTTCGACTACTGCTTCTACGGAACCGCGGTATCGGTGCTCCAGCGGAGCAAGACGCCCTTGCCGGGGTCGATGGACGAAGCCTATTCGCGCACATACCTGGTGGGCGCTCTCGCGTTTCTGGCGTTCGCCTGCGGAGCCCACGCCGGCTTCGCCCGCTCGCGTATCAGCCGCGGGGCGCGGAGCGCCGTACGGGCATTGATCGCCGCCCTCCGGGCCCGTCGGTACGCGTTCCGCCGCGAAAGGCTGCAGCGCGCCGTGTTCCTCTTGTTTACCATCGCCGGCGTGTTCAGCGTCGTAGTGTTGCTCCTCGATCCCGAGAGCCGGCAACAGCTTTTCTACGAACATGTCGGACTCTCTCCGCGCGAGGGCATGGGCCGGTACGCCGATTTGTTCTTCATGCTGCCCACCACCGCGGTGGGGCTTTGGTATCTCTCTAAGCCAAAGCGGCGGTACTCCCGCATACTGACCATGGCCGGCCTGTTCATGATTGCGGCCCTCCACCTGGGCTGCGGCAGACGATTGATGTGGGCCGGCACCATGTTGTTGGTCTTTCACCTGTGCAAGGTGCGCGGCATCTTCACGCTGCGGGCGCGATACCTGGCGGTCGCACTGCCGCTGGTGCTGCTGGTGTCCCTTTGGATGGAGGCCACCAAGAACATCGGCTGGTACGCGGCGGCGGACGCCATCGATATCCGCGCGCTCACCGACGGCGACAAAGTTTTCGACATGGTGGACAACTCCGTTGGCCGGTTCGACACCACCGCGGCGCTGATCGTCAATCGCGAGACGCTGCCTTATTACTACGGCGAAACATTTCTGATGGCGCCCTTGCAGGTACTGCCGGTCTCGGCGGGATTCGAGCGTTCCCGCGGGGTGCGCGAAGAACTGGGCGAGCTGATCTATGGCGCGTTTGACCAGGGACTGGTTTCGCAGGAAGCGTCGCTGGTCGGCGAACTGTACGCCAATTTCAGCTATGGCGGCGTGCTAGCGGGATTTCTGTTAGTGGGATTCGGCGCGGCGTTTCTGGACGGGCGATGCCATCACAACCGCAATCCGATGGTAGCGCTGGGCTACGGACTGTGCCTGTTTCGCGCCGTGCATCAACTGGCTACCGCATCCACGTCGTGGTTCCCGCTCACGTTTCTGGCATTTGTGCCGTGGCTGTGCGCCATCGCCGTGACGCGGTGGGACAGGCTTCAGCCTGTCATGAGGCCCCGGCAATGATCGTCCACGTGGGGCCTTCCCACCTGCCGCTGCCTGCACGGCTCGGCGGCGCCATCGAGCGGCGCATGATCGAACTGGCCGAGGCGCAGGCTCGCGGCGGTGAGCGCGTCATCGTGTATTCTGGCGGCGCGGAGACCGGTTGGCGGGATTACCATGGCGTCTCCATCCGTTATCTGACCGGATCCCGCGCAGAGTTTGCGTTGCGCTTCGTACAAGATGTTGTACGCCGCACGCCGCGCGTGATTCACGTACACAACCGCCCGGAGATCGCCTGGCTCACGAAAACCTCCCACATGGCGCCAACCGTGTTGAGCTGCGATTATCATTTCGAACCCGGGCGGCGCTATGCGCACTTGCGTAAGGTCAGCAAGGCTGTGTGGCGCCACTGCCTGCTGGCGTGCGACCGCATCGCGCCGGTCTCGGACTACTGCCGTGAGATGTACCAAACGTATTGGAATTTGCCCGACGGCAAGTTGGCCCTGATTCCCAATGGCGTGGATTGCGCGCGCTTCCGTCCGGACCCGGCCCTGCGCAAGGAGTGGCGCGCCCGCTTGGGTGTCGATGCGCGCCCCGTGATCCTGTATGTGGGCCGCCTGTGCCGGCAGAAAGGCACCGACCTGCTGATCGCCGCCTACCGCATGCTGAAGCGGCCGGCCGCGCTGGTGGTGGCAGGCCCGTGCGAGTTGTTCGGCAGGACGCAGCTCAGCGTGCTGGTCGCTCAAATCCAGGAAGCCGGCGGCATCTACCTACCGCCGCTGGACGACGCCGATATGCCGGGAATCTACAACGCCTGCGACATCTTCGCGATGCCCACGCGGGAACTGGAAATGTTCGGCATGGCGGCAGTGGAGGCGCAGGCCTGCGGCAAGCCGGTAGTCGCCAGCGATCACGGAGGCCTGCGGGAGACGGTCCCCGAAAGCGCCGGAGTGCGTTTCCGCACCGGAGATGCCACGGCTTTGGCCGCCCGCCTGGAAGCGCTCCTTGCTGCAACGGTGGGACAGGCTTCAGCCTGTCGTTCGCTGAGCGCGCTGGCGGCAGGCGCCCGCGAAAATGCGTCGCGCTACGACTGGCCTCGTATCGCCCAGCGCTGCCAGGAGGTCTACGCCACACTATGAGCACACCGCTGGTAAGCATCGCCATGCCGTTTTACAACGCAGAGCGCACCATGGGCGCCTCCATCCGGTCCATCCTGCTGCAAAGTCATGCGGATTGGGAGTTGCTGCTTTGCGACGATGGTTCCACGGATGCGAGCCGCGAGTTGGCGCGCTCCTTCCACGATCCGCGCATCGTGGTGTGGGGCGACCGGCGGCGCCTCGAACTGGGAGCCCGCTTGAACGAGTGCATCGAGCGCGCCCGAGGCGAGTACGTGGCGCGTATGGATGCCGACGATATTGCATACCCGCGACGCCTGGAAAGACAGTTACGCTTCCTCGGCGATCGTCCGGATGTGGACCTGACCGGCGGCTGGGCCGTGCTCTTCGGCGATGCGGGCGCACCCGTCGGTAAATGCGACTATCCCGCCGCGCATGCCGATATTGCCCGCAGGCCGCTCCATTCGTTCAAGCTGATGCATCCCACGTTCATGGGAAAAACGTCCTGGTTCCGGCGCTACCGTTATCGCGCCGATGCCATTCGCTGCGAAGACCTCGATCTGCTGTTTCGCGCCTACGCGGGCAGCCGGTTTGCCAACCTGCCGGAGATCGTGCTGGGTTACCGGCAGGGTTCCATCGATTTGCGGAAGTGCTTACGCTCGCGCTGGATGTGGTGGCGTTGTGCGGGGCGCTATTTGAATCGCACCGGCCGTCTGCGGGTGGGAGCGGTGGAGGCGTTGAAGGGAGGCTGGGACGTTTTAGCGGTGGCGGCGCGTGCGGATGCCGCCTGGCTGCGCTTGCGCTACGCGACGCTCACCGAAGCGGAATTGCGGGAATGGCGGCAGGTATGGGACTCGGTGTCGTAAGCGCGGCTGCCCCGCACGCCGTTATCTGGCCCGCGCCCGACTACGGCACGGTGGCGGCCAGCGTGCGCGATCTGTTCCGCTTTCTGGGCCTCGACGCCGCCAATCCGCTAGGCCGGTGGATCCGGCCCGGCATGACCGTAGTCGTCAAACCCAACTGGGTGAAACACGAATTCGGCCCGACCGTTGGCCGGAACGTGCTATTCACGCATGCTTCACTGGTGCGCGTGCTCCTGGATGCCGCGCTGACGGCGCTCGCCGGCCACGGCCGCGTCTTCGTGGCGGATGCACCCCTGCAAGGCTGCGACTTCGCCCGCTTCCGGCGCCAGAGCGGACTTGCCGAAATGGAAAAGGACTACGGGGTGGGACAGGCTTCAGCCTGTCGTTTGCCGGTTGCATTCCTCGACTTGCGGCGGCAATGGGCCGAGATCGACGATGCCAGCAGTTACATGCGCTGGGTACACCCGCTCGCGGGCGACCCCCAGGGCTATTCGATGGTAGATCTGGGGGCGCGCAGTCGGCTCGTGTGCTTCGGCGTAAATGCGCGCTTCGGGGTCACCGATTACGACGCCAGGCAGAGCCAGTCCCCGCGCTGCTACCCGGTCGGCAATACCGTGCTCAGCGCCGACGTGATCCTAAACGTTCCCAAACTCAAGACCCACATGAAGACCGGCATGACCGGCGCGCTCAAGAATTTCGTGGGCATCACGGGCGCGAAGGATTTTCTGCCGCATTTTCGCGCCGGTTCTCCCAGCGCCGGCGGCGACGAATACCCGGACAGGAACTGGCTCAGCCACGCCGCGAGTCCTGTACGGAAGCTTCTGCAGACGCGCGCGCCGTTGTGGCTGTGGAAACTGGCCCGCGCGGGCGCGCAGGCGGCTTCGTCACCGCTGATTCATGGCGGCGGCTGGCACGGCAACGATACGCTATGGCGCACCATACACGACCTGGTGGATATCGCGCGCAATTACGACGTGGGAGGCGCTCCGCGGCCGCGGCCCAGAACCATCCTGACGCTGGTGGATGCCATCGTGGCGGGCGAGGACTGCGGACCCTTGAAGCCGCGCCCCAAGCCGTGCGGACTGCTGATATGGGGAGAAGATCCCGGCATGGTGGATGTGACTTGCGCCACCTTAATGGGCTTCGACTGGCGGAGGATTCCGCTGCTGAGTCATTTGTGCGACGCCGAGGCGCGCGCATTTACGGCCTTTCGCGGCGAGACGCCCACTGTGCCTGCCGGCGCTGGGCCATTCGCCGCGCCGGTGGGGTGGGGAGGGGAGATTGAGGCGGCCCGGAGGGAGTAGACTTAAGTGCATGGCGACGTCGACCAGTGTTCCAGTCGAAGAGTATTTGCGGACTACCTACCGTCCGGATATGGAGTACGTGGATGGGGAGCTTGTGGAGCGACACGTGGGCGAACATAGGCATAGCCGCTTGCAGACGTTGGTGGTTCTCGAACTCGGTCCTCGCGAGCGTGAGCGCGGGTTCCGCGTTCTGACAGAGCAGCGGCTGAGGGTGCTGGGAACGAAACACCGGTACCGCATCCCGGATGTCTGCGTGATGGCGCTGCCCTACCGCTCGGAACCTGTGCTGACCACCCCACCCCACGTGATTGTCGAAATCCTATCTCCGGACGATGAGGCTGCGGACACGCTGGCGCGAGTGGCCGACTATCTGCGCTTCGGCGTCTCGCACATCTGGATAGCAGATCCCTACAGGCGTACCGTGCAGGAAGCCGACCGCGAAGGTATCCGCGATTGCGCCGATCTGGTGCTGGAGACCGAGTTGGTGGGCCGCGTAGACTTCAAGGACCTGTTCGCGAGGTTGGACGAGTCCACCGAGTGACGCGTATCACCGCCCGGTCCTTTCGCTCAAAGAAATAACTGTACAGCAGATTAGCTGTGGGGCAGGCCATCGTTTTTCGTGGCCTGCCGAGTTCGAGCACGGTGC
>OBLW0100003000.1_pt1 | contig 13368 bp, 8 predicted proteins | sample 1520161 | NCBI WGS metagenome assembly OBLW01 (sample SAMEA3539309, study PRJEB22396) | soil metagenome | biome: tundra; feature: field; material: soil | place: USA | collected 2010-05 | depth 0.15 m
GCCAAAACACCCGTCCTGAGTCCGCCACCGCGCCAGCGCGCCCTGGCCATGGCCGTTCACACGCAACGCCACAACAGTTCCCCCAATAACCTGAATAACTTGCGCGCGTTGTATGCCCGCCTCCGCCTCGCCCCATGCTCTCCTGAGATTGAGAACACCCGGCGTGTCCCTGCCAGAAGTCACAAAAACGGCGTCCTCCCCAGAACCCTTGCGGGGATCCCATCCACCATTGGGAAAACCGCCCGGAGACCTTGAATCTAAATGGGTTATAGGAAATTGGTTTCGTCCGGCACAAAACGCCAACAAGGGCACCCTACCAGCCCTGACCCGGCCCAATGTCATCCCAATCAGTGACAACGTAAGCTGCCAGCCAGGCCCCTGCCGCCGTCCTCCGAAATCCCCCAAAAGTGTCCGATCGGCGGCCTTGGAGCCGCTCCAATACAATGAAACTAAAAACCTTATCAGAATTGGCATTGTTCGGTACAAAAATCCCAAACGCGTCGCTCCAACGCCCCAAAGCGCCCGCTTTCATCCCCATGGGCGACCGTGCCGCAAGAGCGAACCCGCCCAACCCCAAAAATGATGTACCATAACCCTGCTATGCGGACCCTCTCAATCTGCCTCCTATCGGCCGCCACCCTCTGCGCGCAGGTCGATTTCACCGCCCTCAAGGAATTGAAGTATCGCAACATCGGCCCATTCCGCGGGGGACGCGCCGTGGCCGTGGCGGGCGTCACCACCCAGCCCTCCACCTATTACTTCGGCGCCACCGGCGGCGGCATCTGGAAGACCACCGATACCGGCGCAACCTGGGCGCCCGTCTCCGACGGCCAACTAAAAAGTGGTTCCGTAGGCGCGCTGGCCGTATCCGAATCCGACCCCAACATCGTCTACGCCGGCATGGGCGAGGCCTGCGTGCGCGGCAACGCAGCCAACGGCGACGGCGTCTACAAATCCGTCGATAGCGGCAAAACCTGGAAACACATGGGCCTCGCCGACACCTACCACATCGGCCGCATCGTCATCCATCCGCGCAATCCCGATATCGTCTTCGTGGCGGCGCTCGGCCACCTCTTCGGCCCAAACCAGGAGCGCGGCGTCTATCGCTCCATCAACGGCGGCAAGACCTGGCAGAAGCTGCTCTACCGCGATGCCGACACCGGCGCCGTCGACCTGGCCATGGACCCGTCCAACCCCAACCTGATCTACGCCACGCTGTGGCAGATCCGCCGCAAACCCTGGACCTTCGAAAGCGGCGGCCAAGGCAGCGGACTGTTTCAATCCACCGATGGCGGCGACACCTGGGCCGAGATCACCCGCAACGAGGGCCTGCCAAAAGGCGTGCTCGGACGCATCGGCGTAACCGTTTCGCCGGCCAATCCCGAGCGCGTGTGGGCCATCGTGGAAGCTGCCGAGGGCGGCGTTTACCGCAGCGACGATGGCGGCAAGAAGTGGCAGAAGACCAACTCGGATAACACCCTGCGCCAGCGCGCCTGGTATTACTCGCACATCTTCGCGGACCCCAAAAGCGCCGAGACGGTCTACGTGCTGAACACATCCATGTGGAAGTCGGTGGATGGCGGCCGCAAGTTTTCCATGGTCCGCGCGCCGCACGGCGACCGTCACGCCCTATGGATCGCGCCCAACGATCCCGACCGCATGATCGAAAGCGACGACGGCGGCGCCACTATCTCCACCAACGGCGGCAGAACCTGGTCCAGCGAGGACAACCAGCCCACCGCGCAGTTCTACCGCGTGGCGCTCGATAACGACTATCCCTATCACGTCTACGGCGCGCAGCAGGACAACAGTACCGTGCGTATCGCCAGCCGCGGCGACGGGCGCGGCATCGGCGAGCGCGACTGGTATCCGGTGGGCGGCGGCGAAAGCGGATGGATCGCGCCCGACCCGCGCAATTCGCAGATCGTCTACGCCGGATCCTACGACGGCTACCTCACCCGCTACGATCACTCCACCGAACAGTCGCGCAGCGTCAACGTCTGGCCCGACAATCCCATGGGTTACGGCGCAGAGGGCATGCGGTACCGCTTCCAGTGGAACTTCCCGTTGCTCTTCTCCGTGCACGATCCATCCAAGCTGTGGGCGGGCGGCAACATCCTGTTTGAAACCACCGACGAGGGACAAAGTTGGAAGCCCATCTCGACCGACCTCACCCGCAACGATCGCACCAAGCAGGGCCCGGCGGGCGGCGAGATTACCAAGGACAACAGCGGCGTCGAGTACTACGATACGATCTTCACCGTCGCCGAATCGCCGCTTCAAAAAGGCTTGATCTGGGCCGGCTCCGACGACGGACTGATTCACGTCACGCGCGATGGCGGCCTCCACTGGACCAATGTCACCCCCAAGGAGATGCCCGAGTGGATCCAGATCAATTCCATCGAAGCCTCGCCGCACGACGCCGAAACCGCCTATGTCGCCGCCACCATGTATAAGTGGGACGATTTCCGGCCCTACCTGTTCGTCACGCACGATGCCGGTAAGACCTGGGCGGCCATCAATCGCGGGATTCCGGACCACTCCTTCACGCGCGTGGTGCGCGAAGATCCCAATCACAAGGGCCTCCTGGTAGCCGGCACTGAAACCGGGGTGTTCGTGTCCTTCAACGGCGGCGCGGATTGGCAGGCCTTTCAGCTCAATCTGCCGGTGGTTCCGATCACCGACCTGGCGTTCCACAAACGCGAGCGGGAGTTAGTCGTAGCCACGCAAGGGCGCTCGTTCTGGATTCTGGACGATATACCGTTGCTCTACCAGCTATCCCCCGGCGCCCTCAAAGAGCCTGCACACCTGTTCCAGCCCTCCGACGCGGTGCGCGGCGTGCGCGGCGGTTTTGAAATCCCCTCCAGCAGGCCGCTAGGCCAGAATCCCGCGGGCGGTGTCGCCATCTATTACTCCCTCGCCGCCAAGCCCAAGGAGAAGGACGAAATCACCCTCGAAATCCTCGACGCCGCCGGCAAGCCCGTAAAGAAATACTCCAACATCGAGAAAAAGGACGAAAGCCCGGCCGATCCCGAAGAAGCGGCTTTCGGGCCGCCCAGAGGCTCGGAGAAACTGCCGGCCGAACCGGGGCTCAACCGATTCGTCTGGAACCTGCGCTACGAAGACGCGACCAAGTTTCCCGGTTTGATTATGTGGGCGGGCAGCGTGGATGGTCCCACCGCCGCTCCTGGCATGTACACCGCGAAGCTCACGGTGGCCGGCCAGAGCCAGACGCAGACGTTCGCCGTGCGGTCCGATCCACGTGTCAAAACGCGGCCGGAAGACTATGCCGCCCAGCTCGCCCTGGTGCTGCAAATTCGCGACAAACTGAGCGCGGTCAATCGGGCCGTCGTCGAGATCCGCGAGGCCAAGAAGCAGCTTGCCCGCTATCAGAAGGAGGACCAGGTCGCCGCCGCCGCCAAAGCTCTCGACCAGAAGCTCTCCGAGATTGAAGAAGTACTGTATCAGACAAAGTTGAAGGCCGGCGAGGACGCCCTCAACTTCCCCATCAAGCTGAACAACAAGCTGGCGGCCTTGAAAGGTGACGTCGAAGAGAGCGACACCGCGCCCACACGGCAGGAGCAGATGTTCTACGAAGAGATCGCCACCCAATCCAACGCCGAGTTGGAGAAGCTGAAAAAGCTCCTCGACGGCGACCTACCGGCGTTCAACAAACAGGTCCGCGACGCCGGCATTCCCGCCGTCGAAGTCAGGTAGGAAACTATAGTACTAGAAGATCTAATCCTATAGTAGAAACCTCTGTTTCGGATCCTTGTGCGGCAGGCCCTGGGTGCCCTCCGGGCCCGGTGACTTCCCAGGCCGTCTGGCAGTGCTTTCAATAGGTTACGTGGGCTTTCGACCCTGCGCGGGCCTGGAAACGGTATGCGGTATCGGGCTTTAGCCTGGCGCCCGCTGCTCATCCGGGACCCGCTTCGGGACGTCAGTCCCGCTCGACTCGCAGGCAAGTAACAAAGTAAACTGTATGTGTGAGTCAACACATTACGGACCGCATGTGCTTGTATGTGGCAGTGCTCCTGACAATGATTCTGGCGGGCGCGGTCCGCGCGCAGACCGGCAACGTGGTAACGGGCCAATATAACAATTCCCGCACAGCCGCGAATATCTACGAAACCACCCTCAAACCCTCGAACGTGTCCGCAAGCACATTCGGGTTGCTGTTCACACAAACAGTGGACGCGAACTTTTATGCCCAACCACTTTACATTCACGGTCTGACCATCAATAGCGCGCTTCACAACGTGGTATTTGTGGCCACCATGCACGATACGGTCTACGCCTTCGATGCCGACACGCTCCAGCCCCCGCTGTGGAGCGTAACGCTCGGCAATCCAGGCGTTACGTCGTCCGGCCTCAAGGTGGGAATTCTGAGCACGCCGGTAATTGACCCCAGATCGCAGACGCTTTTTGTGGTGGCATTCGAAGATGAAAGTGGCACTTATGTGTACCGGCTGCACGCGCTCAACCTCCTGACTGGCGCCGAAATTACAAATGTCGCAATTAAGGCCGCAGTGGCGGGCACGGGCGACGATTCTCAGACCACACCCTGCGCTTCGGGGACCGGGTCCCCCATTCAGCCGCCGTGCATCCCTTTCATGGCCAACCAGCAACTGCAGCGCCCGGCGTTGCTGGAAGACACCGCGCATGACACCATCTACTTGACATTTGGCACCTTGAGCTCGCAAGAATCTGTGAGCCCCTACCACGGCTGGCTGATCGGCTACAGCTACTCGGGCGGCGCCTTCACCCAGACCATGGTCTTCAACAGCACGCAAAACGCAACCCAAACCGGGTGGCCCTGTTCCAGCAAGTCGCCCCCTACGGATCAGTGTGGCCATGGAGGCGGAATCTGGATGTCTGGCCGAGGGCCGGCGTTGGACCATACGGGGATCTACGTTGTGACCGGGAACGGCGGCTACGGTGGACCCGGGACCGGCAACTGGGGAGAATCGGCTTTGCGGTTGAGCAGCACCGGCGTGATCGAAGATTTCTTTACCCCCAATAATTACGCCTACCTGAACGATTACGATCTGGACCTGGGCGACGCGGGGGCCACGCTGTTCTCCAGCGCGAATACGGCTGTGCCCAACTTGCTGCTGGCGGCCGGAAAGGCCGGGGTGGTGTACGTGATGAACCGGGCCAACCTCGGCCATTTGAATAGTACGAACAGCGGTGCAATACAGGTGATCGCGTCACCCCCCCAGGGTTGTGGAACCGGGCCGGGGCAAGGCCAATGCTATGAGATTCACAGTCCAGCTTTGTGGCCGCGCGGCATCGGCCGCCCGATCCTTTATGTCTGGGCGTGGGGCGATGTGCTGCGGGCATGGGACTTCGATGCCGTCACCAACCAGTTCGCGCCCGCTGCCAATCAAGGCACAGTGGCCGCTCCATACTATGCGGGCGGGGGCTTGGCGGTTTCCGCCAACGGGAATAGCGACGGAATCGTCTGGGGTATTGCGGCAACCACTAATTCCGTGCCAGGACAGGGAGCGCTGTACGCTTTCGAAGCCGCCAACGTGAGCAGTCAGTTGTGGGTCAGTACGGACTATTGGTTTGCGACTAAGTTTGCGATTCCGACGGTGGCCAACGGCAAGGTGTACGTGCCAACTTCCGAGTCGGCGCGTTCGGTCAGCCCGACCTCCTCGCCGCAGCTTCGGGTGTATGGACTGTGCTCGGGTTGCGCCGCCGCCATGCCCCATTCGCAGCGGCCGCATTCAGCGGGCAATACCAAATGAACTCAAGGCAGGTGGCCTGCCCCGCGATTCCCCGGCTGATCTAAGTAAACTATAAGTATGAAGCAACGCATTACAGATCGCATCTGCTCTTACACGCCATTATTCGTACTAATGACTCTAGCGGGCGCGCTCCCTGCGCAGACTGCCAACGTCATAACGGGCCAATATAACAATTCCCGCACAGCCGCGAATATCAACGAAACGATCCTCACTCCCTCGAATGTCTCCCCGGCCACTTTCGGGTTGCTGTTCACACACACAGTGGACGCGAACTTTTATGCCCAACCGCTTTACGTTCAAGGTCTGACCATTAATAGCGCGCTTCACAACGTAGTATTTGTGGCTACCATGAACGACACGGTCTACGCCTTCGACGCCGACACGGCCCAGCCCGCGTTGTGGCAGGTGTCGCTCGGCACTCCGGTGAAGGTGTCGTCGGGCATGCAGTTCGGAATTCTGAGCACGCCGGTGATAGACACCAGCTCGCAAACGCTCTTCGTGGTGACTTACACCAGCGAAGCGGGATCTTCCGTGTATCGGCTGCACGCCCTCAACCTCCTGACGGGAACCGAGATTGCAAATGTCGCGGTGCAAGCCGCGGTGGCGGGCACGGGCGACGATTCTCAGACCACACCCTGCGCTTCGGGCAACGGGGCCTCCATTCAACCGCCGTGCATCCCTTTCCTGGCCAACCAGCACCTACAGCGCCCGGCGTTGCTGGAGGACACCACGCAAGGCATCGTCTACTTAACGTTTGGCACCTTGAGCCAGATGGAATCCGTGAACCCTTATCACGGCTGGCTGATCGGCTACAGCTACTCGGGCGGCGCCTTCACCCAGACCATGGTCTTCAACAGCACGCAAAACGCGACGCAAAGCGGGCGGCCCTGTTCTGGCACGGCGCCTCCTACGAATCAGTGTGGCCATGGCGGCGGAATCTGGATGTCGGGCCGTGGGCCGGCGTTGGACCATAAGGGGATCTATGTTGTGACCGGCAACGGCGGCTACGGCGGACCCCTGACGGGCAACTGGGGAGAATCGGCTTTGCGGTTGAGCAGCGCCGGCGTGGTCGAAGATTCCTTTACGCCCAAAAATTACGCCTACCTGAACGGTGGTGATCTGGATCTGGGGGACGCGGGAGCCACGCTGTTCACCAGCGCGAATACGGCTGTGCCCAACTTGGCCCTGGCGGCCGGAAAGGCCGGGGTGGTCTACGTGATGAACCGGGCGAGCCTCGGCCGTTTGAATAGTACGAACAGCGGTGCGATTCAGGTGATCGCGTCACCCCCCCAGGGTTGTGGAACCGGGCCGGGGCAAGCCAAATGCTATGAGATCCACAGTCCAGCCCTCTGGGCCGGCACCAACGCCGCCCCGATCCTTTACATATGGGCGTGGGGCGATGTGCTGCGGGCCTGGGACTTCAATCCCGTCACCAACCAGTTCGCGCCAGATGCCAACCAGGGGACGTTGCCCGCTCTATACTATCCGGGAGGGAGCTTGGCGGTTTCCGCCAACGGGAATAACGGCGGAATCGTGTGGGGTGTCGTAGCAACCACTAATTCCGTGCCGGGGCAGGGCGCGCTGTACGCGTTCGACGCTACCAACGTCGGCAGTCCGCTGTGGGTCAGCACGGACTATTGGTTTTCAACCAAGTTCACGATTCCGACGGTTGCCAACGGCAAGGTGTACGTGCCGACTAGCGCCTCACCGCGTTCAGCCAGCCCGAGCTACGCGCCGCAGCTTCGGGTATATGGACTGTGTTCGAATTGCTCCGCGCATACAGCGCCCATTACCAAATAAACTGTGGGGCAGGCCCTCGGCCTGCCGCGGCCTCTCAGGCCGCGCGCTGACTTTCCCATTTTCAGCCGATAAGAGCATGGAGCGTGCGCTAACTATAGTTATTGCTGGCCGATGTTAGCTTGTTAACCTCGCACGCCCTCTGTTATCCCGGTATTGAAAATGCTGTCCAACAATCCCCGAACCCTTGCTTTGGCGTCGCTCCTGGCTATGGCCGCCGCGCCACTCGCCGCCCAGAACCAGACCGAGCAGCAGTACATATCTTCGGTCAATATGGCCATTAACAACCTGGTCGGCACGTTGGGCGCCCCAACCCAACCCATCATTATCGGCGGCAACCTGGTGGGCGCCTATGGCACAAAGATCGCCAACATTGACCTGTCCGTCGCGCTGGACTGGGTGGACGGCCTGAAAGCCGCCGGCGTTCAGCGCGTCGAGTTCAATCCTTCCATGGCAACCATGTCCCACCCGGGCAACGTAACCAAGTATGATGCGATCGTCCGGCATATCCGCGAACTGGGCCTCCAGTTGGCCATCAACCCGGAATACGAGGTCGGGGAGGTTGACCCATCCCCGATTATCAATTTCGCGGAATTCCAGACGCAGGCGCTGGCGGAATACCAGGAACTGGCCTCCCGCTATCAGCCCGATAACTTCGTGATCGTCCACGAGCCCGACACCGCGGCCGCCCGCCTGGGGTTCACCACGAGTATCTCCGACTGGCACAATTTCATTCTTGCAGCCGCTCCTATCATTAAGTCCGCGTCGCCGCATACGCGGGTGGGCGCTGGGTGCGACTATAACCCTGCGCTGAAAACTTACCAGAGCGAAGATAGCTATTTTCAGGATTTCGTCACGATTCCGGCCCTCGATTTCATGACGATGGACATCTATAGCACGGCCTTCGACAAGTTTGCCCAGTGGGCCCAACTGGCGCAGGCGAACAACAAGGGCGTCTATATCGAGGAAGTCTGGACGCCGTTTGACTTACCAAATCCGTTGCCGCCCTGGAACGGCGAGCCGCTGGCGGATAGAGCCCTCATAGGACCCGTGAACGCCGATTTCGCAAGCATGGACGCGAATTGGCTGCATGGCATGATGCTGTTCGCCTCCGCGAACCATATGGAAGGGATGACCGCCTTCACCACCGAAGCCTTCTTCTGGTACGGGTCGGCGGGCGAGGACACGCCCGACAACACCGCCTATCAAACTGCGGACGAACAAGCCATTCAACAGGGGCAGCTCTCCACTACCGGCCAAGCCTACCTGGCGGACAGCCGGCAGATGGGGGTCGCGCAGCTTACTAATATCTCTAGCGCCAGCTACGCTACCCTCCCCACTGTCTTTAATCCCACCTGCGGACCGGGCGCGAATCCGTGCAATGCGCAGACCTTGGTAGCACCCGATGCCCTGGTGTCCGCATTCGGTGCGGACCTGGCGACTACCTCGGCCTTCGATGGGACATTTCCCACCAGCCTGGGTGGCACAACCATGACACTGGTGGATGCCACGAACACTTCCTATCCGGTGCAGATGTACTACGTCGGACCGAATCAGGTCAACTACTACGTGCCCACCAATACGCAGCCGGGGCCCGCGACTATCACGGTTTCGAGCGGTGACGGCACCCACACAATCGGCAGCGTGCTGGTGGCGCCCGTGGCGCCCGGCCTGTTTACGGCCAATGCCAGCGGCCAGGGCGTGGCGTCCGCGGTGGCGATTTGCGCGGGTGTCTGCGCTGGATGGCCCAACCGGCAGGCCGATGGACAATACTTCCAGGATGCCTTCACCTGCGGTGGCAGCGCGGGTTGCACGCCGCAACCCCTCGGGATAGGGCCGTCCGACACCGTGGTCATGGAATTTTTCGGTACGGGCTTCCGTCACTTGTCGTCGCCCGCCGCTCTCGCCGTCCAGATCGGGGGTCAGTCCGTACCGTTCCAGTACGCCGGAGCGCAAGGCGATACGGGACTGGATCAGCTCAACGTACAACTACCCTACAGCCTTGCGGGCAGCGGCCAAGTTAATCTCGTGCTGAGCCTCCAGGATACGGTGGACAATGTAACCGTGACCTCAAACACCGTAACGCTGAACATTGAATGAAGAAGTCAGAAGACAGAAGTCAGAAGTCAGAAGAGCGGCATTCTGTCTTCTGTCTTCTGTCTTCTTCTTCTCACTTCCGCTTTTCGCCCCACAAACGCTCGATCTCCTCCAGGCTCCGCCCCTTGGTCTCCGGCACAAACCGCCACACAATCGCAAACGTCACCACGCACATGCCGCTGTAGATCAGAAACGCGCCGGTCGCCGACACGGCCTTCACCAGCGAGAGGAACGTCATCGTCAACGTCGTGCAGGCGACCCACAGGCAGATGGTCGCGATCGACATGGCGCGCCCGCGGATGCGCGTCGGAAAGATCTCCGAAAGCAGCACCCAGAAACCGGGTCCCAGCCCCACCGCGAAAGCCGCCACGCAGAATAGCATGATGGTCAGCACCAGCGTGGCGGGCGGCGGATTCAGCAGAAACGCGAAGCCCAGCGCGGCCTGGCACGCGGCCATGGCCGCCGTCGAGATCATCAGCAGCGGCCGCCGCCCCAGTTTGTCGATCAGGCCCAGCGCCACAATGGTCATCAGGAAGTTCACCGCGCCCACCACCACGTTGGCAAACACCGCCGATGTGTCGCTCTGGTGCGCCACGTGTTCCTTGAAGATGATCGAGCCGTAGAACAGCACCGTGTTGATGCCGGTAATCTGCTGCAGGATCGCCAGCGACACCGCGATCCAGAACGCGCGCCGCAGGCCGGGTTCGAACAGTTCCCGCAGGGTCCCGGTTTCCTGGGCGACCGCCGCCTGAATCTGCCGCAGTTCGACTGCGGCGGCGGCACCTCCGTTGACCCGCGTCAGCACGCCCAGAGCTTCCGCGCCGCGATCGTTCTCCACCAGCCAGCGCGGGCTCTCCGGCACGAAGAACAGCGCGATGAAGAACGCCACGGCCGGTACCGCGGCCGCCGCGAACATCCAGCGCCAGCCGTTTTGCGCGTTGAACGCCAGCAGCCAGTTCACCAGGTACGAGAGCAGGATGCCGGTCACGATGGTCATCTGGTTCAGCGCCACCAGCCTGCCGCGGCTTTTGGCGGGCGCAACTTCCGCGATATACAGCGGCGCCAGCACCGACGCCGCGCCCACCGCCAGCCCGCCGGCCAAGCGCGCCGCGGCGAACTGCGCCAGCGTGTGCGGGATGGCCGCGCCGATCGCCGAAACCGCGAACAGCAGCCCCGAAATCATCAGCACGCGCCGCCGCCCGAAGCGGTCGCTCAGCCAACCCGCCACGCTGGCGCCGAATATGCAGCCGAACAGCAGGCTGCTGGCGGCCATCTCCGTTTGGACTTCCGTCAAGTGCAGTTGCGCGCGCAGAAAGATCAGCGCGCCGTTGATCACCGCGATGTCGAAGCCGAAAAGCAGACCCGAGGTGGCGGCCACGATGGTGGCCATAAAGACGTACAGCGAACTGCCGCGGTCCATGTTCATGGCCTACCCTCCATGACCGTGACGTCGACCTGCCCCTGGCCGTGAACGAAAGGCGTGATCCGCAGCGTAGCGGCGTTCGCTTTCAGGTCCGGCGCAGAATCCACATCCACGCGCTCGATGTAATCCGCGGGCGTCACCAACAGGCTCACCGGACGATATATGCCGCCATCGTGCGCCCAATCGCTGGAATGGCCGCGCGGCAGCATGTGCTCGTTGAGGGCTGTTGTCCACCCGCACGCGCACGGTATTCGGCTCGCCCCACTTCAGGTGCGGCGTGCTGTGGCCGTCGAGGGAGACCCGCGTATTGACGGAGGAGCAACCGGCGGACGCAACGGGCGCGGTCTGGCTCAATCCCGCGGCGGGGACGGCCAGTGCCAGGCGATTCAGGAAGACGCGGCGCGAAGGCATTAAGCATCACGTAATCACCCTGCGCGGCCCATGTCAAAGTCCTGTGGGGCAGACCCTCGGCCTGCGGCCGCCTCTCAGGCCGCCCCATAGTTGTAAGATAGTGACCGTCATGCCCGAGGAAATACCGGATTTTGCGATCCTTTACCGCCGAGCCTTTGAGGAATTCGGGGCGGCCGCGTTGTGGAGCAGTAGACCCGTGCCCGACCCGACGCCCGCCGACGCTCTGGCGATCACAAACAGCCTGCGCGTTGAAGGTAGCTTGCAGGCGCGGCGTCTCGCCGAACAGATCGAGCGGGCGTGCCGTGCCGCTGTCTAAGATTCAGCGCGACATTCTCGCGCTGCTTGCCTCGCATCGCGACCCTGAGAGCTACGTTGCGGGGAGTACGCTGCTGAACGTCCACGCGCCGCGCTTTTCAGGCGGCATCGACGTCTTCCAAGATCGCGAAGAGCGGGTTCTGCAAGCGGCCGACCAGGACGCCGCAGTCCTCCTAAAGCGATGGTTACGCTCTGCAATGGCGTGAGACAACCAAGTTGGAGCGGTTGTGTGGGCGTCGGTTAGCAAGACATTAGGTTTCACGCCGGAAGGGGTCCTCAACGAAATTCGGCACACCCGTTAACCGAAGCGGACTTTCGGCGTGTTGCTGGCGATCCACCGGCTGATCGTGCCGCGTATTGCAGCCCGACCCCGAGGGGTTCGGAAATCTCCGCCGCCATGGTGGAACGCTATAGCAAACCGCCGAAACCATAGCGGCCCGCCGTGTCTCCATCTAGCGCGAATCTTTGCGCAACGGGCATCCGGCATTCGCCTAGGTGGTGGGTCAGTTTGAGTTTAGGGCCTTCGTGGGATCGCGATCAGTAGGCCACCGCTTATGCCAACCGATCGCTCATGTCCTCGCCCAAAGTTGTACTCGTAGCCTGGTTCGAGGTACCAGCCCAATCTATGCTTCGCGGAGCGCCAGAACATAAAATCCAGCACGACTTCACCGCCGACTGAGTTTGTCGTTGTATGAACCCACTCCGGACCAACCCCGAACATAAACTCCACTTTTTCGGAGAGGGTCCAAGGCTTCTTGAACAGAAGGTCCGTGTCCCATTCTGTCGAGCGATGGGCGAAAGTCGCCGTAACGCCTATCTCAAGTTCCAACCAATTCTCTATCGGCGTAACTTCAACCGCGAGGGTCGGGCCGAGGCTCCATCCGCCGTCTTTGAGATTGCAGCCAGGAGATCCTCCAAGCTCGACGACAGCGGCAGGCTCCTTACCGACCGATTGATCGACCGACTGCGCGAAGGCGTTTCCAAAGGAGAGAAGAGATACGATCAATACGGCGCATTCTGTCGCGTTCACTCGATGTGCCTCGTATCCAAGCTCTCGCATTTTGATTTTGGGATGCAGACGGAAACACCGCACATTCACGGCGTTTCCGCTTCCGTTTCAACGCCTGGTTTTTCGCCCGTTCTCAGCCCTCGCCCAAACAGCCCTACTCCGCGAACCGCTTGAAAAAGCTATTCGCGTTCCACTTGGGCCGCTCCGGCCGATCCGCCACCGCCTCCGCCAGCGCGCGCAGCAGGTCGTCGAACCGCCCGGCGCATTCCAGATCCACCGGCTGCCTCAGGTCGTCGGCCGGAGCGTGATAGCGCTCCTTCAGCCAAGTTTTCGCAATCTTCTCCTCGGGCGATCCCTTCTCGTAGCCTACCTTCATCGCCAACGAGGGGATGCCGCGGCGGATGAAGCTGTACTGATCGCTGCGGATGAAGATGTTGCGCTCCGGCTCCAGGTCGTCCTGGATGCGCACGCCGCGCGCCCGCGCCACCGTGCGGATGTCTTCGCCCAGATCCGATTCGTTCAGCCCGTACACCGTCACGCTGCGCAGCGGGAACAGCGGCAGA
>OBLW0100003003.1_pt1 | contig 13360 bp, 9 predicted proteins | sample 1520161 | NCBI WGS metagenome assembly OBLW01 (sample SAMEA3539309, study PRJEB22396) | soil metagenome | biome: tundra; feature: field; material: soil | place: USA | collected 2010-05 | depth 0.15 m
CTGGCCGGCACGGGACTGGCCGGCACGGGACTGGCCTCGACCGGGCGGACCGGGACCGCGGCGACCGGGGCCCGCTGGGCGCGCACCCGGCGAGCAGCCGACACGGCCACGACGATGAGGACGGCAATGCCGTAACCGATCCGTTGGGCTGCGGTCGCGGAGAGCGCCAGGTCCGGCAGCGGCTGCATGACGGACAGGTGCATGGCCGCGGCGAAGGCGAGCCACTCGGCCCGGCCGTCGAACGCGACCAGCATCACCAGCAGCATCGAGTACCAGGGGAACGGCGGCGTCGCGACGGCCAGCGCGACACCGGTCATCACCACCGCGCCACGCCACGGCTGGTCCGGGTCGCTGCGGCGGATGACCGCGAACGCCGTCACGGCCAGCACCGCGAACGCCGCCAGGGTGGCCAGCCGGCCGGACACCAACTCGTCGAGCAGCACGAACCGCGCGCCGCTGTTGTACCCCTCCTGGCTCAGGTAAATGGGCAGGAAACCGAGCACCCCACCGTGTACCCGCAGGACGTGCGGCAGGTAGACCAGCCCCGTCGCGGCTGCCGCGGCGGACACCACAGCGGTCCACCGGCGGCGCAGCAGCGCAGGCACCACCAGTATCGGTGTCATCTTGGCCGCGAAGGCGAGGCCGAGCAGCGCACCACCGGCCAGGGACCGGCGCAGCCCGCCCGCCTTGGCCAGCACCACCAGCGCCCCGGCGGTGAGGGCCGCCGCCAGCACGTCCACGTGCGCGTTGTTGCCAGCCTCCAGCGCGACCACCGGGCACCAGGCCCAGAGCACGGCCAGCCGCGGATCACGCCCCAGCGACCGCAGGCCCAGCAGCAGCGCCGCGGTGACGGCGATAGCGCACAGCGCCGCGCCGGCCTGAATGGGGGTTGACCCGCTGCCCAGCAGCGGCGACATGTAGTACACGGCCAGGAAGTAGGCCTCGGCGACCGGTGGGTAGATCGTGGGCACGGTTGGCCGGTTGATCCTGGTGCAGCCGGCGGCGAGCGTCTCACCATTGGTGACGGCCGCCTTCGCGCCGGACCGGACGCAGTGCGGGGCCGGGGCGCTCCACAGGAACGGCTCGCGCAGCGCCACCAGTTGCGGGGCGGCGGGCACGTACTGGTAGGGGTCGAATCCCGCTGCCTGCACCCGGCCGTCCCAGATGTAGCGGTACAGGTCATCGCTGGTTCGTGGTGGCGCCGACAACGCCGCCAACTGGACCGCGATCCCGCCTAGCAGGATCACCGCGACCGACCACCGGAGCGGGGTCCTGCGGACCAGCCAGGCACCGGCCGCGAACGCCGCCCACAACGCGGCCATCAACGGCAGCGTGCCGAGCCGAGCCAGCCGCGGATCGGGGTGCACGACGAGCAGCACCAGGCATGTGATCATCGCTGCGGCCGCGGCCGACCCGATGACCCGCATCCGTCCAGTCATGGCGGCCAGGCTCCCATCCGGGCGCCGGACTAAGGGGATGACCAGGCCAGCCTGTAAGCAATCGTTAAGCGGTCCCCCGGAAGCCACGCGCGCCGGGAGCCGGATCGGGCGTCAGCCGAGGGCGGCGAACCAGCGGCCCGAGTCGGTCCAGATCTCAGTCACCTTGAGGCCGGCGGTCTGGCCGAGGTCGCCGATGTGATCAGCACCGATCCAGGCCCACGGGAACCAGTCGCTCAGCGTGCCCCCCTGCCTCAGCCGTACCTGCTCACACAGAAAGGGCGCACCGGGGGGTTCCACTTCGACCAGCGCCCGGCCACCCGGCATGATCAGTTCCGCGACCCGGCGCAGCAGCGTGCCAGGGTCACCGCCGATCCCGATGTTCCCGTCGGCCAGCAGCAGAGTCGCCCAGCGCCCGGTTCCCGGCACCGTGCCGAATACGTCTCTGCGCAGCGCGAGCGCACCGGACGACCGGGCCAGCCAGACGGCGTACGGAGTGACATCAATGCCCAGGGCGGGAACCCCCCGCTCGGCCAGCGCCACGGTCAGGCGCCCGGGCCCGGAACCGACATCGAGGGTGTGTCCCTTGCAGCGGTCCAGAATCGATCCGTCACCTGGCACGGCGCGCGTCCACTCCTCGGCCCTGAGCGGGGTGCGGCGGCCGTCGGCGTGCTCGATCTCCGGCCGCGCGAGGCCGGCCAGCGCGTCCTCGTATAGCTGACCGAGCACAGAGGGTCACCTCCTCAGCAGGGCGCACGGGCTGTCCGGCCGCGAAGAGCCTAGCTTCCGGCGGCGCCCGGCGATGCCGGGTTACCCTTACGTTCCTGTGACGGAATCACCTCGGATAGAGGCGTAAACGCCGATCCCGCTCTAACGTTGACAATGTGACCAGGAATTCCGCACTTATCGGATCGACCGACGTCAATCTCAGAGGCCTGTGGCAGCGCGGGGAGGTGGCATCGTGACCACCACTGACCGCCCGGGCCGCATCATGGTCGTCGACGACGATGCCACGCTCGCCGATGTGGTCGGGCGTTACCTTGTCCGTGACGGCCACCAGGTGGAGTGCTGTGGCGATGGCTTCGAGGCTCTCCGCCGCATCGCTGACGCGCCGCCTGACCTGGTCGTGCTGGATCTCATGCTGCCTGGGATGGACGGGCTGGAGATCTGCCGCAGGCTGCGCGCCCAGTGGCCCATCCCGGTGGTGATGCTGACCGCGCTCGGTGAGGAGACCGACCGCGTGGTCGGCTTCGAGACCGGCGCCGACGACTACGTCACCAAGCCGTTCAGCCCGCGCGAACTCGCGTTGCGGGTGAAGTCGGTGCTGCGCCGGGCCCGCGGCGGTGGCCTGCCCGACGCGCACTCGCTCGGCGTGGTCAAGGACGGCGACCTGATGATCGACCTGGGGGCGCACGCGGCCACCCTCAAGGGCAACGCGCTGGCCCTCACCTCGCGGGAGTACGACCTGCTCGCATTCCTGATGCAGCATCCCGGGCAGGCCTTCACCCGCGAGCAACTGCTCGGGCACGTGTGGAGCTGGACATTCGGTGACACGTCCACGGTCACCGTGCACATCCGTCGGCTGCGCGAAAAAATCGAGTCCGACCCCACAATGCCCAGGCGGCTCGTCACGGTCTGGGGCGTTGGCTACCGCTACGAACCGGAGCACGCATGACCGTCGCCTATACGCCGATCGCTACCTCCGATCTGCTCCACGTTTCCTCCAGCGTCGCAGCGATCACGATCGTCGCGGGCATCGGCGGGTTCATCGCACTGCGACTGCTGGCCGGCCGCTCCATGGCTGCGATGCTCACCGCGGTCGCCGCCGTCACGGTCACCACGTCACTCGCCGGGGTCGCCGCCATCGCCGTCTTGATGATGGCCACTCCCGCCGATCGCCAGGTCATGCTGGAACTCCTCGCGATCGCGGGCGTGGCCGGGTTCGCCGTCGCGCTGCTCCTCGGCCGGAAGATCAGCAAGGCGAGCCGGGTCCTTCTCGGCGCGGTACAGGAGGTCGGGGAGACCGGGCACTACGAGCCGCCGAATGTGAAGCTTCCAGCCGAGCTGGCCGGGCTGTCCGAGGTGCTCGCAGTGGCCAGCCAGCGGCTCACGCATGCCCGCGAGCGGGAACGCGCCCTGGAGGCGAGCCGGCGGGAACTGGTCGCCTGGGTCAGCCACGACCTGCGCACCCCGCTGGCCGGGCTGCGCGCGATGGCTGAGGCCCTGGAGGACGGGATCGTCAGGGACTACGAGACCGTGAGTACGTACCACACGCAGATGCGGCGCGAGGCGGACCGCCTGACGACCATGATCGACGACCTGTTCGAGCTCTCCCGCATCCACGCGGGCGCGCTGCGGCTGTCACGGCGCCTGGTCGGCCTGGACGACCTGGTGGCTGAGGCGCTCGCCAGCACAGAGCCGCTGGCGCGGGCCAAAGGAGTCCGGCTCCAGGGCGCGTCGGTTCGGGGGCTTCCGGTTCTGGTAGACGCCGACGAGTTCGGCCGGGCACTCCGCAACCTCGTGACCAATGCGATCCGGCACACCCCCTCGGACGGCATGGTGCAGGTGGAGGGCCAGGTCGAGCGGGGCATGGCCAGGGTCAGCGTTGCTGATGCCTGCGGCGGGATCGCCGCCGATGCGCTACCGCGCGTTTTCGACGTGGCCTTCCGTGGTGAGACCGCCCGCACGCCCGGCCAGGACGGCGGCGCCGGGCTCGGGCTGAGCATCGCCCGCGGCATCGTCGAGGCTCACGCCGGTCAGATCGCCGTGAAGAACTCCGGCCCCGGCTGCCTGTTCGTCATACGGCTGCCGCTTGCCCTTGCGGCCGAGCAGGCGCCTCCGGTGTACGCGCGGCAGCGGGGCTGATCCGCGCGGGGCTTACCGGATCCCGCAGCGTCGCCCGGGCGAACTCGGCCATCCCGGCGCCGAAGCTCACCTCGGCACGGAAGCTGAGCCCGCTCGCCGCGGCCACCGGGGAGGCCACGATGTGGCGGACGTCGCCGAGCCGGAACTTGCCGGTCACGACAGGCGGCGGGCCGCCGAAGGCCGCAGCGAGCGCCTCGGCCATCTGGCCGACAGTGTGCGGCTCACCGCTAGCGACGTTGAACGCCTGCAGGGCACCCGGGTCCCCGGCGCGAAGCGCGTTCATATTCGCCCTGGCCACGTCGCGGACATGGACGAAATCGCGTCGCTGCCCGCCATCCTCATAGACCTCGGGCGCCCTGCCGCCCTCGAGCGCGGAACGGAAGATCGCGGCGACGCCGGAGTACGGCGTATCACGTGGCATTCTCGGCCCGTAGACATTGTGATAGCGCAGCGCGACAGCCGACCCGCCGGTCATCCGCGCCCAGGTGGAGGCCAGGTGCTCCTGTCCGACCTTGCTGGCGGCGTAGGCGTTACGGGGATCCAACGGCGCCGACTCGACCACCGTCGCGGTCGTGAGCTCCGCGCCGCAACTCGGGCAGCGTGGCTCGAACTGGCCAGCCGACAGGTCGTCCGCGCTGCGGGGGGAAGGCCGCACGCGGCCATGGCGCGGGCAGTCGTAGGCGCCTTCGCCGTATACGACCATCGACGACGCCAGCACGAGGCGCGGGATGCCGCTGCGGCCCATGGCCTCCAGCAGTACCGCCGTGCCGGTGACGTTGACGTCGGCGTAGGCCGGGAGATCGGACAGGTCCACGCCCAGTCCCACCAGGGCGGCCTGGTGGCACACCGCATCCGCGCCCTCGACTGCCCGGCTGACCACCGCGGGATCGCGGACGTCGCCGACGGTCAGGTCGAACCCGGCGGGCAGGTATCCCGGCGGCCCGGCGTGCACCGCCGGGGTGAGTGAATCCAGGCCCTGCACCTCATGGCCAGCCGCCTGCAGGATGTCGACGATGTGGGACCCAATGAAGCCCGCTGCCCCGGTCACCAGTATTCGCATGCTGTCAGCCAAACATGCCGCCGGCCTGCGGTGATTCGCCCCCGTCGATTCGTCACCGCTCCGTAAGGGTCGATCATGGCAGTTCATCGCTACTGTCGTGGGCCATGGTGATCGATGTGGTTCTGCCGTGCCTGAACGAAGCCGAGGCGTTGCCATGGGTGCTCTCCCGGATGCCTGACCGCTTCCACCCCATAGTGGCCGACAACGGCTCCACGGATGAGTCGGCGAAGATCGCCGCGGACTTCGGGGCGACCGTGGTCCGGGTGCCCCAGCGCGGATTCGGCGCTGCCTGCCACGCCGGGCTGCTCACGGCGACGAGCGAAGTCGTCTGCTTCATGGACGCCGACGCCTCGCTCGATCCCCGTGACCTGCCGCTGGTCGCGGACCCGATCCTGGCCGAGCAGGCTGACCTGGTGCTCGGCCGGCGCATCGCGCGTGGCCTGCGTACCTGGCCGCTGCACGCCCGGCTCGGGAACAAGGTCCTCGCCGCGCAGCTTCGCCGCCGCACCGGCACCCGCCTGCGCGACCTGGGACCGATGCGAGCCGCGCGCCGTGAGCCGCTGCTGGGGCTCGCCCTCATCGACCGCCGGTTCGGCTACCCGCTGGAGATGGTGATGGGCGCGGCCGCGGCGGGCTGGCGGATCCACGAGGCCGATGTGCCGTACCTGCCCAGATCCGGGCGCTCCAAGGTCACCGGCACGGTCGGCGGGACCGTGCGCACCGTGCGCGACATGCGGAAAGTGCTCGCTTCATGAGGAATCTGGCCGCGCAACTCATCGTCATCGCCAAGGCGCCGGTGCCCGGCCAGGTCAAGACCAGGCTCACACCGCCGTTCACTCCGCAGCAGGCGGCCAGGCTGGCTGAAGCCGCCCTGACGGACACCCTGGAGGCTGCGGCACGTGCCCCGTTCTCCCGCCGCGTGCTCGCCCTGGCCGGTGCGTCCACCACGCTGCGCGGCCGCCGCGGGGTGAGCGCGGCCCGTGGGGGCTGGCTTCCCCGGGCGGAGTGGCTTCCCCGGGGTTTCGAGGTGACCGGCCAGCGCGGGCAGGGGCTCGATGAGCGGATCGCCGCCGCTCTCGATGACGCCTACGCGCGGCTGCCTGTCCCGGTCGTGCTGATCGGAATGGATACCCCGCAGGTGACCCCCGCGTTGCTGGAGAGCGTGGCGCGGCCGCTCGCCCGCGGTGAGGCCGACGCTGTGTTCGGCCCGGCCCGGGACGGCGGTTTCTGGCTGCTCGGCCTGCGCAGGCCCGATCCCAGCCTCATCCTTGGCGTCCCCATGTCGCAGACCCACACGGGCCGGGGCCAGCTCTCCCGCCTGCTCCGGGCCAGCCTTCGGGTGAGATTGGCGCCTGAACTGATTGACGTGGATACCGCCGCCGACGCGCACGAGGTGGCGCTCAAGGCGCCGGACAGCCGGTTCGCCGCTACTCTGCTCGGCATCTCCGGCGAGCGGGACCCAGGCCGCCCTGTTCCCCTGGGCGGGCCGGATGCGCCCGGTGGGGTGGATGTGATGGCCGCGCTGGATGCGCCCGGTGGGGCGGATGTGATGGCCGCGCTGGATGGGGATGAGGCGCCGCTGGCCAGGGCCGGTTCCGGGGGACGGTGACGTCGGCGGTGGCCGGCCAGCTCCGCTTCTTCTTCCGGAGCTCGCGAAGGTCGCGTGGCTTGACATAGGGCTCTTGCCCAAGCGGGACACCGTCACTTGGTATGGCGTCCCGGGCTCCGGCAGGCCGCACGGTCGGGCGTGGCCCGCCGGTTTCACCCGCGAAGCTCTCCGCCGTGGGGCCGCCCGTATCACTCAGCGGCCTATCGGTGGTCATCGGTGCGCCCTTTCCCTGATTTCTTCAATGTCGGCCTCCACGCTGTCCACGGTCTGCTGCGGAACGGGCTGACAACGTGGCGGCCGGTCGGACCCGGCGGGCCGGCGATAGGAATCAGCCGTCCCTCAAGCCGTAAGGATCTTGGACGCGGGTAACAAGGAGTCCCCGGGCGCACCGAACAGAGGCTGGGTCCCTCCGGCGCGCCGTAACAGCGGGGAAACAACCAGCGAGGACGATGGAGAGATGGCGGTACGGCAGATCCACATCGGATGCGAATTCACCTATGTGGCTGAGATCGACACGCCGGTGATCTTCCAGGTGCAGCCGGGCGAGTCCCCGGCCATGGCGCTCCGTGGTGAACAGTGGTTGTCCAAGCCGCCAATGGCGATCCGCGGCTACACCGATCTGTACGGCAACCCGTGTGCCCGGGCTGTGCTCCCCGCCGGGCGGTCAAGCTTGGGATGGGACGCGATCGCCACGGTCCCGGATGCCACCGAGGACGCCGACGGGGATGCCCCGGAATGCGTCCCTGACGCTCTTCCTGACGGTACTTTGATCTACATCCTGCCTAGCCGATACTGCCTGCCTGACGTGCTGGCTGACGAGGCGTGGGCCCGCTTCGGCGGGCTGCCGCCCGGCTACGGTCGCGTCCAGGCGATCTGCGACTACGTCTACGACCACCTCACGTTCCAGTACGGTAGCTCGACTCCCCTGTCGACTGCCGCGGACGTCAACGCGGCCGGACGCGGGGTCTGCCGTGATTTCACCCACCTGGCTATCTCGTTCTGCCGGGCACTCAACATTCCGGCCCGTTACGTATTCGGATACCTGCCTGATATGGACGTCCCCCCCGATCCCGCACCGATGGACTTCGCGGCCTGGATGGAAGTCTGGCTCGGTGACCGGTGGTGGACCTTCGATCCTCGTAACAACATGCGGCGCAAGGGCCGCATCGTGATCGGCCGGGGCCGGGACGCATCGGACGTGGCCATGGCGACAACGTTCGGCGGCCCGCTTCTCGAATCGATGGTGGTCCACGCCCAGGAAGTGCCCGGCTAGTGCTCGATTCTCAGTTGCTTCAGGCACCCGTGCTCGATCACCACGGGCTTGACCTCGACGCCGCCGACCGGGTCACCTACGTCATCGAGCAGAGCTTCCGCTACGAGTACGAGGCCCCGGTGGAGTCACTGCGGCAGCGACTGGTCATCGTGCCCCCGGCCCGGCACGGCGGCCAGTACCGACGCGGGCACCGGCTGGAAGTGGACGGCGCTCGTGCCCGGCGCTATCTGCGCCGGGACGTCTACGGCAACGTCGTCGCCTGGTTGCGGGCCGAGCGGGTGACGCATGCCGTCGAGTTCCGGCTGGCCGCCATAGTCGAACGGATCCGCGATGACGGGCCAACCATCCTGCCGGGTGAGGCTCTGCACAGTCCGGGCCTGCTGCGGGCCACCCGGCTCACCGCCGCCGACGACCGGCTGCGCGACCTGGCCATCGACTTGGCCGCGGAGGCGGGCACTCCTCTCGAGAATGCCGAGCGGATCTGCGACTTTGTCCACAGGGCTATCACCTATGAGCACGGCGTCACGACTGTGCGGACCACAGCCGCCGAGGCCCTCGCCGGGGGCCGAGGGGTCTGCCAGGACTCCGCCCATGTGATGCTCGCGCTCTGTCACATCGTCGGGTTGCCCGCCCGCTACGTCTCGGGCCATCTGCTCGGCCAGGGCGGGACCCACGCATGGGTCGAAGCCGTCGTGCCGCGGGCGCAGGGCGCGGTCGCCATCGCGTTCGACCCATGCAACGGCCGCCGGGCCGGCAGCGGCTATGTCACCGTAGCGACGGGCCGCGACTACACCGACGTGGCCCCGGCATCCGGCTCGTACGTCGGTACGTCACGCAGCCGGCTTATCACCGACCGCCGCGTGGGTGTCCTCGCCGCCGCGTTATCCGGCTCCCAGCCCGGATCGCGGTAGCCCGCCGCCGCTACCGACTCCGGGCGCGAACTGCGGGAACTGCGCCTGGAATAAACCGTTGCGTTGCCCATAGCCCGCAGGTACTCTCAATAACAGGCAGCACGCCAACTGGAAGGAACACCCGTGAAACTCTGGGCAGTCGGTTACCAGCAAGACGAAAGGTATGCCTGCATACCCTCGTCCTTGCGACCGACGGGCATTCTGGGGATGCCGGAGGCTTCTGGATAGGAACGAACCAGTTCCGGCCAGGAGCCGCTCGCAGGGAAACCTGACGGGCGGCTTTTCGTATGCATAGGGATGACCCAGCGGCTAGGGAGCCGGTCTCCAAAACCGGCGGAATGCGTGTTCGACTCGCGCCATCCCTGCGCAGCACCACCTGCGGGTGAACGTGCTTGAGCATTGACAACTCCACAGCGGAACACCATGAACGACGCAGGCCACCCGGGACGGAGGTATGTGCGCCCGGACAAGGCCTGTGGTACGTCGGGTGCCCTCATTCGGCGAGGGCGCCCATTGGGCTGCTAGCTCCAACTGGAAGAGCGCCTGGCCTGCAACCAGGAAGTTCTCGGTTCGAATCCGAGGCGGTCCACTGACGGGATGAAGGGGATGTGGTGCCCCGCCTGGTCTGGGCCCAGGAGAGACGGCGTTCGACTCGCTGCATCCCGACGAATGGTTCTCTAGCTCATCAGGCAGAGCGGCGGCGTGAAGCACCGCAGGCGCGAGGTTCGAGCCCTCGGGGAACCGCCTTGGCAAACATGCCTCACAAGCATTGCGGCGATGCGCCAGCCTTCCACGCTGGTGAGCGGGGTTCAATTCCCCGGTGGGGCTCCAGGGCGAGTCGAAGCCTTCCGGTTATCGGACACCTTTGGTTCAAATCCAAAGCCATCCCCCAGCCGGGATGGTTACTCCGGTCGGTGCCCCCATATTCGCCCTGATCACGCGCTGCAAGCATTGTGGTGATGCATCAGACTCTTAATCTGAGGAGCGGAGTTCGATCCTCTGGCGGCGCACGACGCGCGGGTACAGCCAACCGGCAGAGCGGCCAGTCTCAAAAACTGGCGGATGCGGGTTCGACTCCCGCCTCGCGCACGCGCCCCTAGATGCAGGTAGCCAAGCCGATTCACAACGGCAGCGGAGCCCAGGGCCTTTGATTCCGGGTGGGGCGATGGCGTCCCCAGCAGGGCCCTGACCCCTGCCCCCGCTGGTTCGAGTCCAGCCCCGGAAGCCACGCCGCCGCGCACGGCTGCGGCCCTGCCCCCGTAAGGCAGGAGACCCGGGTCGGCACCGGGTGGCGGCTCCATGTGCTCGTAGACCAATGGCAGGAGTCGCGGCGCTGAGTACGCCGACAGTGTGCGTTCGAATCGCACCGGGCACACGGCGGAGGGTAGCGTGCGGAGCCCAGGCCCTCGCGCTGCAGATGGGATACTGGCGCGCCAAGGTTGCAGCCACGGCGCCCATGAGGCCGGAACCCTGCCTCTCACGCACGCCGCCTTAGCTCATCGCTGGCAGAGCGGCCCTCTTGTAAAGGGCAGGTGACCCGTTCGAGCCGGGTAGGCGGCTCCATTCCGGGAGAGCTCCATCGGTGGTTGGCAGCCCGGCTTTGACCCGGGTGATTGCTGGTTCGACTCCAGCTCCCGGAGCGCCGCTCATGCCTTCGTAGCTCCAGCGGCAGAGCGTCTCCCTGGTACGGAGAAGGGCGCCAGTTCGAATCTGGCCGAAGGCTCCATGCAGATGTAGCTCAGCAGGTAGAGCGCGGCGTCGCCAACGCCGAGGTCGCCGGATCGTAGCCGGCCATCTGCTCCAAGCGCTGGTGGTGGAACGGTAGACACGCGCGGCTCAGATCCGCGTGGTCCGGAAGGGCCGTGAGAGTTCGACTCTCTCCTAGCGTACGATGCAAGGCTGGCCGAGTGGCAATGGCACCGGTTTGCTAAACCGAGGTTGGGGCTGGCGTCCCACGCGCGTTCGATCCGCGCGCCTTCCGCTCATGGAAGATGAACCCGCCCGGGCGGGCCCCGCTTGGAGGGCGGGTGAGGCGGGCGACCGCCAGGGGATCAGGGCCTCCGTCTTCCGCGTATGGAAGCTGAACCGGCCCGGGCCGGCTCCGGTTCGAAACCGGGTGGGTGGTGATGAGCCACTGGGGATCAAGGCCTCCGGCTTCCGCCATGGAAGGTGCGCCGCCGGCGCGGCAACGGGCTTTGAATGCCCGTGCGCGGCTCAGGCCGCGGGGGGTCGGCACCTCCACCTTCCGCCCTGACCTGGTGTAAGCGGTGTGCATGACCGTCTGATAAGCGGTCGGATCAGGTTCAACTCCTGGGGTCAGGACTATGCCGCGATAGCTCAGTTGGCAGAGCGTTCCCTTCATACGGGAAAGGTCGGGGGGTCGGTGCCCTCTCGCGGTACAGGGGCGGTGGCCAAAAGGTGAAGGCAGCCGGCTTATATCCGGGAGATGTGCAGGTTCGACCCCTGCTCGCCCCACGAGGAGGTAGTCATACAGCACAAACAGGCCAGCGGCATAGCGATCATGGGCCGCTAACTCAATGGCAGAGTACCGGACTTTTAATCCGGGAGTTTCGGGTTCGAGCCCCGGGCGGCCTACACAAGCGTCATTAGCTCAGTGGATTGAGCGGCTCGCTTCTAACGAGACGGTGCGGGGTTCGAGTCCCTGATGACGCGCAAGACAGACGCAAGCCCCGTTAGGTTAACGGTAGACCTCCGGGTTCTCAGCCCGGGAGCACCAGGTCAGCACTGGCACGGGGTGCGAAAGGATAGAGAAGGCCCCTTCGTCTAATGGCTAGGATGCAGCCCTTTCAAGGCTGGGGAGACGGGTCGGAACCGTCAGGGGCTGCTAGAATGGTGACGCGGGATGGAGGAGTTCGGTACCTCGTTGGGCTCATAACCCAGAGACAGCAGTTCAAATCTGCTTCCCGCTACGAAGGCTGGCTACGCGCCAGGGCCGGTACATGGACGGCAAAGCGTGGCACTCTCCCATTCCCGTGTAGCTCAAGTGGCAGAGCGCCCGGCTGTTAACCGGATGGTCCTGGTTCGAGTCCAGTCGCGGGAGCGCAGTCAATGGTGGCTTAGCTCAGCATGGTTAGAGCGCTGCCCTGTCAAGGCAGAGGTCGCGAGTTCAAATCTCGTAGTCACCGCCATGCCCGCTTAGCTCAGCGGAAGAGCACCTGCCCGACGCGCGGGATGCCGGAGGGTCAGCACCTCCAGCGGGTACCAAGCTCTCATGGTGAAACGGAGATCATGACGGATTACGAATTCGTCGTTGGAGGTTCGAGTCCTCCTGGGAGCGCGAACGGCCTGTAGCTCAGTTTGGGGAGCGCCGCTTTCACACGGCGGAGGTCGCAGGTTCGAAACCTGCCGGGCCGACTGGTGCCTTGACCCAAGTGGCTGAGGGACTTGGTTGTGAGCCAAGCTTTGACGGGTTCGAATCCCGTAGGGCACCCCGAGCGTCGGTGGCAGAGTGGACGATTGCGCCTGGCTGTAAACCAGGTCCCACGGGCACGGTGGTTCGAATCCATCCCGGCGCACCAAGCTTCCATGGTCCAGTGGATAGGACGCCAGTTTCCGGAACTGGAGATCGCAGGTTCGAGTCCTGCTGGAAGCGCTCGGGGCTCATAGTGCAGGGGACAGCATGGCTTCCTCCTAAGAAGCAGGCGGACGTTCGAATCGTCCTGAGCCCGCGCATGGCACGAGTCTCGCTGGTGGTGGGAGGCGGCCTGCAAAGCCGTCAGTAGCCGGATTCGATTTCCGGTCGTGCCTCCGTGGTGTTCCGCTGTGGGCTCATCGTGCTGCCACGGTGCCGGGCGAGTCGAAGCCGTGCCGGTTACCACTTCTAATGGGGAGGTTGCAGGTTCGAGTCCTGTCCACCTGGGGCGACCCGGGGGTAGCTCAATTGGCAGAGCGCCTAAACCCGGTGCGCATCCCCACATTCGCCCGGCATCAGGCAGCATGAACCGCGCCGCGCTTGCGGTGCGGGCACGGGTCGAAGGCAGCCGGTTATCTCTTTGTAACAGATGCCACCCGGCAGTCGCTCCCACATCCGTGCCAGCACCGGAGGCACGGCCGACCACCACCCCATATCCGCACGGGGCAATCCCGCATGCCCACACCCGCCCCGTCAGGGCGGGTCGGACGAGGAGAGGCAGCTATGGCACGAGACCCCCTGGCCGCGGTCAGCACCGTCAGCACGCCACAGAC
>OBLW0100003005.1_pt1 | contig 13348 bp, 9 predicted proteins | sample 1520161 | NCBI WGS metagenome assembly OBLW01 (sample SAMEA3539309, study PRJEB22396) | soil metagenome | biome: tundra; feature: field; material: soil | place: USA | collected 2010-05 | depth 0.15 m
AAGAGAGAGTTAGGGGCAGACATGAACCATCCAATTTAACATTTTCGAGCGCGGGACAGCCGGAAGTGGCGCTCACTTGAGTCTGCAATATTGTCTCGTCTTACGCGAACACCCGCCTGTGATTGGGCGTCACCAAAGGGCGAGATGGCTGGATTGACGACCCGAATATGGGAGCGAGCGAACTTGCAGTTATAATGACGGCACGCATTCCTGCATCACCCAAATTCTAAAGGAGACGCATGCGAACCTGGGCCACAGTTGTGCTGATCTTTACATTGATTTCTTCGCCCTTATCTTATGGCGCGGATGATGCGGCGCTTGTGGGGTACTCGCCCCGAAGCAGCGCCAGCGAGCGCGAATGGGAAGCGAAGTTCCGCGCGATCCCCGACCCCGCGAACCTGCGGGAGTACATGCGGCGGCTATCTGCGCGCCCGCATCACGTGGGCTCTCCCTACGACAAGGACAACGCGGAATGGATTCTGGCGCATTTCAAGGAATGGGGACTCGACGCGCACATCGAGACGTTCCATGTGCTGTTTCCTACGCCGAAGGTTCGGGTGGTTGAGATGGTCGCGCCGACGAAATTTACGGCGAAGCTGGAAGAGCCGGCGCTGGCCATCGATCCGACATCGAACCAGAAGGCGGAACAGTTGCCGACCTACAACGCATATTCGATCGATGGGGATGTAACGGCTCCGCTGGTGTTTGTGAACTATGGCTTGCCCGAGGATTACGAAAAGCTGGACCGGCTGGGGATTTCCGTGAAGGGCGCGATCGTGATCGCGAAATATTATCACTCGTGGCGGGGCGTGAAACCAAAGGTTGCGGCGGAGCATGGAGCGATTGGGTGCCTGATCTACTCGGAGCCAAGAGACGATGGCTACTCGGTTGACAACGTGTTTCCGCAGGGGCCGATGCGCAATCCGGATGGAGTGCAGCGCGGGAGCGTGATGGACTTTGCGTCGTCGAATCCGGGAGATCCGTTGACGCCAGGTTGGGGTGCGACTGAGGACGCGAAGCGGTTGCCGATCAAGGAGGCGAAGAGCATCACAAAGATTCCGGTGATGCCGATTTCTTATGGCGACGCGCAACCCTTGCTCGCGGCCCTCGCGGGACCGATGGCGCCCGAGGAATGGCGTGGCTCGTTGCCGATCCCGTATCACGTCGGGCCTGGGCCCGCGAAGGTGCATTTGAAGGTGGAATTCAATTGGGACATCAAGCCCGTCTACGACGTGATCGCAAAGATTCCGGGCAGCGTGGCTCCAGATGAGTGGATCGTCCGCGGCAACCATCATGATGCGTGGGTGAACGGTGCGGAGGATCCAGTCTCCGGACAAGTTGCTCTTCTGGAAGAGGCACGCGCGCTTGGTCAACTCGTGAAGCAGGGATGGAAACCGCGACGGACAATCATTTACGCGGCATGGGATGGCGAAGAGCCGATGCTGCTGGGGTCCACGGAATGGGCGGAGATGCATGCCGACGAGTTGCAGGCGCATGCCGCGGTCTACATCAACACCGACGGCAACGATCGCGGGCTGTTTCAAATGGGCGGGTCGCACAGCCTGGAGCAATTCATCAATGGCGTGGCGCGCGACGTCGAAGATCCGGAAACGAAGATGACCGTGTGGAAGCGGGCGCAGCTGTCGGCGATTGCGCAGGCCAAGTCTGCGGACGAGCGGCAGGAATTGCGGCAACGGCCGGATTTGCGAATCGAGGCGCTGGGGTCGGGCACCGACTTCACGGCGTATCTCGATCATTTAGGAATTGCGTCGCTGAACCTGGGATACGGCGGTGAGGACGAACAGGGGATCTATCACTCGATTTACGACGATTTTTACTGGTATACGCATTTTTCAGATACAGATTTTGTATACGGTCGAGCACTGGCGCAGACAATAGGAACGTCGGTGATGCGACTGGCGGATGCGGAGGTACTGCCGTTCGACTTCGTAGATTTCGCCGACACGGTGGACTCTTACCGGAAGGAACTGCAAAAGCTGCTGGCTGCCAAGCAGGACGAAATTCGGGAGCGGAACCAGGAATTGGAGGACGGAGTTTTCAAGGCGACATTCGATCCGAGGCGGCCGACGGTGGCTCCAAGGAAAGAGGAGGTTCCTCCGCATTTGAATTTTGCTCCGCTTGAGAATGCGGTCGAGTCGTTGACGCGGAGCGCCAAGCACTATCAACAGGCGCTAGCGGCGAAGCAGACGAGCCTTGGCGACGAGGCCGTGGCGGGAAAGTTGGGGGCGGTGAATCACGAACTGATCGAGAGCGAGCGGCGTCTCACGAATTCGGACGGATTGCCGCGGCGTTCCTGGTACAAGCATCTGCTCTACGCTCCTGGCGTGTACGCGGGATATGGAGTGAAGACGATTCCGGGCGTGCGCGAGGGGATTGAGCAGAAAAGGTACACGGAGGCGGACGCGGAGATCTTGCGCGTATCCAAAGCACTCGAAGGGGAGGCAGCGGTGATCGACTCGGCGACGCGGGAGTTGGAGGGGGTGGGACGGTAGAACTTCCCGCCCCCAAGCGGGACTCTATGGTAGAGCGAGCGGCGTCTCGGCGACTGGCTTTGGCAACTTGATCGCTTCGCTGAGCGATTGAATTTGTGCGATGCGCGCCTCCAGGTTCGCCTTCGCTTCTTTCGGCGTGTTGGGCATCTGCTCTCCCAGAATCACATAGGTCTGTAGCAATCGAATCGCAGCATCGGGCGCGTAACCCGCATCCGCTGCAAGTTTTACTCCTTCCCGGTCGGCTGCGAATTCATTGTCGTGTCCGTAGCCGGGGAGAAACGGGTCGACTTTCAGCTTGTCGGCATCCTTGGCTGAAAAATGCTGGTCCGACAGTACTTTGAGCAGCCGGTCCCGGCATTGATTGAGTGCGATGTGGGCAACTTCGTGTCCGAGGACTGCGGCGAGTTGGTCTTCGGTGTCGATGTAGGCCAGGATACCGGCGCCCACAAACACCTGTCCTCCAGGTAGGCCCACCGCACTCTTGAACCCAGGACTGGGATCGAAGTGGAAACGGTAGGGAAGCTTGCGCTGGGCATGAGCTGCGACCCGGTCTCCCACGCGCTGCAAATATTCGTCGATCTTCGTGGTTTGAGGAGTGGGTGCCATGCCTTCTTCTCGCTCGAAATCCCTGGCTAACGCCTGACCCACTAGGACCTCATCCGCATCCGAGAGGGAGACTGGAGCTGCGGAGGTTTGCGCGTGCAACAAACCGCTGACCAGTAGAACGACCAAGAGTTTCATACGAGGCCTCGGGCATCGGGGTCCAGTACCGCAGCGTCTGTATCGAACCGCGATCGACCTGCCGGTTGGACGTACGTTGCTCGCTTTAGTTGCAGTCCTTTCCCGCAGAAGAGCCTTCTCAACGGACACTCGATTTCTATGAAACGGCGATTGCTACTGCCGATTGGCGCGCATCCATTTCCAGGCACTGTTGACGATATCGCTGAGATCACGCTTGGCGGTCCATCCCAATACTTTTTCGGCTTTTGTGGCATCGGCGACCAGGATCGGCGGATCGCCGGGGCGACGCGGGCCAATTTTGCGGCGGACAGGTTGGCTGGTGGCTTTTTCGGCGGCATGAATCACTTCCAGAACGGAATGTCCGCGGCCGGTGCCGAGGTTGAGGGCGAGTGAGTCGCCTCCCTGTTCGAGGTGTTGCAGGGCGCGGACGTGCGCATCTGCGAGATCGGTGACATGAATGTAGTCGCGCAGGCAGGTGCCGTCGGGCGTGGGATAGTCGGAGCCGAACACCTGTAGCTCCGGGCCATCGGCGGTCGAAGCCAGAAGCGCCAGAGGGATCAGGTGGGTCTCGGGATCGTGGAGTTCGCCAGTCTCGCCGCTCTCGTCGGCTCCGGCGGCGTTGAAGTAACGGAGGCGCGCTGAGCGCAGGCCATAGGCTCGGCTGTAAGCTTCAAGCGCGTTTTCGAAAAAAAGCTTGGAGGCGCCGTAGGGATTCACCGGTTCGCGGGGCGTCTGCTCGGTGATGGGAATCTTGTCGGGAATTCCGTAGACGGCACAGGTGGAGGAAAACACGAAGTGGCGGACGCCGGCGTCGACGGCGGAGTTCAGCAGGCTGAGCGCGTCGACGGCGTTGTTGCGAAAATACTTGCGCGGGTTTTCGACGGACTCTCCTACGTACGCATAGGCTGCGAAGTGCATGACGGCATCGACGCGCGGGAGCACGCGATGCAGCATTGCCTGATCGGCGATATCGCCTTCGACTAGTTCGAACCCCTGAACGAGGCGGCGAAATCCGGTTGAAAGATTGTCGTAGATGATGACCGGATAGCCCGCGCGCCGCAACGCGCGGGCAGCGTGACTGCCGATGTATCCTGCTCCTCCAACCACCAGAACGGCCAATGTGAAAACCTCCCTACTGCAATTATTGCACCGTCCATTTACGGATTGGCAAATGATTCCCCGAAATCAAGCGGCGCGGCGCGAACGGCTGTCGCACGCGGACTCACCTCTTGAGAAGCGTTTGCGGCAGCGATCGTAAGCGCAACGAAAAGTACAAGTACGATGAGTTGCGCGATTTTGAAGGGCCGTTCTTTCTGTGTTGGGGCTAGCGCATGCAGCGACGGCACTCTTTCGAAGGACTGCACGATCAGAACAAAAACATTCAGGTAGAGCGAGATCGCAGCGGTGATTACGTAGGTGCGGGACCATGCTCCAGAAAGATGAAACGTGTAGCGCGCCAAAATGGCCGCGGCGAGCAGGATCAGCGAAAGGATGCCGATCACGATGCCGGGCGTAAGGTGCTCGATGGGAAAGAGGAATCCCGTAACGCTGGTTAAGACGGTAGTCGAAAGAAAGATCGCGGTCCAGCCGTCAAGCCGTTTGCCTTTGAGCATTCCGAAAACGACGATGAGGCCCGAGACAATTCCCACCAAGCTTATCAGCACATGCACGAAAGTGAATGTCGATGTTGTCATCCCCAGAATCATATGTTGCCTCCTCAGGCGAGCCATCTTACGACGCGGTGGCGGAAATTGTCACCTTTCGTCCAGGCTAATGGCCTGAGGCTTTCGCGGCGGCAGCGGCCCCGGCAAAGGTAATTTTCAACGAATCCGGCTGCGTCCAGACGGCCTTGCCGTTCTCAAGTTCCAGACGATTCATGGTCACGCTTAACTGTTGACGGTCTACCTCGAGGAGCAAGTAGTGGTAATTAATCCCGCTGCTCTGATAAGGATCGCCTGGGTCGCGGGCGATCGGGTAGGCATGGGCGCCTCCACCACCGGAGACAAAATAGATCACACCGCCATGTTCGTGGCGCTCGTAGTTATGCACGTGTCCGGAAAAGACAATGAGACGCGCGTGAGTAGTCGCCTGCCGATCTTCAAGAAATTTCGCGAGCGCGTGCTCCTGCGGTCGAGCAGCATGACCTTCGCCGAGCATGGTCGTCGTGGAACTTGTGTACGGGGGATGATGCATCATGAGGAAAACGAAATCGACGTTGGCGGGGATGTTGTCGAGTTTGCCCTTCAGCCACTTGCCTTGGGGACCCGAGAGCTCATCCAGAGAACTATCTAGGACGAGGAACAGCGTGTTGGCGGCGCGGACCGAATAGTACCGGCTGTTCTGCAAGTCTGGAAAGTGCCGGAAATAATTACCGAGATCGATCTCCTCATTTCCGTAAAACTCGTGGTTGCCGAGCGCCGGAAAAACCGGGATGTTCTTCTCATGCCAGATACTGGTTTCGCGGTCGTAGACTTTCCAGTCATTGGCATCGGAACCTTTGTAAACGATGTCGCCGGTGAAGCAGATGAATGCGGGGCTGGCATCAGCGACTGCGCGAACCAGCGCCGCTCGCACAACGGGGTTCGCGGCTTCGATGTCGTGGGGGTCGTGGAAGCGGGTGTCTCCATAGGCAACGAAGCGAAAAGGAACGGTGACGTTGACGTTCAAATCGGTGGCCAGGGTTTGGGCAGTCGATCTTTTCGTGCAGGCAACGATGGCGAATAGAAGCGCCATCGTGCATAGCAACGCCAGAGTTTGGGCCGAAGTGTGCGGGCGAGAAAGCCTTATTCGGGATGTCATCTTCGGGGTTTCATTGGCTGGAGTTTATTGGCGCAAGATCTCTTGGGATTCGGTGTTGATTGTGCCGCGCTTTCGCCCTCTTAGGGGTACCCCCCTTATGCCTCGATCTATTAGAATCATTGATTTAGCGAGATTCTCCTTTCAAAATCTTGATTCGAAATGAGTTGTAGTCAAAATCTTGACAACAAACGAGTTAAGAGGCTGCGGAAAAAGTCGAGATACTGACCTCAGCCCCTAAAGTGTGTGCGTGAGAACTGGGTCGTCCCTCCGGGACTTTAGTCTCATTTCCCACTTTACCCCGCGCTGAAGCGCGGGGCTAAGTTAGTTCGCCCCTCCGGGGCTGGGGTCTCCTGCACTTCGTTCCACCAGGTTGCACGAAAACGAGTTCTCACGCACACACTAAAGGGGCCATTGATAGCAAGCGACTTGTGGCATCGCTAAAGCGATGCCCTGATACGAAACCGCCTTTCTCCGCAGCCTCTTAACTCGTCATCTTTCTGTTATTGGCTTCCCTGCGAAGTTATGGTGGCCCTACATCTATCTTGGGTTATCTGGCTGCTAAGTCAAGCAATTTCGTGGCGCTGTCGCGGAGTTTGGGGAGTAGGGATCCAAGCTCCCTCGGCTGCGCTCGGGATTTCGGCGCGCGGCTCAGACGCCCCACCCCAGCGGGCCAAAATCAGGCCCGCCGGGGACCCCGGCGCCGCGCAAACGCCTCAACTTCGACTCCGCAGCCCGATTCGCTTCGCGAATCGGGCTGCTCCGCTCAGGAAGACTCGGCTTGGAGGGTAGGGGAGAACCAGTTAGCTTTTCAAGACCAGATCGACCGTTTGGATGTCGACCAATCCGTTGCACCCGTAGATTGCGGGGAGCACTTTTTCTGCGGGATATGTTCGTCGAAGTTGCGCGACTCTTTCGGTGCCGGAGCGATACGCCGGGAGATACATTCGGCCGAGGAGGGGATGCCTTCCCCATGCGCCAGATAATTTATCGGCGCGTTCTTCGGTCACGAGAAAGTCGCGCCGCAGGGCGGCGGCTACTTCCTTTTGTGGTTTGCCTTCTCCCCAGGTCAGGTACGAGGACTGGTTCTTGGCATCATCCTGCAACAGGGCCAGCAGGACGCCGATCTGCAGATCTTCGTCGGGCAATTGATCGACTTCGGTGACGCCATGCGCGATCAGAATTGCGTTGTTGGCGATTCCCTCAAACAGCGTGGCGGCGCGCGTGTTCATGGTGAGAACCGTGGTTTCGAAGCCGGCTTTGCCGCGAACGTACAAATCCTGCAGATAGGCGAAGGTGGTGACGTGGCCGGGCACAACTTCGTGACTTACCAGGTGCTCAAATTCGGGATATGAAATCTGCAAGGACGCGTTGATCTCATACGTCGCTTCGTATTTGGGCGAGCCGTCGGCGTTTCGTGCGTGACCCAGATAGTTCATGGAGCCGGAGAACCAGGCGTCTTTGATGGCGAGAAAGTCGATGTTGGCACGCGGGACTGGGGCGAGTTCTTTGGGGAGATAGGGCAACAGATTCTTTGCGCTGAGATTGTCGAAGTGCGCGATGACGGCTGCACCTAACGCGCGGACGGAAGCCATCGGGGAGATGCGGTCGCGGCGCCAGGCATCGACGGCCTGCAGGAGAGCGCTTCCATTCTTGCCATCCGACTGTAAGTAGCCGGCGCGGGCTAGTAATTCGGCCACGCGGTCGCGTTTTTTCTCCGGCTGCGAAGGTTCGGGCGGCTTGCCGGTGGAGGCTTCGACGCAGCGTGCATACGGCACAGGTTTGCCTTTTCCGGCGACTTCCATCGCCAGGTCCCACATGGTGTCAAGACTGTCGGCGAGGCCGATCAGATACGGCTTGCGCAGGCCGGGCATTTTAGCTGCTTCCTGGCGGAGTCCGGCGATCGCTTTGGGGATATTGATGTCGCGCAAATAGTGGTCGAGTGCTTCGCGATCGATGGTCTTGCCCGAGACGCCGCCGGATTGCCGCAGTCGCGCAGCCGCCGGATGTGTGTAGGCAGGGGGCAAGGGTTCGTCCGAAAACCAGCAGTCGGCAATGAAGCGGCCTACGCCCGAGGGACACATGACGTCGCCGCCCCACAGTGTGTCGATACCGAGAACGGCGTCGGCGACGTATTGGGCTACTTGATCCTTGCTAATTGAAGGTGGGTTCATCAAATCTTGTGTCATCACATCTCCTTTTCTTTTTTCAGAGAACCGAACCAGACGTAAACACAGAGGCCAACGAAGAACAGGCCAGAAACGGATTGAGAGACCAGGTCGTTCGAATAGAAGGGTGTTGTGATCAGGTCTTCGCGATACCAGTGGAACAGGCGTAAGGCCGCGCCGATAACGCCGCCGAGCGCGCCCCCGGCCATCAGGCCTGAGGCGATGATGATGCCGCGCTCGCGGATGGACTTGCCGTGCTCGCCGCCAATCTTCTCACCGCGCTTGTTGACCAGGTGCGAGAGGAATCCGCCACACAGGATTGGCGTGGTCAGTTGGAGCGGCAGATAGATTCCCAGCGCGAAGACCATGGAAGAGAGGCCGAGCATCTCCAGCACCACGGTGATCATAGCCCCGATGCCGAACAACATGTAAGCGACCGGTTGGCCGCTCATGAATCCCGAGACCACGGCTTTCAGTGCGGAGGCCTGCGGCGCCACCAGGACCTGGCGCAGGTCGCCGGGCGCGGCCTCTCCGAACTGGAAGGCTTTGGCGAGAAGGACGATGGTTAATCCGGCGGTGATCGCCGACGCGACGACCCCGATAAACTTCACCTTCTCCTGCGCCGCGGGCGTGGAGCCGATCCAGTAGCCGGCTTTCAGATCGGTAATGAATTGTCCCGAGGCGCACAGAGCGACACAGACCATGCCGGCCAGGGCCATCACGAAGAACATGCCGGTGGTGCCGGAGAGGCCGAACTTCAGCAACACCACCGCGGAGACGATGACGGTCAGCAACGTCATGCCGCTGGCCGGATTGTTTGCGGTGGTGGCGATGGCATTCGCCGCCACGGTGGTAAAGAAGAATGCGAAGAGCAGGGTCAGCGCCAGGCCCACGGCGACCACGGTCCACGAAACATGAAGGAATCCGAAGAAGGTGGCGACTGCGATCGTGCCCAGAACCACGCCGAGGAGGATGGTGACGATGGGAATGTCACGGTCGGTGCGTTCCATCTGCGGCGCTTCGCCGTGGCGGAAGGCGTGGAGCGCGATGCCGAACGATCCGGCAATCACCCGTAGCGACTTGAGGAGGCCGGCGAGGCCGGCGGTCGCGATGGCGCCCACGGCGATGAGGCGCACGTAACTGCGGTAGATGTCCGAGGCCGCCATGTGCGAAATAGGGATGGTAGCGGGATAGACCGTGGTGTCGCCCATGTGGCTGCCGATGAACCAGATCATGGGGACGAGCACGAAGTTCACCAGGATACCGCCGGCGCAGAAGATCATGGCGATGCGCAGGCCCATCACGTAGCCCAGGCCCAGGATGAAGCCGACCGCATCGAAATTGAAGACCATGCGCCCTCGATCGGCGAGGGACCGCAGCACGGGCACGAACTGGAAGTTCAGGTACTCCTTCCAGACGTGGAAGGTGGTGACAAAGAAGTCGTAAATAGCAGCGATGACGGTGGCCTGTAGCAGCAACTTGGCCTGGGTGCCGCCCTTTTCGCCGGTGACGAGGACTTCGGTGATTGCTGTGGCCTCGGGAAAGGGGAACTTGCCGTGCATTTCGCGCACGAAGTAGCGCCGCAGCGGAATGAGGAAGAGGACGCCGAGGCAGCCGCCGGTCAGGCAAATGAAGACGGTCTGCAACGGATGCGGGTCGAGGTGAAGAATGTAAAGCGCGGGCAGGGTAAAGACGGCACCAGACACCACGGCGGCGGAGGCGCCGCCCATGCCGGTGATGATCATGTTTTCCAACACGGTGGAGCGCCGCCGGTAGACGCGCGCCAAGCCGATGGCGAGGATGGAGATGGGGATGGCCGCCTCCATGCCTTGGCCGACCTTGAGAGCGGAATAGGCCGAGGCGACGCTGAAGATGATACAAAGCAACGTGCCCCATAGCACCGCGCGCCACGTCACCTCCGGTGGAGCTGAACCTGGGGGCACCAGCGGCGTGTAGATTTCGCCGTCCTTCAAGGGCTGGTAGGCGTTCGCGGAAAGAGATTTTGTTTCGAGTTCGGTCATGGCGCGAGGAACCTCGTGGCGGTTATTCTTTCTCCAGCGATCGTTTTCAGGGGCCAACAAAAAGCGTGAACCACAGAGTACCCTTCGACTTCGCTCAGGGCGGGCTCCGAGGTGCACGGAGGACCCCAGGTTTATCCTGCCTTCGGTTATCCCGTCTCACTGGTCATGATGAACAGCGGCTTCATTTCGAAGCTCTTGTAGTGCGGACGCAGGCGCTCTGTGTTGTAGTGTTCTCTCACGTTGACAGTTTTCTTGGTCGCCGTGACTACATCAATCGGCATGTTATCGTAACGCCCGTTCTTCAGGACCACGAGGCGGCCGTAGATGCGGCCCAGGATCAGGTCGAGCGCCAGATTTCCATACGCCATGGGGACGATGGAATCGATGGCGTCGGGGTCGCCCCCACGAACCAGATAGCCAAGCTTCTGATTGATGATGTCGATGGTTTTTCCCTGGTTGAACTTCACGGACAATTCCTTGAGTTGCTCGGAAACGACGTCGCCGATCCCGCCTAGTTTTTTATGACCGTAGGCATCGGTGGTCTCGCCGGAAAAGACCATCTCGCCGCCTTCGAACATTGCGCCTTCCGATACCAACACCACCGAGTAGCGGCTGGGATTCCGGTTACGGTCGTAGACGAGCAACTCGGTCAACTGTTCCATGTTGAACTTGTGCTCGGGAATGACGCAGCGGTTGGCGGCTCCGGCCATGGTGGGAAGCATGGCGGTGTAGCCGGCGTAGCGTCCGAAGACTTCGAGCACGAGAAAGCGCTCGTGCGAACCGGCGGAAGTGCGGAGGCTGTTGGCCATCTGGATGGTGCGGGTGACGCAGGTGCTGAAGCCGATGCAGTAGTCGGTGCCGGGAACGTCGTTGTCCATGGTCTTCGGGATAGCGACGACCTTGACGCCTTCCTGGTCGAGGCGGACGCCATAGCTCAGCGTATCGTCGCCGCCGATCGGGATCATGTAGTCGATGCCGAGCCATTCAAGGTTCTTGAGCACCTCGGAGGTCAGGTCGTTCTTCTCGGCCTGGAAGGCAGCTTGCAGGTGCGGCGGAACGCTGCCCTTGCTGACCTTGCTCGGATTGGTGCGGGAGGTGTGGAGAAAGGTGCCTCCGGTGCGGCCCGCGCGGTTGACTACATCTTCGGAGAGTAGTTGGAAGTTGTTGCGGTTATCGGCGTCTTTGTCGCGAATGATATCGACCAAACCGCCCCAGCCGCGACGGATGCCGATGACCTGGTAGCCTTCGCGAATTGCCCGGATGGTGACTGCACGAATCGCGGGGTTCAGGCCGGGAACATCGCCACCGCCGGTAAGAATTCCGAGCACGCCCTTTTTCGTATTGACGACTGCCATCTTGCCCTCCATTGATCATGATAACCGTGGAGGGCGCGGAGTCTATGACGTCCCTCACATTTGGGAGGTGACTTTGCTGTAGCGGGCTGCGGAGAACGTCTTTGCGCCACGAAACGCGACCCACAGGCGCTAAAGCGCGAATCTATTTTCGGCGGCTTAGCGGCACGAGTGGACTCGTGCCCTTCCCTTTTCTTTGCGCGCTCTTCGAGTTTTTCCGCAACCTTCTAGAGCGAACTCAGAGCCATAGGAGCGGGAGGAGGCCGGCTGCGGCCAGTGCGATCAAGAATGACAGACTCTGGATGCCGGTTTTTCGGTCGGCTAAGCTGTAAGAGTAAATTCCTTTGATCAGGTTGTTGCTGGCGGCGGCGATCATGACCGCGACGGCGGCGACTTTGAGGGGAGTCAGCGTCCCTGCAGCCTGCGTCATCCCCATGATGAAAGGATCGACGTCGGTGACTCCCATGATGGCGGCGAGGATGTTGACGCCAGCCCGGCCCAGATAAGTAACGGCTAGTTGCGTGATCACGAGCATTGCCAGAAAGAAAAACGCGAAGAGAAATGCCGCTATCAACTCGAGCGGATTGCCTGGTTCGAACTCGCGCTTGATCACTGAATCCTGCGCGTCCGGTCTGCGCGACCAGAACCAGCCGGTCGCGATGGCGAGAGCGGCGAGGACGAGACAGGCTGGCGCCAGCGTTAATCCGAGTTGATGATTGAAGAGCATCAGGAGCGCGGAGAGGCGCAGGTACATCATGCCGGACGCGATCAAAATGCCGCCGGCGAAAAGATGCGGACGTGCCTCGCGAGCGGCCCTACGGGACATCGCCACCGTAGTCACGGTCGATGAGTAGGCTCCGCCCAGGAACGCGGTGAGTACGACGCCTCCGCTTTCTTTGGTCAATTTTTGCAGGATGTAGCTGCCGTAGGAAATCGTGCTGACCGCGACGACCACGAGCCAGGTCTTGAACGGGTTGATGTGGAAGCGTCCAAATTCCTGATTGGGCAGCGCGGGCAGGATGACTGCCGAAAGCAAAAGGAACTTGGCGAAGGTGAGAATCTCTTCGGGGGCGGCGCGGCTGGCGAGTTTTTCGAGAACCGTCTTCAGTTCCAGGAATAACAGGCTTGCCACACTCAGTGTGGTGGCAATCCACAAGTGGTCGTAGCAGACGAGCGCGCCGACCAGGTAAGTCGCCAGTCCAGACATTTCTGTCGTGACCCCGGCAGCTTGCGCGCGCGAAAGTTTGTGCCAATAAGACAACAACAGAAAAGCGCCGACCACCAGGAAACCGAAAATCACCGGGAGTAGCTGGGCCCCGGAGAGAAGAGCGATGGAGTAACCAATTAATCCAATGAGCGGAAAGGTGCGCACTCCGCCAAAAGAGTAGGACCCAGCGACCAGTTTGTGCTCCTCACGTTCCAGCCCGATCAGGAAAGACAGAAAGAGAACGAGGAGAATCTTTGCGGCCTCGGGTGGGAGCCAGCGGTAGAGTTCCACTAGTGGTCGCGCCTCCTTGTCGATGCCGGCGCTATCGACAGATGGATGCCGTTCGCATTTTCAGGACTGCACCGAATCATGGCTCGGATTCTGACACAAGAACGATCCAATTGCATAGGAAGTGGATGGAGGCAAATCGAAAAGGCCGTTGTACAACTCGGTAAATTGTCTCAGCGAGAACGCGCTGGTCCCTCAGGGCTAAAATGTGTGCGTGAGAACTGGGTCGTCCCTCCGGGACTTAAGTCTTATTTCCCACTTT
>OBLW0100003006.1_pt1 | contig 13345 bp, 19 predicted proteins | sample 1520161 | NCBI WGS metagenome assembly OBLW01 (sample SAMEA3539309, study PRJEB22396) | soil metagenome | biome: tundra; feature: field; material: soil | place: USA | collected 2010-05 | depth 0.15 m
TCCTGTACGGGTCGCTGGCTGCCAGCCCGCACCGGGTCGGCAAGCCGCTCAAGCTCGGGCTCGACGGGCTGCACAGTGCCCGCCGCGGCGACTACCGGGTGATCTACCGTATCGACGACCAGCACCGCCGTGTCGACGTCGTGGCCATCGAACATCGCTCCGACATCTACAGACCACGGCAATTCTGAAAGCCGCCGGTCGGTTGGCATGTGAGCGAGGCGCCGGGGCAGCGCGCCGCAGCCGGAGCGCCGATGGGCGCTGGTCTGTACCGCCGGCTTAGCCTAGGTCGTTGGCCCTGGCTGCGGCGCGCCGTAGCCGATGGCGCGGGTGGCTTCGCGGACCTCGTCAAGCGCGGCCTGGTCGAGCAGCCTGAGGGCCGCCCCGCCGGCTGCCATCCGCGCGTGCCAGTAGGTGCGGGCCAGCCATTCGAGGGTCCGCGCCCGGTCGTACGCCTGGGTGAGCGTGCTGCCATAGGTCAGTGCGCCGTGGTTCTGCAGGATGACGGCGGTGCGGTCAGCCAGCGCGGCCACGGCGTTACGGGCTAGCTGCTGCGTCCCGAACCTCGCATAGGGAGCCACGCGGACGGGGCCGCCCAGGTCGGCCATGGCGTAATGGACGGCCGGCAGCATATCCAGGACCGCGGACAGGGCCACCACGTAGGGCGAGTGCGTGTGCACCACCGCACCGGCGCCTGTCGCCCGGTAGATCGCCAGGTGCATCGGCGTCTCCGTGGATGGCCGGCGCGGGGAGTCGGTGCCCCCGCCGGCCAGGCGGACCTGGCAGATGTCGGCCGGGCCGATGTCGTCGTAGCTGAGGCCGGACGGGGTGATCGCGATGAGGCCGTCGCCTGCGGCCCGTGCGCTGAGGTTTCCGGACATGCCGTCCACGAGGCCGTCGGCCACCATGCGCCGCCCGAAGGCGACGAGGCTTGCGCGTTGCTGGCCAGGAGCCTCGTCTGCCGTCCCGTCCTCGGGCCCGGGGTGTCCGCCCGTCATGTCTGCCTCCACATTTCCCGTTCCAGGCCATGTTGCCTGCTCGACATGTTCCGAAGCGGCCTCCGGGCGACTTCGTCCCGCTGACCTATGGCAGGGTAGATGTCATGAACGACGCCGAGAACGGCTCGACACGGATCTTGGCAGAAAGGCTGCGCCTGGGCTTCGGCTTCAGCGCCGCCCACCGCAGCCACGTGCTGGACCTGCTGTCCAGCCTTGAGCGGCATCTGGCCCGGTGGGGCCCCGAGCAGGTCGATCTTGAGATCTCCGTGAAGGATCGCCACGGGCCCGAGCAGAAGGTCACCTTGGAAGCATGGCTGCCCAAGTGGCCGCCGCTGGTGGCCAGCTCATCCGCCCGCGACCTCGATGCCGCGGTGATCGAGGTCCGCAAGGAAATGATCCGCCAGATCGAGGACGAGAAGGCCAAGCGCGGACCGCACGAGGGATCCAGGTCCAGCGACCGAACCGCCTGACCCGGACCTTACCCGGCCTGTCCTGGTCGTAAGAAGATCGTCACACCGCGGGCGACGGTGGCCTGGTGCGTCCGCCGCCGGGCCAACGTACGGTGAAATGGTGGCAGGCGCGGCGAGAAGCGGGCTCCGGTGAACGTTGTCAGCCCTCAGGCACGGCGCCGCTGGTCTGTCGTGGTGGGCGGTGTCGCTGTCATGTGCGCGCTTCCCGCGGTAATCGCGGCGCTGCCGGTTCCCGCGGTGGCGATCAGTTCTGCGACGCTGCGGGCACGCATCCTGGCCTCGGTGAGCGTGCCCTACGAGGGATACGCCGAGAGCACGGTGAACCTCGGGCTGCCCGAACTGCCGGACCTTCAGGATGTGAGCACGCTTTTTGATGGCAGCACCGACCAGTACGCCTGGTACCGCTCGCCCGGAAGCTGGCGGGCCGCTGTCATCACCGGAGCCGGCGAGAGCGACACCTACCAGTCCGGCCAGCAGACCTATCAATGGGACTACGGGCACAACGTGCTGACCCGCATCGTGGGCGCACAGCCCGTCCGGCTGCCGCGGGCCGCGGACCTGCTGCCGCCCGCGCTGGCCCGCAGGCTGCTGGATATTGCGTCGCCCGCGGATCACATGTCACGGCTGCCGTCGCGGCGGGTGGCCGGAGTGGACGCGGCCGGCCTGCAACTGGTGCCAGCGGATTCGACGACGACGATCGGGGCGGTCGACATCTGGGCCGATCCGGCTGACGGCCTGCCGCTCGAGGTTGCGATCACTGGCCGTGGCTCGGCGAAGCCCATTCTGGTGACCAGCTTCCTGCAGGTGGCCGAGCGCCTTCCGGCGGTGGCGACCGTGACGCCGGATCCGGCACCGGGCGTGACAGTGACCACGACCGGGTTGCCCGAGGTCGAGCGCGTCCTGGGCGGCGACGGCGATGGCGACCACGACAGCACCCCGTTTCCCGGGCAGCTCGCCGGGCTCAGCCGGATCGCGACCGCAGGCGGCCCCACCGGTGTGGCCATCTACGGCACGGGATTCTCGCGGCTCGTGCTGCTGCCGTTGCCCCGTGGTGACGGCTCACAGATGCTCAACGCCGCGATCCAGGCCGGTGCCGCCACCGTCGCACTGCCCGGCGGGACCGCGGCCCTGATCCGCACACCGCTGCTCACCGTGCTCTTGCTCCGCGCCGGGTTCCGCAACGAGACGTACGCTCTCACCGGTGCGGTGACGCCGGCCCTGCTGGAGAGCGCGGGCTCCAGCCTGCAGGCGTACCGACCGGAGCGCTGATGATCGTTACGAGGTCACTCACCAAGCGGTTCGGGCCTGTGCTCGCCGTCGACCAGGTTGACCTGGACGTGCGCGATGGCGACAGGTACGGCTTCCTCGGGCCGAACGGCTCCGGCAAGACGACGCTGGTCCGGATGCTGCTCGGCCTGGTGTACGCCACGAGCGGCGAGATCGAGGTGATGGGCAAGCCGATGCCGCGGCACGCCGCCGAGGTGCTGCCGCATATCGGCTCGCTGGTGGAGGGCCCATCCTCCTATGGGCACCTGTCGGGCCGGGCCAACCTCGCGCTGATCGACGCGGCTGGCCCCGGGGGGCGCCGCCGGACCCGCCGCACACGGATCGCCGAAGCACTGGAGCGGGTCGGCCTGGCCGGGATCGATAACCGCCCGGTGAAGAGGTACTCGCTCGGCATGCGCCAGCGGCTCGGGCTGGCCGCGGCCTTGCTGCGCGCTCCGCGGCTGCTGGTACTCGACGAGCCGACCAATGGCCTGGATCCCCGTGGCATCCGTGAGGTTCGCGATCTGCTCGTCGAGCTGAACAAGTCCGGGACAACCGTCTTCATGTCCAGTCACCAGCTGGCTGAGGTCGACCAGTTGTGCACGAGGGTCGGCGTGATCAACCGGGGACGGCTCGTCGTGCAAGAGGAGCTTGAGGCCTTGCGGGGGCCGACCGGCCGGGTGATGGTCCGCAGCCCCGACACCCAGCGCGCCGCGGCGATTCTGGACGGGAGCGTCGAGCGGATCGAGGGCGACATGCTGTTCGCGGTGGCGGCGGATCCGGCGGCGATCAACCTGCGTCTCATCGCGGCCGGCGTGCGGGTCAGCGAGTTCGCCCCCGAACGCCGCTCGCTGGAGGACCTCGTCCTGTCCGTCACCGGCTCCGGTTCCGACCGGGTCGACCGTGGTGACGATCTGGCCGGCCAGGCAGCAGACTCCGGTGGCGACACCGGGCAGCCAGAGGTTGGTGATCCGGGGTGATCGGGGTGATCTGGGTTGAGCTGGTGAAGCTGGTACGCCGGCCGAGGAGCTGGGTCAGCCTCGCGCTGCTGTGCGGGCTTCCGGTGGTAGTCGCCGTGTTCGTGGCGGTCACCCATCTGGCGCCGCCGCCTGGCCAGGGCCCCGCGCTGCTGTCAGCCGTCCTGTCCAGTGGGTCGCTGTATCCCGCGGCGGCGCTCGCGATCGTGCTGCCGATCTTCCTCCCGGTCGCGGTGGCGGTGGTGGCGGGCGACTCCATCGCGGGCGAGGCGGGCTCGGGCATGCTGCGCTACCTGGTGGCCAGGCCGGTAGGACGCAGCCGGCTGCTCGCGGCCAAGCTCGTCGCGCTCATCGTGTACGTCCTCGTCGCCGTCGTCCTCGTCGCGGTCACCGCCTACGCGACGGGGACGCTGCTCTTCGGCTCACAGCCGGCCACCGTGAGCAATGGCGGTCCCGGCGGTGGTCTCAGCACATCCAGTGTCGCCGCGACCTCGCTGTCCGGCGGCGGGCTGACCCCCGCCGACGTACTGATCAGAACGGCCGGCGCGATCGCGTTCATCGGGGTGTCCATGCTCGGGGTCGGTGCGATCGCGCTGTTCCTGTCGACCGTCACGGACTCCGCTCTCGGCGCGGCGCTGGGCGCGCTCGCGGCGCTGATCACCAGCGAGGTGCTGGTCACACTCGGCGCTGCCGCGTCGGTCAACCCCTATCTGCCCACCCGCTACTGGCTGGCCTGGGTGGACTTCTTCCGGCAGCCGATCCTGTGGCGGAACATCGACCGCGGATTCGCCGTGCAGGCCGTCTACGTGGCCGTGTTCCTCGCGGCGGCCTGGGCTCACTTCGCTACCAAGGACATCACGAGCTGACGGGCCGGAGCCGGCCGGCTGAGCTGGGCTCAGGCTCGGCCTGGGTCACGGGTGGCAGTCGGCGCTCGCCGGCGCGGCGATCGGGCCAGCGCCGATCGCCCGCAGCACGATCCTCATGACCACCGGGTTGGTCGGCAGCTGGGAGTGGGTGATCTGCTCGCCCGGGCAGACCGACTGGATGGGCACGTTGATCGCACCGGCCAGCCGGGCCGAGTCCGGTGGTGTGACGGTCTGGTCGTCGGTGGTCCATAGCGACAGCCAGCGCAGCCCGGCGGGTGTCCCCGCGGCGAGCCCGGCGAGCAGGCTGCTGCCCGGAATGAGCTGCTGGCAGGCGGCCGGGCAGGCGCCCGGCACGAATCCCTCGGCCGCGGCGGCGATCGAGGCCCCATGGAACGGTGAGCCAAGCGTGATCACCCGCCGCGCCTCCCGGGCCCCGCCGTCGTCTCGCGCCCACAGCAGCGTGGCCACGCCGCCCGCCGAGTAGCCGACCACGTCGACCGACGGTGCGCCGCCGCGCAGCGCACGGGCGACCGCCGTGCCGAGCACCTGGGCGTCCTGGATGAGGCTGCCCGTGCCGTTACCAGGCAGGGACACGACTGTGGCCTGGCGGCCGCTGGCCCGGATCCGGGCCGCCAGGACCGACAGTGCGTCGGTGCTCCCGCCGTATCCGGGCACAAGCAGAACCGGCCCGGGCCGGTTCTGCAGCGGGCCGTGGGCTGGGGCGCTGCCGCCGGTCGCGGTGCCGCGGCCGGTGCCGGCGGCGGCGACAGCCACGGTGGCCGCGCCCGCCAGTACCAGCAGTGCTACCCCGGCCACGAGGATCCTTCGCCGGGGGGCCAGGCTGTTGAACCGGGTGATCATCCGGCTCCCGTCCGCAGTGCTGTCGGCCCGCCCATGCAAGACAACGTATCCGCGGCCTGGCGCGGTTCAGCCGGTCATGGGCGACCGGGATCGCTGCCGCCCGGGTTGGCCCCGTGTCGCCCCTGGCTAGGCCCCGTGCTGCCCGAACTGACGTCTCACCGGCCGGGGCGCCGGCCGCCGGCACGCAGCCGCACGCCCACCAGGATGAGGTCAACAAGCAGGACGGCCACACCGATGATCAGGACCCAGATCAGGCCCTGGACGACCGCGCCGACTATGCCTAGCGCGATCGCCACAATGATCAGCAGCAGAAACAGCGCCATCTCGCGCCCTCCGATCTTCTCGGCGTCACTGACGCGCGAGACGCCGTTCACCGCCGGCGCCGGGCTGGTAGGCCAGACCATAATGCTTGAAGATCGGATCTTCGTCACTAGCTGGCAGCACCCCGTCGGTGTCAATTGACGGCGCGTCCTTCACCTGGCTCTTGTCGTAGGTGACCTTGAGGTATCCGGGGCCGACCGTCGCCCCGAGGAGGGGCACGAAGACCAGCCGGTGCCGTGTCGGCAGGCCGACCGTGACGGTGGCGAAGGCGGCCTGGTCGGTGCCGGTGTCCACATAGACCGCTTCCAGCGTCCCGATCTTGTGACCGCCGCTGTCGACTACGTCATGACCGCGCCACTCCCGGATGTCACCAGCCTCGAACATTGCTGCCCTCCTGTCCTTCTTGGTTCCTGTCCCTACCCAGCATCATCCCGTCCATCCGGGACTAGGCAGGCACAAGATCAGCGATGGTCTCCCAAAGCTGCCGGCCACGTCCGGATCAGGTTCGCGGGTTCACGGCAGCCGGTACTCAGATCGGGGACGCCGGTCAAACCAGAATAGCCCGCTGCCCAGTTGCGCTGGATTCGGCCGAACCTTCCAGCGGATGTGGAATCTGTACCTAGCCTATTCAGAGGCCGGTTTCCGTTCGGGCTGTCTCGGCGTCCGGCGGCTCCTGCTGGAGCGCACTGCTTTGCAACGTTGCGTGCCGGGGATGGCTGGGCGATGATCGGTAGCGTCGGGTCCTGATCGTGTCGCGCGATCATGTCCCGCACCGCGTCGGCGGATCTCGCCGCGCACCCGCGGCGTGGGAGGCATCCGGCCCGCACGATCTGGAGGTCGGCTCATGCCAATCAATACGGGCCTCGTGGCAGGATCCGTTCTCCATCGCGAATCGTCAGCTGGCGCGTCGCGGGCGGTGGCGGTCGGCTTGCCGAATTCCCTGGTCGTGGGCATCATCGTGCTGCTTATCGTCGCCGTCGTGGTCGCCATGCTGCTGGTGATCACCTTTGGCCATCTGTCATGGCGCGCGCGGGGCAGGAGGTCCGGGCGGCGCTTGAACAGGATGCAGGCGGAAGCGGCCGCTGCCGTGGCTGAACTGCGGGAAAACGACCACTATGACCCGGACGGCCCGGGACTCGACGAAGACGAGCTGTAATTCCAGAGGCCGCCCGCGGCCGGCGGCATCGGTGCCAGCGCCGACGACATGGCGCAGCTCTATCGATGCCAGCAGCATCCGAGCCTGCTGGGAACATCGCCCGCGCCGGGCCACGAGAGTGTCGTGAAGCCGGCGATATCGATGGTGCCGAGCTCCGGGTTGTAGTGATAGCCCACTGGCTTGTTCTGCGGCGTGCCGTCAGGCGCCACCGTGGCCAGGCGTCCCTGGTGGTGGCCGGTGAGGTACCGGACGTGGGCGTCGTCGAGCGGCATCAGGTCACCAGCAGGGTCTTCCCGATGACGTCGCGAGCCTCGATGGCCCGGTGCGCGTCGGCGGCCTGTTCCAGCGGGAAGGTCTGTCCGATGATCGGCCGGATCAGCCCTTCGGCTGCGGCGGACAACGCCTTCCCGGCCAGCCGGGCCAGATCCGCGGGTGCGAACTGGACTTGTTCGATCCCTCGTACGGTCACCCCGAGGCGTTTGGCTTCCTGCGGGTCGATGTCGGCGAACCCGCCAGCGGGAGCACCATGGGCGGAGAACCGCCCGCCCGCCGCGATCGCCCCGAATGCGGCGAGGCCGACCGGTCCCCCGACGTTGTCGAAGACCAGATCCGCCCCGTTCCCTTCGGTCGCCTCGGTTACCTGTCCGGGCCAGTCCGGCTCAGAATCGTCTACCACCAGGCCGGCGCCGGCCTCTCGGGCCAGATCCAGCTTCGGCTGGCCCCGGGCGGCTCCGATGACACGTGCACCAGCCGCGCGGGCCAGCTGCACCAGCACGGCGCCGAGACCGCCGCTCGCGCCCACGACGAGCACCCATTCTCCGGGCCGGATCGGGAAGCTCTCGACCAGACCCAGCGCGGTGGCGCCATCGTGAAGCAGGGCTGCTGCTTCGGGCAGACCCAGGCCGTGAGGCAACGGGATCAGGTCGCCGGCCGCGACGACCGCCTGCTGGGCATAACCGCCGTTGGCGCCGGTCTGGGCGACGACCCGCCGGCCGGTCCAGCTCGCATCCGTGTCCGGGCCGACCGAGATCACGGTGCCGGCCACGCCGCTGCCCGGGACGTAGGGGGGACGGAGCGGGAAGAAATCCGTGGCCAAGCCGTAGCGGATCATGGCGTCCAAGAAGAGCACTTCGGCTGCCGTCACGCCGATCACCGCCTGTCCCCGGCCGGCCACGGGGTCGGGAACCTCGACCGGCACCAGTACTTCGGGACCGCCGAACTGTGCCACCTGGATTACCTGCATGAGCGCTCCTTCGTCATCCGGTGATCACCGTAGTTCTTAAAGTTCACTTGAAGTCAAGGAATAGGGGGTAGATTCAGGGCGATGGGTCCAAAGCTGACGATCGGCGCCGTGAGCGAACGCACCGGCGTGGCCACCTCGGCGCTGCGCTACTACGAGGCCGAAGGCCTCATCTCCGCCACCCGATCCGAGGGGGGACAGCGCCGCTATACCCGCGACGTCATCCGGCGGGTGTCGTTCATCCTGGTGGCCCAGCAGGTCGGGCTCTCCCTCGATGAGATCCGCGAGGCTCTGGGCTCGCTGCCGGAGAACCGCACGCCGGGCCAGAAAGACTGGCAGCGGCTGTCGAACTCGTGGCGCCCCCGCATCGACGCCCGGATCGCCATGCTCGAACGGCTGCGCGACCGCCTCGGCGGCTGCATCGGCTGCGGCTGCCTCTCGCTGGGGGTCTGCAAGTTGCTCAACCCTGACGACCTGGCCGCGAAACGAGGCACCGGCCCGCGCTACATCCTCGACGGCGACTGAGCCGGTTCGCCTGCATGAACTCAGCGACCAAGGGGGCGACGGTGTGCGCGCTCCTGCTCACCGAACGCGGCGACCTCAACCTTGACGCACCGATCGCCGAGGTCTGCCCGGAGTTCGCCGCCCGGGGCAAGGACCGCATCACCCTGCGGATGGTGATGGCCCATCGCGCCGGCTGGCTCACATCGAGGGGCTCTCTCCAGAGAACTCGGGTGAGCGGGATCTCGTACTTGCCGCTATTGCTGCGCAGGCGCCGAGCTGGGAACCGGGCACCGCTCAGGGCTGCCACGCCGCATCTATGGGGTGGATCGTCGGCGAGGTTGTCCGGCGCGTCAGCGGCCGGACCATCGGCCGCCTCTTCGCCGACGAGGTGGCAGCTCCCCTCGGGCTCGATCTGTGGATCGGACTCCCCGAAGAAGAGGAGTTCCGATATGCGCCGTTCGTTGAGTTCGATCCGCGAATGCGAGCACAACTACGGGCTTGGATGAGCGGTGACACGCTCTCGGCACGAGTCCTCGGATCCAACCGGCTCTACGAGCTCGACCTGAGGGCCAACAGTCGCCGCTTCCACGCCCTGGGGCTGCCTTTCGCCAACGGCATCGGCACCGCTCGCTCCCTGGCCCGGAAGTACGCAGCCACCTTCGGCCCCGTCGGCGGGTTCCGCCTGCTGAACGACGAGACGATCGCTGACGCCGTGCCCGGTCGGCGCGACGCTCTGCTCACGCCGCCAGACGGGCGACCGTGGGGGAGCGGCGGGTCGGCGAGCGTTCTCCTGAGCATTCCTCGTCACCTACCGTGACGATGTTGATCGACAGGGCCAAAAGGTTGACCTTGGATGAGGTCGGCGGGCGCGATCAACTGGAGGCTGGAGGCGAGGTGCTTGTCGATCCTCCATCACGGCCAAGGGGCGGCTGTGCCATGCCAGACCTGATACACGACTCGCGGCATGACGGCGTGTTTCTGCGTCCAGCTCGCGGTCGGCCCACGGGCTCATGCTGAGGCTGCGGCGGATACGTATGCAGATGGGGGCAGACTGGGTGGAGTGGCGGACTGGCGCGGTGAGGCGGACCGGTGGTGGGCGCAGGCGCTTGGCCTGCCCGCGGACGCGATGCACGCGGGCGGGGTTTCCCGGCCAGCCATTTCGATCACGTTGGCATTGTTGCCGTGGCCGGGGCGGCCGCCCCGGTGGTGTACGGGCCCTCTGGCACCCGGCCGGCCCTGCGCCACATGCTGGAGCACGCGGGCAGTGCGGGTGCCCTCGATGCTGGCCACCTCGCGGCATTGCTGGGCCCGCGGGCGGGCCGCGTGCTCGGGCCAGCCTGGTACGGCTACGCCACCGCAGGCAGCCTTCCGGCGATGCAGGACAGGAGGGTGCGCCCGCTCACCGGAGCGGATCTGCCCCTGCTCGCCCGCCTGCACGAGCAGACGCCGCGCGCGGAGCGGGAAGAAAGCGGGACGGCCGGCCTGCCTGCATTCGGCTGCCTCGAGGATGACGTCCTGCTGTCCGTTGCCTGCCTGGGCATGTGGCGGGAGATGCCGACGATCGGCGTGCTCACTCATCCACGGGCGCGCCGCCGGGGCCTGGCCCCGGCGGTGGTAGCCGCAGCAGCCCGCGAAGGGCTCACACGCCGGCCTGTTGTCCAGTACCGCGCATGGCGCGTCAACACCGCCTCGGTCGCCGTGGCCGTAAAAGCCAGTTTCACCCACTACTGCGACGGCCTCGTCATCGACCTCGCCCCCTGAACCAGCAGCACCCGGTCGGCGGCATGGGCGCGCTCAGATTGCCTACCTCGAGCCGAAGGAGGAGGTCGAGTGTCGGAAGCGACCAGTACCCTCCGGCCATGGCCAATTTCGCGGTAAGGCTGGTCCACGGCCCGGGGTGGGACCCCTCGCGTCAGATCCGGGACCAAGACGCGTGGGATGAGCACGCGGCATTCATGGATGGGCTGGTCAAAGATGGCTTTGTTATCCTCGGCGGCCCGGTCGGCGATGGCGGGCAGACCCTGCACGTCGTCGAGGCCGCAGATGAGAACGAAATCGAGGCGCGCCTTGCTGAGGACCCCTGGTCCTCGGCCGGATTGCTCCGGATCGGCGCGATAGAGCCCTGGGCGCTCTGGCTCGACAGCCGCCCATGGACTCCGGCGCACTGACCAGCATCATGCGCTGACTGCACGCCGCGACCTGACGATGCGTACACAATGCGGCATGAGCGCGCATTCTGCCGGCAGGACTCGATGCATAAATACTCAGGCCGGACGGCTGCCTGTTGAGCCGACCGCGGGTCTGCTGGCCGCCGACATCGCGAAGGGTCCCTTATGATAACCGCGCGCCGACCCGTCGATCGGGGCGCGTCGCCGGACACGCTGGCGGAAGAGTTCTGCATGGCCGTTCTGAGCGCCCGTGAACGGCACTTCCGAGACGCTGCCAGCGACTGCGGAGGAGGGTTACGGGTGTCGAGAGCCTCCCCATCGGCGGCCCTCCGAGCTACTCGCGGGAGCGGGCAGGAACCTGGGGCCGAGCCCGCCATTGGCTGCTAGCCCGCTACATCGAGCCGCTGCGCGTGAAGCTGCTCGTAGAACGGCAGGTGGTGGGAGGCGAACCGCGCCAAGTCGTCGGAGCTCTCGACGGTGCACGTGTACCTGCGCTCGCGCCGCCCAAAGCCGGAGCTGGCGCTGGCGTCCGCATGCCAGCGTGCAGACCGTCGCCACTCGGGCCGGTCGCCCGGCTCCCACGTGAGCGCCTCCGGGCTGAACGGCAGATCGACGGCTGCGCAGTAGGCCGCCATCGTCGCTTCGGGTCGAGCCACGAGATCGTCGGAGTCGATGACGACCGGGCGGTGTCCCCCGGCGTCGCGGACCGCGGCGTGCAGTTCGTGCAGCGCCTCCAGCCCGATCGCGTTGATGCTCATGCCGGGGTACAGCGCGTAGTAGGACGCGGCGATCTCCTCAGGACGGCGGATGAGGAACGCGTGCCGCGCCTCGGCGAGGAACCGCCGGTCGGCGAGGACCTCCCGGTGCCGGTAGTCGGTTGTGTCCTTCAGAAGCACGCTGACGTCGTTCGTCTCATCACGCAGCCAGGCGAGAAGCGACACGGCCGAATCGAACGTCCGGCCGCCGGCGTCCGTTTCGCCGAAGCACGTCAGGTTGCAGAACGGCTCGTGGAGAGCGATCAGGTCGCCTCGCTCGAGCATCGAGCGGAAGAAGGCCGTCGAGCGCGCTCGTGGCGCGCTCCACAATGCGAACACGGGCATCGGCCCAAGGTATCCCTGAACGCCGGGTCGTGGGCGCACAGAACGACGTCAGTCGCGGCACCCGCGAGTCACCCAGACCCGGCGATCTGGTCGCGCCAATATCTCCCGGCTGAGCCGTCGGCAAGACGCAGTCCTGGTGCCAAATTCAGCTAACGATCACGACTGCCATGCATGCGGATTCGCTGCTCCGCATAATCATGGGCTCCGGGCAACGCACTACTTTCGGCATGTGCGCACCGACTCGACCTGCCGACTACGGGGTGGAAGCGCGCAGAACACTCAGATCTGTGCCACCGTGGCCATGCCACGCAGTGGATCCCACCACCAGGCCTGCGGCTGCCCGGCGATGCGCTGGGGGTCGAACAGCCACACCGTGCCGCCACCTTCGGCGCGCAGCTGCGCGGTGGCGGCCCACAGGTCGGCCTTAATGCTGGTGGCGACGACCGGGCCGGGCGCGGACAGCACGTAGGGGAGGGTGGCACTTCACCCGCCGCAAGGGTGTCAAGCCCGGCCGAGGACAGGCGAAGCTCGTCTTGCCAATACCCACGCCGCTCATCGCCCAGCTCCGGGATCAGCGGCGCCAGAACACCGAACGCCTCGCCGCAGGGGGTGCCTGGGAAGACTGGGACCTGGTCTTCTGCTCGCCCACCGGCGCTCCACTCGACCCTCATGACGACTGGGATGACTGGCACGCCCTCCTCACTGCGGCCGGGGTCCGAGAGGCGCGTGTGCATGACGCCCGGCACACCGCGGCCACGCTCTTGCTGGAGCAGGGCATCGACATCCGCGTTGTCCAGCAGATCCTCGGGCACTGACAGCTCAGCCAGACCCAGCGCTACGCGCACGTCAGCCTGGAGCTCACCCAGCACGCCGCCGACCAGATGGAGAAAGCGCTATGGGCCTGAGAGCCGGGCAACCGAGGTCACGGAACGGTAACCGCAACAAGAACTGCAACTGGAAAGGATCAAGGTATTCACGGTGACCGCAAACATCGAGGTCAGGAACACCTCAGCCAGTGGGCCGGACGCACCATTATGCGAACCACGATCTTGTAGTCGCTGGTGATCCGCTACCGGTACGTCCGCGCAGGTCAAGGCCCAGGAATCGGGGCTCAATGAGCTACCGCTAGTCTGTGTAATGTTGATGACATACACTAGAGACATACATCATCAACAACGCGAGGCGGCTGATGGCGCTGACCCAGATCGACATTGACGAAGACGCCCTCGCCGAGGCCATGCGGCTGTCCGGGGCGAAGACGAAGAAGGAAACGGTCAACGTTGCGCTGCGGGAGTTCGCCGCCCGGCACCGCCGGATCGCGGCCCTGGAGCACTATGCGACGCTGGCGGCAGGGTGGGATTTCGAGGGGTGGGAGCACCGCCGGGCGGCTGAGAAAGACCCGGCGGCGTGATTCGCTACCT
>OBLW0100003007.1_pt1 | contig 13337 bp, 10 predicted proteins | sample 1520161 | NCBI WGS metagenome assembly OBLW01 (sample SAMEA3539309, study PRJEB22396) | soil metagenome | biome: tundra; feature: field; material: soil | place: USA | collected 2010-05 | depth 0.15 m
AGATGCCTAAGTGACTGGAGTTCAGACGTGTGCTCTTCCGATCTATTGGCGGAAGCGAGTGGGGGTCGAACGGGCGAAGGTATTGATAACAAAGGAAATCTTTTGGAATCAATCCGGCTTTCCGACCAAAACCTTAACATCCGCCGGGGGCTAGCACAGTTTTAGCACAGTTTTCGCCTTGCATTCGCCAAAGGAACCCAAACCGAACTCACTGTCTGTGCTAGCGGTGTGCTAAATGACCACTGTCGAGGAGGCCACGTGCAGCAGCTTGTGGCCGAGGACTGTGTTTGACGGCGAATCCGGACTGCTGAGCTGCACGGAAAAGTTACTGCAGTTTTACTGCAGTGGGAGAGTTTCTTCCACAGCGAACGAAACCTGGAGGTGCACTCTGCATTCGTGCAGGTCTTTCAAAACAAGGGAAACGCTTGGTGCCGGGAGGGGGATTTTCTCGGAACCGATTTCCACAGCGAATGCTATCAGCAAGATGCAGTGTTTTGGGCAACTTGAGCCTTTTCGAGCCTCCGCTAAGTCCCATCTGACACTCTCCAGCCAACAATTCTGGTAGGAAACGGTAAGGAAATCCCCACGAAAAGCCTTCACTGAAACGTACACCGGGTTCTGCACGTGCGGTAGAAATCCTGCTGGCGCGTCACCTGAAAACCACAGACTATCTGTTTGACTGCCGCTCCAGCCCGAGGACGGAGTCCTTGGTTGTCGCTGCGGTTCACTGGGCCGAGCGGATCATGAGGAAGATTGATAATGTGTTCTCGGGCTGAGGAGGCAACCCAGATGAACTTCAAGCTGAAGGCACTCGTCAGCCGCTCGGACGCGCGGACGATCCGGCACGCCCTTGGACAGCTGCCTGCGAAGGGCTCAGTCAGCAAAGCAGACGACGACGAGTTCGTCGTTGAGGCCGAGATGGAAGGAGCCAGCGCAAGAGAGTTGAACCCGCACGGCTTTTTCCGCCTTGAGAAAGGCGGAGAAGAGAACGACGCTCCATGCGGAATGCCTTCCGACGACGGCACCACCGAGAGGTTTTTCGACTAACGTCCCGAAGAAGACAATTAAGTATAGTTGGCTCAGTGCGGTCCCAAAACATCGAAAGCGAGAATCGATCGCCATGAATCTGACACGTAGAGACTTCGCCAAGCTGAGCGCGCTCAGCTTGGCAGCCCGGTTTGCCCCGAATCTGCATGCCGAGACCTCCGCCCCTCGGAAGACCGGCTACTGCGTCATCGGCCTCGGCCGCATCGCCGGTCACTTCATGCCCGCCGTGCGCAGCACCACCACCTCCCAGATCACCGGGCTCGTAAGCGGCCATCGCGACAAGGCGGAGCGGATCGCGGCCGAGTACCGCGTTCCGGCAATCTCCATCTATAACTACGAAAACTTCGATGAAATCGCGCACAACCCGGCCATCGATGCGGTCTATGTGGCGCTGCCCAACTCGATGCACGCCGAGTACACGATCCGCGCGGCCAAAGCCGGCAAACACGTACTTTGCGAGAAGCCGATGTCCACCAACGTGGCCGAGGCCGAGGCGATGATCGCGGCCTGCAAGGCGGCCCGCGTCAAGCTGATGATCGCCTATCGCTGCCACTACGAGCCCACCAACCTGAAAGCGATCCAGCTCATCCGCAAGGGCGCTCTGGGCCAGGTCCAGGCCATTGAGAGCTCCTTCGGCTTTAACATTGCCCCGGGCGAATGGCGGCTCAGCAAGAAACTCGCCGGCGGTGGGCCGCTCTTCGATGTGGGTATTTACTCACTCAACGCATGCCGCTACTTGACCGGCGAGGAGCCGGAACACATTGCGGCCAATGCCTCGGTCATCGATCACGACGGCCGCTTCAAGGAAGTGGAGGAGAATGTTTCCTGGACCATGAAGTTCCCATCCGGCGTCGTAGCCAGTTGCAACACTACCTACGGCGCCAACATGGAAGGCTTCTATCGCGTCCACGGATCGAAAGGCTGGCTCGAAGTTGATTCAGCCTTCGTCTACGAAGGCCTGCGGCTGCGCGCTGATTATGAGGGTGCGAAACTGGACGAACTCAATCCCGCCCGCGACCCCTCGCACTTTCTGGCCGAAGCCGACCACTTCTCCCGCTGCGTCCAAAATGGACTGGAGCCGAAATCGCCGGGCGAAGAAGGCCTGCGCGACATGCGCTACATCGAGCAGATTTACCGCTCAGCGGGAATTGCAATGTAGGAAACCCCGGGCCTGGTGGACACTCCGTTTCCGTTTCGACGCCCGCTCCCGGGTGAAAAACGCGTCGACCTTTTCCGGCAACGCTCTGTGAGCGAATCTTCATACGAGCTTTGATGTACAGCTTGTCTCCTTTGCGGGTCACCGTCAACGATGCTCGAACCAGCCCACGCGTATTTTCCGACGAAGTCGTCAAAGCTGGCGCTATCGACTTTGGCAACCGGAGGCTCGGGGATAACCTTCACAGTTACCGCGAGCAGGACCACCCATTTCCCCTGCCGTTTGTCGAAGGTATCGACCTGATGGAAGGTTTCGTCGAGGCTAACTTCACCAAAGTTGGGCGCAAGACCAGCGGCCTTCCGACTGTTTACGTCTACTAGTCAAATCCCGTCTCAAAGAGCGAATGGGGGAGGTGGCGTTCGTTTCGCCATCCCACATGATTGGGACAGTTCTGAAAGCGGAAACACAGCACGTCTGTCAGCTAGAGTTCTCATCCCCAGGCATTGATTCCCTCCGAGTTGTGGACAAACCGCCTGGTACCCGGTCATCATTTCTCATCAGCGCGTTTCTCGTTACTTGTCTGGTAAGACTCCCCGGAGGCTGGCTTCTGGCCCTCGTCGTTGAGAGCCCGTCTCGGGCATAACTCCCGATTAGCCGTGACCGGTGAAACTCCCTGTGTCATCCTTTGATCGGCTGCGAACTAGATCAATCGAGGCAACACACTATTCTTGCTGGGAGGAGTCCGGCGCGGTCGGAGCCTGTCAATCCTGATGATGTCCACGCCACTGTTCGTGCTCGCTTTGCATCGCGTCCCATTTCTTTTGCTGTTTGGAATCGAGCAGCGCCCGTATCTGTTCGTCAGAAGTTTTGCGGATCTGCATCATCTTGGACCGGCGATCTTCTTGCGAAACCGAGGAATCCGATCGCAGGCTCTGCATTTGTGACTGTGCCGACATAGAAATGTCCAGCACTTTTTGCTGCTGGTCCGCGTCAAGCTTTAACTGCTTCGTCAGCATTTCCGTGCGCTTCGCCGGATCAAAATGGCCGCCACGCCCGTGTTCGGGAGGCGCACCAGCGGTGGGGGGTTGCTGGTCATTACGACCGCTGTCTTGCGCCGCGGCAAAGGGTACGACTCTATAGACGACGGCTGCCAGCAGCAGCGCGAGCAAACTGTGTTTAAGCATGATACTGCCTCCTAATCCTTCGAGTCGGTCTGTCTGTATGAACCAGATTACGGATTCGGAGTTGCGAAAGCGACACCACTTTTACGAATCTTTACTCGACAGTGTGGAATCGGAATCTCCACCCGTGGAGTTTCTCTGGTAGATTCCGCACATTCGATCGATGACAAGAGACAAAAGTTTACTGTGGCTTCGAGTTAGTCAGACTATTATCGGATCTTAGGGTGCAATGTGCTGACCGCAGGGAATGGTTCATGATCGCAACGGGCAAACTTGTTTTCCGGTTTCTGCTTCTGAGTTCCGCGTTGCTCGCCTTCGATCGCGCCCACGCGCAGAGTCAGCCTGCGCAACCTCAGCCTTCCGAATCGGCAGCCGGAACGATTCACGGCATAGTGACATCGGGCAATATGCCGATTCCCGGCGCGGCCGTTTCCATCTCTCCTGCATCTTCCAGCCAGAAGATCTCCGTTTGGACCGACGTCGTTGGCAGTTATTCTGCGACGGTTCCGTCCAATGGTTCGTACACCGTACAGGTGCAGATGGTCGCGTTCGCAAACAGCACACGGCAGGTTGTGATCGATGCTTCTCACCAGAACGTGGCCGCGCATTTTGAATTGACCCTCTTATCGCGTACCCGCGAAGCGAGTCCTCAGCCCGGCGCCGCCGGCGCTCAGCGTGGCTTTCAAACTCTTTCTGCACTGCAGAACATGGCTGCTCAAGACTCAGGCGGCAATACGATGAGCGAGGTCGTACCCTCGGGCATGCCGGTCCCGGGAATTGACCCAAACAGCGCAACCGAGTCCATCGCCGTTTCCGGGAACAATTCCAATCCCCTGAACGCAATGAGTGGAGACGAACTGCAGCAACGGATCAATGATGCTCGCCAAAATGGGGGCGGGTTCGGAGGAGGAGGCGGCGGTGGCCCGGGAGGATTTGGCGGCGGCGGACCTGGACGCGCGATGACGATCACCGGGCACCGCGGTTTTGACATCAATCATCCTCACGGGTCGATCTACTACGGCATCGGCGACTCGGCACTCAATGCCGCGCCGTACGCGCTGGCCGGCGAACCTGCGGCCAACCCGGCATACGTGCAGAACAGTTTCGGCGGTTCGGTCGGCGGCCCGCTCAACATTCCCAAGATCTATCACGGTGGAACGAAGACGTTCTTCTTCGTCAATTACAACGGGAAGCGCGGGGAGAATCCGGTCGACCAATTTTCTACGGTTCCCACGCTGCTGGAGCGGCAAGGAAATTTCTCCCAGACCTGTTACACGTCATGCATAACAGCGGGACAACCGGTCGAGATCTTCAATCCCGCCACCAACACTCCTTACCTGAACAACACGATCCCGCAAATCAACCCTGTCGCCGCAGAATTGCTGCCGTATATTCCGATGCCGAATCTGCCCGGCGATTATCAGAATTTTTATTTCGTGACTTCCGCGACCAGCGACAGCGACGATCTGAACGTGCGGATCAATCACACCTTCGGCGCGGCGCCTACCGGTGGACGGCGCGGGGGACGCGGCGCGCCGCGCAACAACTTCACCTTTGGCCTGCACTATCACGGATCAAGCGCCAACATTAACAACTCCTTCCCCAGCGTTGGTGGCAGTACGAATGTTCGCAGCTTCGATGTGCCAATCGGCTACGTTCGCAGCATCGGCAAGTTGACCAACAGCCTTCGCTTCGACTTCAACCGCAGCCGCACCCGCACGCAGAATCTTTACGCGTTTAACAGTGACATCGCGAACACGGTGGGAATCACGGGGGTCTCGCAGAATCCTTTTGACTGGGGCTTGCCCAATCTGTCCTTTGCAGATGTCGCCAGTCTTCAGGATGTCAGTCCGCAGCTGCTCCGGAACCAGACCTACACATTTTCAGACAACGTGGTCTGGACTCATGGCAAGCACAGCTGGCGATGGGGCGGTGACTTCCGGCGTGTCCAGATCAACACGGAGACCAGCAGCAACGCGCGCGGTTCGTTCGTCTTCAGCGGCTACAACACTTCCGAACTGGTTCCTGGTCAGCCCGGCCTGCCGCCTCAGCAAGTGCCCGGCACAGGATATGACTTTGCCGACTTTCTGCTCGGACTCCCGCAGCAGACTTCCGTGCAGTACGGGCAGGACAATTATCATTTTCACGGCAACTATTGGGACTTGTATGCGCAGGATGAGTGGAAGGTTCGTGGAACTCTGACCCTGGACCTCGGCGTTCGTTACGAATATGTTTCCCCCCTTGCGGAAGAGAACAATCGAATCGCGAACCTCGACCTCGCTCCAGGAGTGTTGAATCCGGCGCTCGGCACACCGGCGGTTGCGGTCGTTTTACCCGGGCAAACTGGACCTTATAGTGGGAGCTTGCCCAACAGTCTGGTACGGCCCGACCGCAACAATTTTGCGCCGCGCGTCGGGTTTGCCTGGAAGCCTTTCTCCAAAACCGTCGTGCGTGGCGGCTACGGCATCAACTACAACACCGGCGCCTATCAGGGGATGGTGCAACAGTTGGCCTTTCAGCCTCCATTTTCGACGACCCAGACCAATATTCAGGCCGCGGCTGGGGATCTCACGCTGCAAGACGGCTTTCCCACGGTTTCCACTGGCGGCATCACCAACAATTACGCGGTGAATCCAAATTATCGACTGGGTTACGTACAGATTCGCAATCTCGACATCCAGCAGCAATTGCGCCCGACTCTGTTGCTGAACATCGACTACACGGGAACCAAGGGCACAGATCTCGACATTCTCGAAGCGCCGAACCGCACCGCAACAGGCATTCTGATTCCGACTGCCCAGGCGTTCACTTATGAAAACTCGGTCGGTGACTCCGAGGCTAATGCGGGATCGGTGCGCCTGCGCAAACGCTTGTCGAACGGCTTCTCCATCGGCGGGATCTACACATTTTCCAAGTCGATCGATGATGCGTCCTCCATCGGCGCGGGAGCCACTTCGGGATCGGGACGCGCCGGACTTGGCGCGGGCGGTACTGCTGCCGGTGGAGGAGGTGGCTCGTCTGGCGGTGGGGGGGCGTCCGTGGCACAAAATGCCCTTGATCTTTCGGCGGAGCGCGGGCTCTCCAGCTTTAATCAGACGCAACGGTTGACGGCAGATTATTTATGGGAACTGCCGTTCGGACACGACAAGCACTGGCTCACGGCAAATACTCCGCTGCGTGCGATTTTTGGCGATTGGCAGTGGAGCGGCGACTGGACCATCGCCTCCGGATTGCCCTTCACGCCACGTCTCCTGGGAAGCGCCGCCGAGATCAATCGCGGCACGAATGGTACCCTGCGCCCCGACGTCGTTCCAGGACAGTCCATCAGCCTCTCGAATCCCTCCATAGGAGAGTGGTTTAACACCGCCGCCTTCGCGTCGCCGGCAACAACGTATGGAGACGCCCGCCGAAACAGTATCATCGGCCCCGGGACGCTTCTGTTTGACATGGCATTGACTAAAGTCGTTCCACTAAGAGAGTCGCGCGTTCTCGAGTTCCGGGCGCAGGCCACCAACATTTTCAACATACCGAATTACTCGTCGATTGATAGCACGTTCAACTCGCCGACGTTCGGCCGCGTCACAGGGGTTGGCGCCATGCGGCAAATTACGTTGACCGCTCGCTTCCGTTTTTGAGGAGAAATGCAGATGGCTTTAGATCTGAACGGGTTGGCGAACAAGTTTCTGGCGACGTGGCTGGCGCTCGCGCTGCTCGGTTCTTCCCTGCCGGCACAGCAGCCCGCGGACTACACCTTTCGCGTTCAGACGGATTTGATCCTCGTGAATGTTACAGTCCGCGACAAGAACGGAAATTTCGTTCGCGGTCTGAAACCCGGGGACTTCACGATTCTCGAGGACAATAAGCCCCAGAAGGCCGTCTCATTCGACGTGGAAGACGTGGATGCCGTGGCAAATCAGGATGTGACGCAGACGAAGCTGCTGACCGGCCCGCCGACGGAGCAGGAAAGTCTAGCGAACGCGGCCAGTTCTGCATCGGCTTCTGCGAATCAGTTTAAGGATCGTCGTCTCATTATTTTGTTCTTCGATCGCTCCGCCATGGAACCTGACGAAATCGATAGCGCGGTGACGTCCGCGGAGCACTATGTCGACACTCAGATGGCTCCGGCGGATCTGGTCTCGATTGTTTCTCTGGGAAGTGCTCTGCTGGTCAACCAGGATTTCACCTCCGATCATGAGTTGCTCAAGAAACAGCTCCAAGCCTTTAGTTCGGGCAGCGGCCAGGGATTTGAAGAAGGTACCACCGGCACGACGGAAGGCACGCAGGATACCGGCCAGCCTTTTACTGCAGACGATACGGAGTACAACATCTTCAATACGGACCGGCGTCTGGAGGCGTTGCGTTCGGTTGCGGAGAAACTTTCTCATCTACAACAGAAGAAGTCACTGATTTATTTCTCCAGCGGCATGAACCGAACGGGTATCGAGAACCAGTCCGAATTACGGGCAGCCATCAACGCGGCCATACGTTCCAACCTGGCGATCTACACCATGGATCTGCGCGGCCTGCAGGCTCTGGTCGCCGGTGGAGAGGCGCAAAACGCGAGTATGCGCGGCACTTCGCCGTATTCCGGCCAAGCCACGATCAACGCCCTGAATTCCAACTTCACGACGCAGGAATCCCTGGTCACGCTGGCGAGCGATACGGGCGGACGCGCGTTTCTCGATTCCAATGACTTCAGCCAGGTCTTCAAAGGCGTGCAGCAGGATACGTCAACCTACTATCTTCTTGGTTATCGCAGCACGAATCCAGCCAGGGATGGGCGATACCGCCGCATTACAGTAAGGGTCAATGTCCCCAGTGTGAAGGTCGACTTCCGGCGCGGCTACTACGCACCCGCCGACTACCGGCACTCGACGAAGGAAGATAAGGAACTTCAGCTGCAGGAGGAACTCGCCTCCGAGTTGCCCACGACAGATCTGCCCCTGTATCTGAGCACCGCGTATTTTCGCCTGGAGGCCAACAAGTTCTTCGTTCCGCTTTCGTTGGTAGTGCCGGGCTCGGAAATCCCGTTCACCCACAGCAGCGATCGGGATAAGGCCACTCTGGATGTGATTGGCATCGTGCTCGACAGCCAAAAACACCCGGTCACTCAAATTCGCGACACGGTCAACCTCGCGGTCGATACTTCTTCAGAAGTTCGGAAAAAGAATGTGCAATACAACACCGGCTTGAGCCTGCCTCCCGGCAAATATCACATCAAGTTTGTTGTTCGGGAAAACCAGACTGGTCTCATGGGCTCGTTCGAAGCCGACCTCGACGTCCCCGATCTCAAGTCCCACCCGCTCAAGATGAGTTCGATTGTTCTCGCCAGTCAACTTCAACCCGCGAAGAAAGGCGCCAACCCGAGCCCGCTCATTCGTGACGGATCTGAGATTATTCCCAACGTGACCCACGTCTTTTCTTCTGCGCAGCACTTGCGACTCTACTACGAAGTGTACGACCCGGGGCGGACGAATGCGTCCGGCGCCCCACCGGCCGGACAGAGCAAACCTGGCATTCACCTGCTTACAAACGTGGCATTTTTCCGCGGCAAAACCAAAGTATTCGAATCCTCTCTCGCCGAGCTGACAGAGTTGAACGCACGCGACCGCCAGGCTGGTGTCTTCCAGCTTGACCTGCCTCTCAGCCCTCTGACACCCGGGTTTTACATCTGCCAGGTCAACGTTATCGATGACGCAGCCGGCCTATTTCTTTTCTCGAGGCTTGCGCTGCTGATTCGACCCGAAAGCTCCACCAGCGCCCGTCAGCAATGAAAAAAAGGAACGACTGCGGGAAATTGCAGATCATCGGGAGAATCTTGTTCGCGAGAATAATCCCGGATGCGCCGTCGGCCGGCCGGAAATAGTCCATATCACTCGGGAACCAAAGAGCTAGCTAGCGGACCTCTGTTGTAACGGATGAGTCGTGCGAAGTGTAGATGACTTCGCCATCGAGCAGCGTCATCAGGCATTTCAAGTCTTTGATCTGCTCATTGGAGACGGAGTAGAGGTCGCGGTCCCACACAGCAATGTCGGCTCTTTTGCCTACCTCCAGGGTCCCGATCTTATCTTCGAGAAACATCTGGCGCGAACCCCAGGCGGTGTAGCTGCGGAGAGCGATGTGGATGTCCACGCCTTCGGCCGTCCCGAAGGGCTGCAGGCCATAGGTGCCTTTGGCGGTTTGGCGCACTATGGAGGCCCAGAGTCCGAAGCGGGCCGGCACCGGGGTGACGAAGTAGTCCGACCCGCCGGACCACAGAACACCTCGGGATTGCAGCGTCCTAAAGGGCTCCAGCCGCTGGCCGCGCTTGGGACCAGCGTCGTATTTCTTTTGCAGGTTGGCCATCACGTCGAGTGCGTGCGGAGTGGGCAGCTTGGTCGTGGCGACGCCGTTGAAGGTGACGCTGGTTGTGCCGGTAAAGCCCTGTCCAAGAATCTCTGCGGGCTGGCCGGCCTTGGCGGTGGGGAGGATGTCATGAGACCGGACTCAAAAAGCGCCCCGCTCGGCTGTCAATTCGGCAACTTCATCGCTGACAGTAGCGCCTCATATCTCGGCTCACCGCGCAACGGATCGGCTTCCGGCGAAACTCGTGCCGAAAGCATATCCGTAGAATGTTCGCGCACTGCTTCTTCGAACCAGTCAAGGGCGTGGGGCTTATCCCCAAGTCCGAGGTAGACGAGACCGATTGCCCACGGACTCACATATCTATGACGCGACTCAGCAAGCAAGCTACGCAATTGGGCGCTTGCTTTGGCTCGATCCCCAGACAATCCGTACGCATAGCGATACTCGAGGCCTGCCCCGCAGATGACCGCCCCGGCGTGTTCCTCGGCTCAAGTGGGGCCATGCTGGTGGAGGCAATGCGTACCCATGGGCTCAATCTGGACATAAAGAAGATAGAGGAACTGGGCATATCGATTCCGCCGGCAGAGGAATCATCCGAGTCGTAAGGCAGATCGTCGCTGTCAACAGCGTGTTGCGCGATTGAATAAATCCAATCCAGATAAGGCAAGCTCCAGAACCAGTTTTCACCTGGAATCAAATCTGCCCAATTCACGGGACATTTCATCAGTTCTTCGAGTTCTGTCATTTGTAACTATTTTAGTTGTGTTTCTATCCTTGATCGAATCCGCAAGCTGAAATAGTCTACACGCGAAATGGAACCGCGAGCATCACAACCGCGTCAACTCGGCGCACCTTACCCGCAAATGCCCGGCCGGCAAGGCTTTCACCATGCGCAGACGCATATTGGGGCAGGTTCAGCAGGCCACTGGATAAAGATGGCGGGGATTCTGTCGCCTCTGATCATCGGGGAACTCGTGAAGGACTCCGACAAAAGATGGCGCTATATTCGACTCGCGGGTGTCGCAACGGCGCTCTTGTCAGAAGGCCTTTATACCCACCGGGTAACCCAGAGACGGCAGGAACAGCTTGAACATACGAGGATGCGCTGACCTCGCCCGGCAATGTGTAAGATAGCCGGTAACGAGGGACGCATATGAATCAGGAAATCAAATATGACCTGGAACGGCTCACAGAGAATGCAGCACTTCGCCGCGAGGATCTTCTCCTTTCCGCACTTAGAAAATCGCGCTGGAGGAAGGCTTTAAACGTCGCTGCAGGAATCCTATCCCTGACTTCAGCAGGCGCCATAACGTTGGTTCTAACGAATTTTTTCGGCAGCAAAGGCATCGAGTTGATTGCCGCCATCGTGGCGTTGCTCTCAGGCATGATCACCCTAATAATTACAGCCTACTTCACGGATGAAGAGACCTTTACCATGCTCAGCGGTTCATCGAAATATCTAGCACTTCGAGAATCCGTCTACCACCTTGTGCTTGACCCGGTCATGTCAGATGAAGATCGGTTCAAGGTCTTTGGCTCACTCCAAGCCGAATATGCCAGATTGGATGAGGCCTATTCGCGCTATTTCCCAATCCGAGCACACGGAACAACCGCACCGGACGTATCAACGCGGGGACAAGCCGCGGCCGACCGTGATGTTTCAGAGCTGCACAGGCGAATTGACGGAGGGCAGTCGTAGCGTACTTCATACCTCCGAAAGTTGGATTGTAGTTGGCGGAATGGCGAAACCGAATGCTCACGAACCGGAAAGTGGTTACTCTTTTTCAAGCATTGTACAATACCGTCTCTTGGAACTCTGATAACGGAGATGCTGGTAATAACGAGGTAGGCAATGCCCGAGTCCATTGACTGGCCGCCGACTCATCCGCGGGCGCATCGGCGCCGCCGCCGCTTCCTTCTCATTCTCGGCGTCCTTGCCGGCATCGTCTTCGGCGGCCGAACCGCGTTGTCGAATTACGTGGACCTCCTCTGGTTCAGGTCGCTCGGCTACGGGGACGTGTTCTGGAAAACACTGAGTCTTCAGTGGGGAGTCTTCGCGGCTTTTGCAGCGGCCACATTTCTCATTCTGTACGGGTCGTTTCTCACCCTGAAGCGGGCACATCTCTCCGATTTGCCGACCGGTCACACGATTCTCATTGGCGGACGACCGGTGAAGCTGCCGGTTGAGCCTGCCCTGCGCCTCATCGCGCTCGGCGTTTCGCTCGCCATTGCCGCTGCAACCGGCGCCGGCATGATGGCGGAGTGGCCGACGCTCGCGCTCTTTTGGTATCAATCCCGTGCAACTGGCAGCGTCATAGACCCGATCTTTGGCAAGCCGCTGAATTTCTTTCTGTTCACCCTACCCGCGTGGCAGCTCATCCTCGGCTGGCTGCTTACGCTGGCTGTGATTGCCTGTATACTCGCTGTTTTCTTCATCCTCATCACGGGCGGAGCCCGTGCCCTCGCCGGGAGTCTCAGCCGCCACGTCACGTTACCTTGGCGCGGACTCTCCATCGCGTTTGCGTTTCTGTTGCTGATCCTTGCGATGCGTGCCTATATCGGCCGGTTCGAGCGCTTGCTTGACGATCATACGATCTTTGGGGGAGTGACCTACACGGATGCGCACATCACGCTCACCGGGATGCTCATCGTTTGCGCCGCTCTGGTTCTCGGCGCAGTGATCGCGGTCGTCAACGCCGTGCGGGTCCAACGCGGGCGCTGGCTGGCCGCGGCGATCCTTCCGGCGGCAGTCTGCTATATCGCCGTTCAAGGGATCGGATGGTACGTCAGCAGCTTTATCGTCAAACCGAACGAGCTGGTTCGCGAGAAGCCCTACATTGTCTACAATACCGACTTGACGCGGCAGGCCTACGGATTGGACCGGGTCTCGCAGCGCGAATTTCCCGCTGATACGACTGTCGAGGCAGCCGAACCGGCGAACAATCAGGCTACGCTTCAGAACATCCGGCTGTGGGACTGGCACGCACTGCAGGACACGCTGCGCCAAATCCAAGAGATCCGCACCTACTACGACTTCCCCGACATCGACATTGATCGCTATGCCATCGACGGCACGACTCGCGAGGTGATGCTCGCCGCGCGCGAGCTGAACGTCGAGAAGCTACCGGAGAGCAGCCGCAACTGGATTAACGAAAAGCTGATTTACACGCACGGCTACGGCATCACGATGAACCCAGTCAATGGGTTCACGCCGGAAGGGCTGCCCACGCTGATTCTGAGCAACATGCCGGTCCAGAGCACGGTGCGGGGTCTAACCGTGACGCGCCCAGAGATTTATTTCGGCGAGATGACCAATACCGACGTCTATGTGAAGACCGAGCAGAAGGAGTTCAACTACCCGCAAGGCCAGAGCAACAACTTAACTTCCTACGAAGGCAACGGTGGCATCCTTCTCGGCGGTTTCCTGCGCCGCATGATCATCGCGCTGGACCAAAGCGACCTCGCGAAGCTACCGTTCAGCGATGACGTGAACAAGAATAGCCGGCTGCTGATGCGGCGTAACATACGCGATCGCGTATCGGCGTTAGCGCCGTTCCTCACCTACGATCCGGATGCGTACATCGTGCTCGGCGACGACGGCCGGCTGT
>OBLW0100003008.1_pt1 | contig 13334 bp, 16 predicted proteins | sample 1520161 | NCBI WGS metagenome assembly OBLW01 (sample SAMEA3539309, study PRJEB22396) | soil metagenome | biome: tundra; feature: field; material: soil | place: USA | collected 2010-05 | depth 0.15 m
GCCATCAAGAAGTATTGGGGGACGCGGGTCACCACCGTCTTTCCGCGCCAGGGCCATTACGCCCTCGATGCGGAACAGGTGGCCAAGTATCCTAAGCCGGATATCACGATAGAGCGGATCGGGGAGTTGCAGCAGTATTCGCTGGAACAGATTTTGGCCGCCGCCGGGAAGTGACCTGATCCGCTGCACGGGCGGGGTCATCCTCGTCCGGTTCGCTCGCATCAACCTCATGCAGCGCGGGCGGGAGCATCCATTTCGGTCGTCCGCTGCCAGGTGTAAAAAATGCGGTGGATCACCGTGATGGTGGAAAGCACGGCGATCACCCACAGCACGGGAGCCATGACGTTGAATAGGGCGCCGATGATCAGCAGCACCAGACGCTCGGGTCGTTCCATGAAGCCAACCTTGCAGCTGCCGATAAGCGACTCGGCCCGGGCCCGGGCATAACTGACCATGATGGCGCTGATCATGGCCAGCGCGGTCAGTACGACGTAAAAGAACCGGTTGCCGCGCGCGTAGAAAACCAGCAATCCAAAGAATAATGACGCATCGCTGTAACGGTCGACGATGGAATCGAAAAACCCTCCGAAGCGGGTGACCTGGTTGGAGGCGCGGGCGACGCGGCCATCGACCAGATCGAAGAATCCCGATCCGATAATGACCAGCCCGGCATAGAAAAACATGCGGCGCTGGTTCTCACCATTCGCGTATCCAAACAAAAACGCAGCGTAGGTGTTTACCAGCAACCCCATCAGGGTCAGAACGTTCGGATTGATGCGGGACAGCGCGAGCAGACGCACGATCGAATCGAGCAGCACGCCGCAAGCCCGTCCGACTCCACTGGTCCAGGTCATAAGGTGGGGCTCGCAAGCGGTCCGCAGGCGGTCCGACCTGGGTAGGGCACCGCTTCAGCCGTGCCCTCAGGCGCCTTATTTGAATAGGGCTTTAGCCCCTGAGGGCCTTGCTCCCAGCATCGGGCTTCAATGTAACGAGTCTTGCTCATTCCGTTTCCCGCTCCGGTTCGGCTTCCAGTTCCGCAAGCTTAGCTTCGGCAAGGTCGTGCATAGTCGAGAGCTTCAGGATCTCCATTTCGCGGCTTCCGCCCGGCGTGACGACCGTGGCAGTGTCGCCAACTTTCTTGTTCAGCAGGGCGCGGCCGATGGGCGAGGTGGTGGAGATTTTGCCGGCAGTCACGTCGGACTCTTCGCTGGTCACGAGCTGGTATTCCATTTCTTCATTCTTAGTGCCGTCGTAGATGGTCACCGTCGAACCGAGACCGACCTTATCCTTGGGGATGTTGTTCAGGTTGATCAGCGAGAGGTCCGCCAGGCGCTTGCCCAGTTGGCGGACGCGCGCCTTCAGGTACTCCTGGCGCTGCTTGGCCATGTGATACTCGGCATTCTCGCTGAGATCGCCCATGGCGACGGCCTTCTTGAGCTCTCTGGGGATATCGTAGGCGAGTTCGTGCTCCAGTATGTTCAGCTCGTCGCGAAGTTTTTTCTTGATTTCTTCCGTCATTGCTTTGGGCATTATAACCCTCAGCCATTGGAAACGCGCGGGCGGAGTTGCCGCCTCGCGACTAATATACCCGCCCCAACCCACTAACTCTCAATGACTTAACTGGAGAGCGGTTTCCGTTGCTCGTGTGGTGACGGGGCTTTGCCCCGACCAAAGCCCCGCAAGCACACGGGCCCTTGAGCTTCTCGATTGCCTTAGCGGCAGCCGTCAGCTAGACTAGAAGAAGTCCAGCACCCTCGGGCCAGGGCCCATCCATGAGCGGTAACGGCGTTTTCCACATCGGCGATAAGGTCGTTTACCCCAACCACGGCGTAGGAATCATCGAACAAATCAGCAGCCGGACCATGGGAGCGACGGTCGAGAAGTTCTACCTGTTGAAAATCGCCGCCAGCAGTTTGAAGGTGATGATACCGTTTGCCAACGTAAACAGCGTCGGGATGCGTCCCGTGGTAAGGAATGGCGAAATAGAGAAAATCGTGGATTACCTCTCGTCCGGCGAATGCATAAACGCGGCGGACTGGAAAGACCGGTTTAAAGAAAATTCGGACCGCATGCGCACCGGGTCCCTGTCGGACGTGGCGGCGGTGCTGAAAAGCCTGCTGATCCTGGGACAGGCCAAGTCGCTTTCCTTCCGCGAAAAAAAGATGCTGGAACGGGCCCGATATTTGCTCGTCAGCGAGATTGCCATCTCGCGCAACTGCGACGAGAGCTTGATTGAGCAGGCGCTGACTAAGGCGCTCACCAAGTGTAATCTGCGTTTCCCCGAAATTACTGAACTCGCCTCCTGATTGCCTTCAACTGATTCTGTTCAACCCTGATTCCCTGTAGAGACGCGGCTCGCCGCGTCTCCTGCCAGCAGCGTCTCAGCGTCCAAAGGAAACGCGACAAGCCCCGTCTCTACAGATAGGCAGTTAGCGGTTGGGGTGGGCTTCCATCCAGGATTGCAGAATCAATATAGCGGCCATCCGATCCACCGCTTGCCCCCGCTTCTTGATGGAAAGATCGGTTTCACGCAGCAACCGGTTGGCTTCGGTCGAGGTCCAACGCTCGTCCCACAGATGGACGGTCACGCCGAAATGAGCATGCAGATCGTCGGCGAAGCGTCGCATCTTCTCCGATTGGGTTCCTTCCGCGCCACTTAAGCGCAAGGGGAGTCCGACGACAATTTCGCGGACGTCGTATTTCGCCAGCAATTGTGCCAACGCTTCCAGATCGCGTCGTTTGTTCTGCCGCTGGATCGTATCCAATCCCTGTGCGGTGATGCCCAGCAGGTCCGTGACTGCTACTCCGATTCTTCTCGAGCCGACATCGAGGGCCAGAATGCGGCGGAGACCGGGACTGGCAGGTGCAGGCATGGGTCAATTGTAGATGGCAAAAGCGAAAACCTTCTTTCCTCTGCAATTAGGGTGATGCAATTCTGACGGCAGTCAGGCAGAATTGTTGCCCAGTGAGGAGCGGGATGAGCAACGAGAGCAACGAAACCATCGAGACCACCGAAAATCCCACCAGCCATCACTGGTCGCTGACCCTGCTGGGCATGGCCCTGGTGGTGATGTTCGCGTACTACGGGGAATCGGTACTGGCGGTGCTGTTCTTTGCCATTCTGCTGAGCTTCATGCTTTCACCAGTGGTGCAGGCTCTTGAATACGTGCACCTCCCGAGATCTCTGGCCGCGCTCGTCAGCGTAGTCGTGCTGCTCGCGGTGCTCTATGGCGTTACCGCCGCGTCCTACAACCAGGCGTTGATTTTTGCCGATGATGTTCCAAAGTATTCGCAGAAGATCCGCTCCATCCTGCAGCCCTTCCGGCAGCAGGCCGAAAGGATCGAGAAGACGGGCGAGGTTGTCGCCGCGCCCGAGGACAGGAATGTGGTGCCGGTGCGGCAGGTGCAGAGCTGGTCCGACGTGCTCACCCACGGAGCAGGCACGCTGACGGACATCGTCCTGGCCGCATCGTTCGTACCTTTTCTGGCTTATTTTCTGCTGACCTGGCAGAGCCATGCCCGCTCCGCTACGGTCATGCTGTTTCGCATGGAACACCGGCATACCGCCTTCGTGACGCTCGGGCTGATCGGGAAAATGTTGCAGAGTTTCATTGTCGGAAACCTGCTGATCGGGCTGCTGATTTCCGCCGTCAGCGTGGCGATTTTCGGGTTGCTGCACGTTCCGTTCTTCTATTTCGTAGGCTTCTTCAGCGGATTTCTCAGTCTGGTTCCGTATCTTGGAGTGATATTAGCAATGCTGCCACCGATCCTCGTGGGCCTGGGGCAACTGGAGCCCGGTAGCCTGCTCGTGGTGGTGCTCTGTGTGGTCGGAATGCACCTTTTCGCGCTGAATGTTCTCTATCCGAAACTGCTGGGGAGCCGGCTGAAGATCAATCCGCTGGCGGTCACGATTGCGCTGCTGTTCTGGGGCGCGGTCTGGGGCGCGGTCGGACTGGTGCTGGCTATTCCAATTACGGGCGCTATGAAGATCGTGTTCGACCACGTCGAGTCGATGAAGCCTTATGCGGATTGGCTCGGCGAGTAGAAGGGTGTCAACCTGCTGGCCCCCTCAGTCCGTCGTCAGCTGCTCTTGAACTGCTTGCTCAGAGTCAGGCTCTGCCGCTGATAAGACGACCCTATGCCGACCCCGTAAACCTTTTCAGGCGCCTTCAATAATCGCATGTACGCCAGGCGGGCCACGATCTGGCCGTGTTCAATCAGAAAAGGCACTTCATGCGCTCGGACTTCCAGGACGGCGCGAGTCCCCGTAAGGTCGCTCACTCCGTAACCGAAACCGGGATCGAAGAAACCTGCATAGTGTATCCGGAGCTCACCGATTGACGAATCAAACGGAACCATCTCCGCCGCGTAATCGGGGGGCACTCGAATCTGTTCCTTGGATGCAAGAATGTAGAAATCTCCTGGATCAAGTATTAGTCCCTTGTCGCCGACGTGGTACTTCGGATCCCAAAACTCTTCTGGCGAATAATGATTCACCTTGCTGAGGTCGATCACTGGCGCATTCTTCTTGGCTTTGTACGCGATGATCTCGGAAGGAGCCATCGAATGTAAATTCACCGAAATCCTGAGGCCCCTGTCCACCTGCGCCTTCACTGGACTGTCTTCGCGGGAATAGACCAAAGCCTCGCGCCCATCCAATTCAGTGATCAGGTTGTCTGAGGCGAGGGGATTACCACGAAAAAATCGGAGCTGATTGAGCCGGGTTCCCGCTGGCAATCGAATTGAGAAAGTGCCAGGGACAATCTCGGCATACAGCTTGCCCTTATAACCGGGCGGCACGTGCTCAAACTCAACTCCATAGTCAGTGATCAGCCGTGTGAACACATCGAGCCGACCAGTCGTGCTTTTAGGGTTGGCCTTACCTGACATATTGTCTGGAAGATGCACTTCTTCCAACAGGGGCACGATGTAGACACACCCCTTCTCGAGAACCGTCGCACTGGTCAGATCGACGCGGCTCATCCGCAGCTCGTTGATCCGTTGCTCTACGGTAGCGTGTTGCCCCGGCAAAAAACTCGCCTGAACGCGGTGGGCCATGTCGCCAACCCGGAGATCCAAGCTGGCTGGCTGGATCTGTTCTTCCAATATCGGAGTACGCGCCGTTATTTTTCCCGTGCGAATTAGATCCTGAATATCCTGGGATGGGAGCACGCCCGCCTTCACGCCACGAGTCGACGCGGCTAGCTCTCCGAAAAGACCTTGTTCAGAAGTGCGGGTTTCGAGGGGCATTTTGGTTTTATGACTCCTTGCGCTTCGTTGTGTCTACGACGCGTCGGGCGCGCTCTGCTAATTCCAGTTGGTAAAAGATGGTGTAACAGTCGAGGCTACAGAAGCCACCTTCGCTCTTGCGTCCACTTCCCACCCTGGTACCTTGTGGGATGATCTTGCCACATTTTGGGCAGATGTTCTGGTCCCACAATTCGAGTAGGCTTCCCTGTATTGATTCTGACAAGGTGTTGGAGGCTGCTTCTTGTAACCATTCTATCCTAGGCGCAACCGATTAGAACCTTGCCAAAATACCGGTTTTCCTCTGTTTCGATAATCATTGTGCCAAATCGAAGCGGGTCGATGCGGTCGTCATCTGGCATGTCCCGCTTCCAGACATCTGTGTGATCTTTGTGCTCAACGCCAACCTTTACGTAGTAATGGAAGCATGCGTTGAATCAGGGCCTAGTGCGCTGGTCCGCCCGATGGGCGCGATAGTAGCGTTATAATTGCTCCGGCCAAGCCTCCCGAGAGAGCACTCACGACCAATGTAAGCAAGGTCTTCTTCGCCTCGATCCAGTTTTTGACACTGGGCCACCAAGGCTCTCTCGGATTGCCCGTAATCCGTTTGCCGGGCTTATTGTAGAGAGTGGCTCCGTCAGCAACAGAGTGCAACACGATTGAACAGAAACTATCGCGCCGCTTCAAACGAAGGTCGTTCTTGCTCAAATTGAACAGCGTCACAATCAGAGGCCCGTTGTATCCGGGGTCTACTTTAGAAAGAGTATTCGTGACTCCCTTCTGGAGCAAAGCCACTTTCGGGACGACGTAGCCGAACAGCTTGCGGGGTACGAATAGCACTTCTTCAGATTGAATTAAAACGGCATTACCAGGACGCAAAAGCAGGTCGCCGTCATCAGTGAGCTCCGTTTTTTCAGCATCCCGATGGCTCTTGTACTCACTTCCTACCTGCAAGTCGTAGCTCACATTTGACGATGTGCCAAGCAGTTGAGTCTTATCTACGTTGAAGATGAGCAACTGCGTTGCCTTCAAAACCACCGGCCGCCTGGAACGCATCTTCACTGTCCACAACTGATTCTTCGAGTTTCAGCGGAACGACGCTCATACAGCAGCACCTCAGACTGATTTAAAACATCAAGCATGCCCGGTGGGACTCGATGCGAGCTCTCAAAGCAAGGTCTCGGAACAACTTAGATTCCATGAAAGGTCATGTCAACGCCAATCTTCAGTCAGGCTGGCGGGTGCTTCTGACGCATGCTGCGGAAATGTCGGCTTAGCGTTACCCTCGGAAGCTTCCCCTGCGCTCGGCTCTGTTGCATTCTTTGGAGAGCCTCTACACTAAGACCTTGCGCAAGCTGATCACACTCTTCTTGGTTGCCGTTCTCGCCTTTGGCGGCTGGGTGGCGTGGCAGGTCTATGTCCCAGTTACGCCGCCCGCCAACACTTCCTTGCTACTGCGTCCTGGGTATTCGACGCGGAGGATTGCTTCGGAGTTGAAGAAGGCGGGTGTAATTCGCAGCGAGCGTCTTTTCTGGCTCTGGCACGAGTTGCATCCCAAGCCATCGTTGAAGGCGGGCGAATATCTTTTCGAACGTGAGGCGACGCTTCCCGACGTTTACGGCCGGATTGCGCGCGGCGATATCTACTTCCACGTGGTCACGATTCCCGAAGGCTACACCATGTTCGATATCGCCAAGGCGATGGAAGACGCGGAACTGGGGAAAGCGGCCGATTTTCTGCAGGTTGCCGAAACCCGGACCCAGTTGATCTCTGACCTGGCGCCACAGGCCAAATCGCTCGAGGGCTATCTCTTCCCCAACACTTACCGGTTCACCCGCACGCAGACTCTGGAGGAGATGGCGGCCGAGATGGTCCATCAATTCCGGCAGGTGGCACAACAAATCGGATTGACTTCCGCGGCTAACTCTCCGGTGGAATCAGACGTCGCCAAAGTCGTGACCATGGCGTCGATCGTCGAAAAAGAAACTGCAGCTCCGGAAGAACGGCGGCTCGTGGCCGGTGTCTACTACAACCGATTGGAGCACAACATGGCGCTCGATGCCGATCCAAGCGTGATCTACGCGGAACTGCTCTCCGGCACGTATCAGGGCAGCCTTCACCATGCCGACCTGGCAGTGAACTCGCCTTATAACACCTATCGTTTCCCGGGTTTGCCACCAGGGCCAATTGCCAATCCGGGGAAAAGCTCCCTCGAAGCGGCCCTCCACCCTGGCACCACGAATTTCGTTTATTTTGTTAGCGATGGCAATGGACACCACCGCTTCGCGCGCAGCCTCGAAGAACACAACCGGAACGTGTCGGCCTATCGTCGCTCGCTCGGCCTTAGGTAAACGCTGAACCCTTCGCTGCTTTATACTAATCTGATACCCATGCGGCAAGACTCTTCCAGGTATTGACATAAGAATGTATCGTCCCCATCTGCGCCTGTCTTTGCTTTTCTTTCTAGTGGTGGCCACATTTCCGCTGACGGGATGTCTCTTCCGTACGCGAACTTTGGATCGTCGCCTCTCCGACCAGCCCCTGAAGACCGCCACCCAGCAGCAGTTGATCGAATACGTCAACACTCAAGCCGCCAAGATTCAGTCTATGCAGGCGACCGTCGACATCGATTCTTCAGCAGGGGATCCGAAAAATGGCCGGATCACCGATTACAAGGAGATTCGCGGCTACGTGCTGGCGCGCAAGCCAGCCATGCTCCGCATGAAGGGTCTGATGCCAGTCGTCCGGAACACTGCCTTCGACATGGTGAGCGACGGTCAGGAATTCAAGCTGTGGATTCCTACAAAAAATAAATTCGTTAGGGGCGCAAATGACGCCGAATCCCAGCCCGACAAACGGCTGGAGAACATGCGGCCCCAATATATTTACGACGCTCTGCTGCTGCCGGAAATCAGCTCGGACGAGATTGCGGTGCTGGAAAACGGCTATGAAACCGTCCTGGACGCGAAGAAGCATAGGGTGGAGCAGCCTAATTACGCACTGGCTGTCATCCGCAAGGGCCCGCAAGGCTGGTACTTATCGCGGCGGATCGACTTCAGTCGAGTCGACCTCCGACCCTACCGGCAGAGGATCTATGACCAGCAGGGAAACGTCGCCACCGACGCGCATTATCAGAATTACAACGACTACGCGGGGACTTCGTTCCCGAGCACGATCGGGATCGAACGGCCGCAGGAAAATTACGACATCACACTGGGGATAGTTAAGCTGGAAATCAATAAACCTCTGACCAATGACCAGTTTGTGTTGGAGCAGCCCGCCGGGGCGGACGTAGTGCACCTCGGTCAGGCGGATTCAGCCCCCCCGAAAAGGGCAGCCAGCCAAGGCAAATAGCACCGTTCTGGATGGCTTCGTATCAGGCATCGCTTACCGGTATCGAAACCGTCCCAGCCGGACACCCCTCTCTTAGGGGCGAGGCAAACGCTCAAAATGATGAATCGCATGATCGTCGGAAATCTCGTGCATCGGCCGCTGCGCTCGATGATCACTATTGTGGCCGTGGCGCTTGAAGTCACGCTGATCCTGTTGATCGTTGGCCTTTCGCTGGGGATGCTGCAGGACAGCCGCACGCGAAACGCGGGTATCGGAGCGGACGTGATCGTCTTGCCGCCGGGCTCTTCGTTTATCGCGGGACTGACCGGCGCGCCCATGCCGATCAAGATCAAAGACGTGCTGGCCAGATTGCCTCATGTGAAAAGTGTCGCTCCGGTAGTCACGCAAATCAGCTCGGCGGGCACGCTCGAGATCATTGCTGGAATCGATTTGCCAAGCTACGAGGCCTTGTCGGGAGGGTTCCACTATTTGGAAGGCGGCTCTTTTCAGGGCCCCAACGACGTGCTGGTCGACGATCTCTTCGCCAAGTCCAAACATGTCAAGGCGGGGCAGACGATTGAGATCCTGAACAACAAGTTCCGTATTTCCGGGATCGTTGAGCGCGGCAAGGGTGCCCGTAAATTCGTTCCGCTGAGCACTTTACAGGACCTCATCGGCGCCAGGGACAAGGCCACGATCTTCTATCTCAAACTGGACGACCCGGCGAACGCGGACGCGGTTGTCGAGGAGATCAAAGGCGTGCCGGGCATGGACCGGTACGTGATGAACTCGATGGCGTCCTATCTGGCCGCGATGAGCACCAGCAACATTCCTCTGCTGTCGACTTTTATCAATGTCGTGGTCGGGATCTCGATGGTGATTGGATTTATTGTCATTTTCCAGGCCATGTACACGGCGGTCATGGAGCGCACCCGCGAAATCGGCATCCTGAAGTCGATGGGGGCGTCCAAGCTGTACATCGTCAACGTGGTGTTGCGGGAGACGCTTCTACTGGCGCTGGGTGGCATCGTGCTGGGGATTGTGGTGAGTATGGCAGCCCGAGCCGTCCTCGCCCATAGGTTTCCGCTCATGCAGGTGGTAGTGGATGGCGGTTGGATCGTCCGCGCCACCCTGATTGCGATCGTCGGCGCGATTGCCGGCGCGCTGTATCCGGCATTCAAGGCGGCGCAGAAGGACCCGATTGACGCGCTGGCCTACGAATAGAAGGCATCTTTCCTTCGCTCTAATCGGCTTTCCCTTCATTTCGCTTTTATTTCGCCATTGCGTGCGGGTTGGATTTTTCCTCATATTTTCCTCGCAAATCGCCAGAGAATGCACGATACTGCCCCTGAAACTATCCATGCTATAATCGCGCGCCGTTGCGCAGAAGCATTGCAGTTTCACAGCGAGTTGTCCTAATTCAAATATTCAGGAGGAGATATGCGCTTCGATGATCCGACTCTCTACGGTCGGGACGATGAGACGGATGAATACGGTGACAGCGGCGCCTTCGGCGAATCGCTGGAAGAGGATTTGGAGGAAGAGGAAGAAGAGGAAGAGGAACCCATTCTGGTAGAGGAAGAGGACGACGAGATCGCCGTACCGGTGGCCCGTGAGCCTGCCGGAGTACCTGCGCCCACCCCTCCATCGGGCGGCGGGGGCAGTTCGAGTGCACCTCCCCAGAAGAAAGCTCCGGCTAAGAAAACTCCGGCCAAGAAAACTCCGGCCAAGAAGGCGCCCGCAAAGAAGGCGCCCGTCAAGAAAGCTCCACCCAAGAAGAAAGCGGCCAAGAAGCCGGCAAAAAAAGCTAAGAAACCAGCCGCCAAGAAGAAGGCCAAGCCAGCCAAGAAGAAAGCCTCGAAGAAGCCCGCGAAGAAGACGGCCAAGAAAAAAACTGCCCGCAAGAAAGGCCGCCGTTAGCCGAGCGCGCCGGCAACCCATCGCAGACTATGGCGGAAGCCTCGCTTCCGCCATTTCATTTTGCAGTGCGTTTTCGGCTGCTCGACGTCTGTCCTCATCTGCTTCCAGTTGCCCTGCGCCGCGGACATACGCAACGGCACGAACCGCACGAGAGTAACCGGCAATCGGCTCCCCAATTGTTCCGCCCGAAATGTTGATTCGCTCCTCCATCGCACCCGCCTCCGTTCTTCCCTGCCTTACCTTGTCAAGAAAGTGAAGTAAAGTACCTGGATAAGTCCAAGGGATCATGTAAATGGATACAGTAAATCACCTTTTTCGATTCATAACTGCGGAGTAAGTGCAGAATCAGCAGTCGCATGCTTCGGCTGCCAGTAACACGCCGCAATCCCGCAGCCCGCGCGGGCTTCTAACTAAAGCAATGGCTCGAATGGGTACTTGCATTAGATCGCGATTCACGGTATCTAATCCGCACCAGGTTCTGTTCCGATAGGAACCATAGGGGCCGCTTTAGGAAGGAAGTGGGGTCATGGAGATTCCGGAGACGCATCCGCTGCAACAATTGTTTCTTGAGCTGGTCGGCCGTCACTATGCGCAGGAGATCGGAATTCGCGATCCGCAACTGGTGAACTATGTCGCCCAACTGCTGTCGGAATTTTGCGATGCGGAGCAGCTGTTGAAAATTCGTAATGCATCGGGCAGGCCGCTGAACGATGTGGGCGAGATGCTGATCGAGTCCGACCCGATCTATGGTCCGGCGCCGTCGTTCGACCGCGAACGCCAGATTCGCAAGCACATCGGCGACTACACGCTGTTCTATGCCGGGATGTTTCCGGAAAGCATCAATCACTATCGCCTGCGCCGCCAGCGGGTGGAGGGTTTCGTCGATTGGGTGAAAGCCGGGAAAGAAAGCTATTACATCGTCTCCAAGTTCGAGCACTTCGAATACGCCAAGGTGGCGCCGCTATTCGCACAGCTTTCGAACCGATTTGAACAGTGCGTCTACGGATTGAATCTGGTGAAAAACGAGCTTGAGGTGATGCAGCATCCGATCGCGCGGCGGACGAACGAACTCATTATGTAGAAACCAAGATGTAGATTCCACGAACATGCAGATATAAGACCAGCTTGCAGAGGTTACCCGCTCAACAAGTTTGGATCCTTACTTCTGCAATCTCACCTCTCACCAGCCGCCTGCCGGAAATTTCAAACTTCCCTTCCAGCACAATATTAATTGCTTCGGTATAGGCGATGTGTTCCTGCTCCAGTATCCGTACGGCGAGCGTATGCTCGTCGTCGGAGCCGAGCACGGGCACAGTTTTCTGCACAATGATCGCGCCATGATCAAGCTCTTCATCCACCAGGTGCACCGTGCAGCCTGTTACCTTCACCCCGTAGGCGAAGGCCTGCTGCTGCGCTTCGAGCCCGGGAAATGCGGGAAGCAACGACGGATGGATGTTGAGGATTCGGGAAGGAAACTGCCGCACGAACCACGGCGAGAGCAGGCGCATGTAACCGGCAAGGCAGACGAGGTCGACCTTGTGGTCGAGAAGCGCGGCCACAACTTCGCGGTCGTGCTCCTCGCGTGGCTTGCCTTTGGATGGAATCGCCACTGCATTCAGGCCACGCTGGCGGGCAGTTTCGAGGCCGGGAGCATCGGCGCGATTCGAAATCACGACGGCAATACGGGCACTCGGTATGCGACTCGCCGCGATGTTGTCGGCGATGGCCACAAAATTGGAGCCTCGTCCGGAGAGCAGAATCCCAAGATTCTTCACCCGTCTATTGTAGTGTCCCCCAGGGTCTGACTGGAGAACGGAGTTCTAGGGACACTCCCTCTATTCTGTGCTCTCGGAGTCGCCGGACTCGAAGCGATACCCTACCCAGGGATCGGTCACAATATAGCGAGGGGAATCTGGCGACGGCTCAAGTTTCTTGCGGAGTTGCCCCACGAACACGCGGAGATATTCGACCTGCTCCGTGCTTTCGCCGCCCCAGACCGCGCCCAGCAGGGCGCGATGGGTCACCACTTTGCCGGCGTGGCGCACCAGATACGAAAGCAGATCAAATTCCTTCGGCGTGAGGTGGACGGCCCGGTCCTTTACAAAAACAGTGCGGGCCCCCGGATCAATCTTGAAGTCGCCCACTTCGATCGGCTCCAGTTCCGACTCTTTGGTCCGCGCTCGACGAAGATTGGCGCGGACGCGGGCCAGAAGCTCCTCCATGCCGAAAGGCTTGGTGACGTAGTCATCGGCGCCGGCATCCAAGGCTTGGACTTTGGTCCGCTCCTCGCCGCGCACCGAGAGCACGATGATCGGAATTTGTGTCTTTGCCCGCAGCCGCCGGCACAACTCCAGTCCGTCCATGTTCGGCATGCTCAGGTCGGTGATGACCAGATCCGGCGACCAGTCTTTCATGATCTCGAGCGCCGTTTCGCCGTCATTGGCCACACGAATGTCATAACCGTGACTCGACAGGGAAGTCCGCAGCACCCGTGTGATCTGGGATTCATCATCCACTACGAGAATGTGTTTATGCTCCATTCCTGATCATCCCGGTCCGCAATCAGCCCGGCTCCTGGGTCACGATGTGAACGTCGACCGCGGGGGCATCCCGCAAAAACTGATGGATCGCTGAAAGATAGAAATATCGCTTCCAGCCACGGGTCGCGGAGCGCCCGAAAACAACCTGGGTGATGTGTTTCTCGTTGACGAACTCCGCGACCGCATGGGCCACGCTCTTGCCCTTGAGCCGGACAATCGAAGCCCCAACGTTTTCCGCAAAGCGCACATTCGCGGCCAGGGTCCGCTGATTGGCTTCGCTGGCATCTTGCCCCA
>OBLW0100003010.1_pt1 | contig 13327 bp, 13 predicted proteins | sample 1520161 | NCBI WGS metagenome assembly OBLW01 (sample SAMEA3539309, study PRJEB22396) | soil metagenome | biome: tundra; feature: field; material: soil | place: USA | collected 2010-05 | depth 0.15 m
CCTCCGACTTCAACCCATGGAGTTCTCGCAACTACTTTGGATCGATGAACTCCAAGTGCTTAGGTGTCATGTCATACGTAATCCACGAAGTGCGTAGAGCGACTTTGTCGTACGTGCCCCTGGCCCGGTAATTGTTGTCGGCAGTCGTCCAACGGATCACGTCCCAGCGACGTTCCAGGGCCATCATGTTCATTTTGGCAAACAGAGCATCGATCGCACCGCTGCCCCTGAGTTCTGGATCAACGAACAAATCATCGAGGTAACCGGACCGAACGCCTCGAAGGGGCCGGATCCACTCTCGGAGATGGGCCAGCGCTCGCGGAACGTCAACTTCAAAGCCCGAGTCATCGACCTCGACAGCCACCAGCGCCTCGACAATCTTCTCGTCGTGGATCCAGCTCCATATTTGAAGTTGATGTTCGTCGGAAGTCGGCCATTGGTAGAAGTCGCAATAGCCTCGAAAGAGCTTCGTCCAGGCGTCGTATTCGCTGATGTCCACTCCACGGATTTTCCAAGTCCTGGACATCGTCTATTGCCTCTCGAGTCGGTTAGGTGCCAACGAAGTTAGTACGGCACGTTGTCCTAATTCCAATTGCGGAACTACGGTCATCGCTTCTAGTCCGCTATGCAGATGTCTGAATTTCAGGACGGCTATTGTGTCGCGCCGAAAATGATCTCGGTAACAAGTGAACGATGGCCCAGGTCTGCAAGATCATTGAATCGTAGATTGGGTCAATGGACTGGGACCTCGGTCGCTACGAGCACATTGCCGCACAACTCTTCCCCGTGGCCGAGATCGTCGTCGAGCGCCTCGATCCACACGCCGGAGAGCATGTCGTGGATATCGGATGTGGCACGGGGAATGCTGCCCTGCTGGCTGATCAGAGAGGAGCGCTCACGACGGGTATCGATCCATCTCCACGCCTCCTCCAGACCGCGCGCATCGAAGCCGCCGCTAAGGGGCTCAAAACGGACTTCGTCACCGGAGTGGCCGAGACGCTGCCGTTCACTGATGCGTCCATCGATGCCATCGTGTCCGTGTTCGGTCTGATATTCACTCCCGATGCCAAAGCTGCCGCCGAAGAGATGGCGCGGGTGTTGACGCCCGAAGGCCGGATCGTCCTCTCCGCGTGGATTCCGGGAGGAGCGATTGGGGACCAGGCAAGAGTTCGCCGTGAAGCTGTTGCGAGCGCCGTGGGGCAAGCGCCCGAACCGGCACCTTTCGCGTGGTACGACCTTGACGCTCTCACGGCACTCCTCGCACCGTACGGATTCTCCGTCGACGGCCGTGAGGAGATATTGCAGTTCACGGCTGCATCCCCTCTGGAATATGCGGCAAGCGAATTCGAGAACCACCCTCTCTGGGTTGAGGCCCGCACAGTGTTGGAGCCCCTAGGGAGGTGGCGGGCCGTGTATGACGGCGCCCTCCAGATATTCGTGGACGCCAACGAAGACCCCTCGGCGTTTCGCATCTCAAGTCGCTACATCGTCGCTCGAGCGATCGGGAATTCCGCAACGACACTTAGGACGTAGGCGACGCCCGGTGGGGTGGTCGTCGCTCGTTGCCGTCGCTGGTGGCCGCAATCAGCGGGGAAGGTCAGTCTGTGCTTCGATTCGCGAGGACTTCCGGGTTGACGACGTTGATCGGCGACCCGTTGGCGAACGCGTTGATCTGGTCGAAGACGTCGGTGAACTGGAGATTCCACTCTTCACGCGTCACGTAGCCGATATGGGGCGTGCACACGACGTTGTCCATTCGAAGTAGTGGGGCGTCCGTGTCGACCATCGGCTCGTTCTCGTAGACATCGACCGCCGCCATACCGGGCCTGCCCGTCTTTAGGGCGTTGACGAGTGCGCCAGCCTCGATCAGACCGGCCCGGCTGGTGTTGACGAAGAGCGCCGAGGCTTTCATGCGGCCGAAGTCTTCAGCAGTGATGATGCCCCGCGTGGCGTCGACCAGGCGCATGTGGAGCGTGACGACATCGCACTGCTCGAAGAACGCCTCCTTCGTATCGGCGACAGCGAGGCCTTCCGCCTCGGCACGGTCCCGTGACGATTCGCTTGCCCAGACGACCACGTCCATCGCGAAAGCCTTTCCGTAGTCGGCCACGACCTTGCCGACCCGGCCATAGCCGTAAACCCCGAGTGTCTTCGAGTGGAGAGAGTGCCCCACGCCGTCCTGCCAGTGACCGCGCTTCATGGAGGCGACTTGTTGGGGAATGCGGCGCATGCCAGCGATCACGAGTCCCCAGGTCAGTTCCGCCGCGGCGAACGAGGGCGAGCCCTGATGCATTTCGGAGGACACGACGATCCGGAGCCGGGTGCACGCATCAACGTCGATGTGGGCGTAGACGCTCCGCTGACTGATCAGTCGTAAGTTCGGCAGGCGTTCCAGCAGCGCGGCATGGATCTGCGTCCGCTCGCGGATGAGGACGAGCGCCTCGGTGTCCGCGAGCCGGCGCGCCAGTTCGTCGGTGTCCTGGGTGTGGTCGTTCCACACCGTAACTTCGTGTCCAGCCAGTTTCGTGAAGCAGTCGAGTGTCTTGAGCGTGTCGAAGTAGTCGTCGAGGATCGAGACCTTCAATGCCCTCCACTCCTTTCGGTTCTTTCCAACCAGTTTGGTGCAATGAGCCTGACCGTGTCCCAATGGTCGGATGCGAGAAATCCTTGGAGCCTTCGATCCGACATCAGTGCTGGTTCCGCCATCTTCGACTGCAATGTGACACGTCGGCGGCGCCTGCCAAAACGTTGGCTCGTCACGCTTCGTCAATCCGGATCGGTGTGAGACGCTTCAGTTGCGTGACGTGTCTCGGAGTAAGGTCCGCCAGTTCACGTACGCCGAGAAGTTTCATGGTTCGCGAAATCTGCCCTGACAGTATCGCTATCGTGCGGTCGACGCCTTCGCGGCCGCCGGCCATGAGACCATAGAGATACGCGCGGCCGACGAGCGTGAACTTGGCACCCAAAGCGATCGACGCAACTATGTCGGCGCCGTTCATTATGCCGGTGTCGACGTGTACTTCTACGTCACTTCCCACCTCACGAACGACATGTGGCAGAAGGTGGAAGGGCACGGGAGCCCGGTCGAGTTGGCGACCACCATGGTTCGAAAGGACAATTCCGTCAACTCCCAATGCTGCCAGTCTCTTGGCGTCAACCAAGGTCTGTACACCCTTGACAACCAAATTCCCGGTCCATTGACTCTTGATCCAAGCGAGATCCTCGAAGGTCACCGTGGGGTCAAACATCGAGTCGAGATAATCGGCGACGGTGCCTGTCCAACTATTGAGTGACGCGAACGCGAGCGGCTCAGTCGTGAGAAAATTGAAGCACCACTCCCACTTTGACATCGAGTTGAGGACTGTCGTAAATGTCAACTGGGGAGGCACGGTAAGGCCATTTCGAATGTCTCGCAACCGAGCACCAGCCACCGGAACGTCGACGGTGACCAGGAGTGTGTCGTAGCCAGCAGCCGCTGCTCGCTCGATGAGGGCCCGTGAACGATCACGGTCCTTCCACATATAAAGCTGGAACCAATTTCGCCCATTGGGATTGGCCGACTTGACGTCTTCGATCGTGGTCGTTCCCAAGGTCGAGAGAGCGAAAGGAATACCAGCAGCACCGGCAGAGCTGGCTCCGGCAACTTCACCCTCGGCGTGCATCATCCGGGTGAAGCCAGTTGGCGCGATGCCGAAGGGTAGGGCAACAGGGCCGCCAAGCACGAACGACGACGTATCGACCTTAGAAACATCGCACAGTATTCCTGGATTGAATTCGATGTCTTCAAAGGCTTGGCGTGCACGAGAAAGGGAGATCTCGCCCTCTGCGGCCCCGTCGGTGTAGTCGAACGGTCCCTTTGGAGTTCGACGTTTAGCGATATCTCGAAGGTCCCAAATGGTAAGCGCCGAATCAAGCCGGTGCCGCCTGGTATTCATTCGAGGTGGGCGCAGTCGTATCAGCGGTGCGAAGTCGCGCGGATCAGGAATTCGTCGCTTCATTATTGTCCTTTTCCTTGATGATGCTCACTTCAACGGCTCCGGTGAAAAGTTACGGCGGTGATGTACTCCCGACAAACTCAAGTCAATGAACATGATGAGCATGACCTCATTCCTAAGCACTTCGAAGGACTTGTCGCTGGGTGCCCAAGCCGTCAGCCTCAAGTTCCAACACGTCCCCGGGCGCAAGAAACGCGACTTGATCGTGGCCCTGGGAAACACCGGCGGGGGTTCCCGTGTTGATGATGTCGCCAGGTTCCAGCACCATGAACTGACTGATGTACCAAACGAGGTATTCGACGCTGAACACCATATTGGCGGTAGTGCCATTCTGTCGTTCAACGCCATTGACAGAAAGCCGCAATCCAATGTTCTGAGGATCTGGGACTTCGTCGGCCGTAAGCAACCAAGGACCACAAGGATTGAATGTTGCGCAGCCCTTTCCTTTGTCCCACGTGCCACCGCGTTCCAGTTGAAACGACCGCTCGGAAACGTCATTTGATATCGAGTAACCAGCGACGTACTCGAGGGCGTTGTCGGTGGAAGCGAGATAATGAGCTTGACGACCGATGATGACAGCTAGTTCAATTTCCCAATCTGTTTTCGTCGATTTCCTCGGAATCAGTACGTCGTCGTTGGGTCCAACTAGGGTGCCCGGGACCTTCAGGAAGAGAATCGGTTCTTCTGGAGGTTCTGCTCCCGTTTCTGCGGCATGGTCCGTGTAGTTGAGACCGACACAGACTATTTTCTCGGGTTTGGCGACGGGAGCGCCGATACGCACCGTCGAAATGTCTAATTCCGGAAGTGCGCCACTGGCTGAAATCTTGGCTAGTTCGTCGAAGCTTCCAGATGAAAAGAATGAGTTATCAAATTCGCTAACGATCCTCGAACAGTCGACAAGTCGATCGTCGTCCAACAACACCGCGGGTCTTTCGCCGCCAATCTCTCCAACTCGTAGAAGCCGCATTTCCTTTTCTCCTCACACAATTACATTTCGATCGATTCTGAATCCGTCACGGGACTGCAGTTACAAAGGACGAGCGCCCACCAGAAGTGCAAACTTCGCACGCGAGCACTCAGTCCAATAATTCCGACGCGGAGAGCGGCATTTCTTATGGCGATGTTCGAATCGGAGTGAAGTTCTCCCCTGTCCATGCCCGTCCGCAACGATGGGGTGTTCGGCTTTATCATTGGCGCTCTATTCGAACACGCCTTGGAGCCGGCCCGAGACGATCCAGCGCTGTGCAATAAGAAGGACAAGAATCACCGGCGCGGCGCTCAAGAGCAGCAACAGCGCTTCGGCCGACGGCGGCAAGGCAAGTTGCAGTTGGATGTTTTGATAGAAGTCGCCAGACGTCGATCCGGGCATCAGTTGTTGTGCGATGCCGAGTGCCAAGGGATAGCGCCCGGTGATGTTGAATTCTGCGTACATCACCCACGGTAGGAAATAGTTCGTCCAACTCGCAATGAAGTCGAGCGCCACGATCAGCCCAACAATCGGCGCCGAAAGGGGCAGCACGACTCGGCGGAATGCCTGCCACTCAGTGCAGCCGTCGACGCGGGCCGCGGCGAGGAGACCATGGATTCGCGGGGTATCGAAAAACAGGTAAGCGATATAGACACCGAACGGGAACAGGCCGTAAGGCAAGATCACTGCGAGCGGGCTTCCGAGCATGTGGAACGCGTTGGCCCCGAGAAAGAGCGGCAGCGCGAGCGCGTTGCTCGGGATCAGCATCGCGATCATCGTCCCAATCAGCAGCGTTCGCCGACCGATGAACTCGATCGTAGCGAGACCGTAGCCGGCCGGGATACCGAGTGTCACGGCGATTAGAACTCCCGCGCCTGAGTAAAGCGCTGAGTTCTCTAACCAGGTGAAGGTCTGACCCGTATCGAAGGTCGTGAGCATGAGCCAGATCATCGGCACGAGGAAAAAGACCGCTGAAAGCGATAGCACGGCCCACACCAACAGCCGCGACGATAGGAATGCTCTCTGACGCACCAAACCCTCGACGAACGTCACTCAGTCCTCCCTAAATAGGTTTGTTCGGAATACGAGCAGGCCGGCGCAGACTAGGGCGATGACCAGCAGGTCGATCGAGATTGCGGCGGCGTAGTTGAAGTTGTCGTTCAGAAATGCGAGCGAGGTCGCGAGCTGGTTCGGAGACCAGGCGTCACCTACGAGGATGCCGTGGGTGGCCTGACTGAAGAGCTCGGGCTCGGCGAACAGCTGAGTCCCGCCGGCGAACGAGACGATCAGCATGTAAACGACCCACTTCTTGATCAGCGGTAGCTTGACACGCAGCGCCGTCTGAACTGGGCCGGCGCCGTCGAGCGCGGCGGCCTCGAGTACATCCTGCGGGATGTTGTTCAGGGCCCCGTGAATCACGAGGATCCAGGCACCGGCACCGGTCCACAGTGCGATCAGCGCGAACACGATCGGCAGGTTGCTCGGTGTCAGCGAAGCGCCGAGCGTCCGGTGACCCAGCACGCTGAGCACGAGGTTCCACGGGCTCAGCCCGGGCTGCAACATGAACAACCACACCAGCACCCCGGCCGAACCTGCGAACGCAGCGGGCAGATAGAAAAGGAAGCGGACAACCGCGCCCATCCTCGAAGAGAGTGTGTGGATCACTAGTGACACGCCGATCACAATCACGATGAGCGCGGTTAACCAAATCGCAATGAATTCCGCGACGTGCTCGAAAGCCGGGATGAAGCGAAAGTCGTGGTAGGTATTGATGAAGTTCGTAAAGCCTGTGAAGCGGCCGGCAATCGACGTGAACGCCAGCTTGAGTGCGTACGCTGCCGGCGCGATGCCGACGAGCACGAGCAATACAACGTATCCTCCGACAAACAAATAGCCAGCTCGGGATCGCCGGCGCAGACCCGCTGGTCTCGCCCGTCCGGTGCGGCCGTTCTGACCCTTCGAACCGCGGCGGGAGCGAATCACTTGGGACGCGCACTCGATTGACTCGATTCCCTAGCAACATCAGACATATGATGAATAATACACACTGCCCTGGCGGGGTGTTATGTTCACAATAGGTGCAGGAGATTCAGCTGAGGCTGGAAAGGGGAAACGGATGGGCAAGTTTGAACCACACGAGGTAGATCCAAAGCAGTATGAGGTGTCAAGGCGTCGCTTTCTGCGCAACGCTGGCATGGCGGCGGCAATGGTTCCGTTGCTCGGCGGAATGACAGAAGTGTTGACCGAGCGTGGAGCGGCGGCTCAGACGGCCCACGACGAGTCCCACCCATTGTTGGCAAAACACCCTTCTTATAAGTTCACGTTCGTCAACCACGTCACGACCAACACCTTCTTCACCCCGACCAAGTACGGGATCGCCGACGCAGCGACGCTTCTCGGCATACCTACGCCGCTGTGGACGGGCTCGACGGACTCGATCGTGTCCCAAATGGTGACAGCGTTCGACCAGGCAATCGCCGCTGGGGTGAACGGCATCGCTGCGGCTTTGATCGACCCGGTGGCCTTCAACACGCCAACGGACAACGCTCTCTCCAAGGGCATCCCGGTGATTTCCTACAACGCCGACGAGCCCGGCAACAACCGACTGGCTTACGTCGGTCAGAACAACCTCACCGCCGGTGCGGCGGCGGCCGAGATCATCGTCAAGGCGGTGCCGAAGGGTTCCCTAGTCGGCATGGTGATCGCGACGCCGGGTTCGGGCAACATCCAGCCCCGGATTAACGGCGCCCTGCCGGTCTTCAAAAAAGCCGGTTTGGACACCGCGGTGGTGGACGGCACGGCCGCCCAGCCCGCTGAGATCACCGCCGTCGAGGCCTGGTACACCGGCCACAAGGACGTCAAGTTCCTCTACTCCGTGGACGACGGAGACGCGGTGGCCGTGGCGGACACGATCAAGAAGTACAACTTGAAGGGCAAGGTCGGGGGCTCGGGCTGGGACGTGGAGGTCCCGGTGCTGCAGGGTGTCAAGGACGGCAACCTCACCTTCACCATCGACCAGCAGGCCTACCTGCAGGGATTCATCCCGACGATTCAGATGTTCTTGTACGCGATATCTGCGGGACTGATGAAGCCGGCCAACACCGACACGGGTCTGGGCATCGTTACCAAAGCCAACGTGGACCCGTACCTGGCGCACTCCACGCGCTACGAAGGTAGCGGAGCAGCGCAGACCGCTTACACGCCGCCGTCTAAGATCGCATTTTGATCTAAGGAGCGGCGACCAAAATCGTGGCTCGCGCCACCGATTCAGGTAGCAATAGACGCGAGACCCAGACTCCGAAAGAGTCGGGGTCTCGCGTCTATTTGCTCGTCCAGCGGGCCACACAGCAGCGCGAGCTCACTGTCGTCTTAGTGACGCTGTTCGTGATCATCTACTTCGGGATTGCCAACTCGGCCTTCTACACGACAGCGAACATCATCACGATTTGTCAGTACCTCGCCTCCTTCGCCGTGATCGGCTTCGGAGAGGTGCTGATCCTCTCGCTCGGAGAGATCGACCTCTCCGCCGGCGCGGTCTATCTGTCCTCACCCTGGTTCATGTACTTCTTCTGGCACAACGGGATACCGATTGGCTGGGCGATCGTGGCTTCGATGGCGTGTTGCGCGGTTATCGGCATGATCAACGGGTTGATAACAGTGTGGCTCAACGTCTCCTCGCTGATCGTCACCTTGGCGGTCAACTACGCGCTGTTCGGCATCGTGCTGATCGGGTCGAATGATATCCAGGTCAACATGCCGGGTCAAACGGGCCACTTCAGCACTATCTTCGGCGTCGGCGCCTGGTCGACGATCCTCTGGGCCGCCGCGATGATGCTCGCCATTTGGGCGCTCTTGAAGCGAACGCGCTTCGGCCTCCACATCACCGCCACCGGTGGCAACCTGCTCGCCGCGGCCGAATCGGGCATCCGGGTGCGGCGGGTGAAGGTGTGGTGCTTCATAATCATCTCCTCCTCCTCCGCGCTCATCGGAATCCTCGATGCGATCCGCATCGGCAGCGTCAACCCCGGAAGCTCGGGCCTGGACACGGTGCTCCCGGGTATCGTCGCGGCCGTGGTCGGCGGCACTGCGCTGACCGGCGGTCGCGGGACGATCTTCGGAGCAGCCCTCGGTGCCATCTTCCTCGGCGTGCTCGAAGACGGCTTCAACCTGATCGGTGTCAATGCCAACTGGTTCTATCTGGCAGAAGGTGTCATGATCCTCGTGGCGATGATCGCCAACACCCAGCTCGGTGATTTGGCCAGGAGATTACGTCGATGACGGAAGCGGAGTCGCCGCTCGTGGGGGCCGACTCGACGCCTGACGCCACGCGGGCCGCGTCCGACATGGTGCTCGAGACTGTTGGGTTGACCAAGCGCTTTGGCGCCGTGGTGGTGCTGCGCGGGGTCGACTTGCATCTACGAAGAGGCGAGGTACTCGGCCTGGTTGGCGACAACGGGGCAGGCAAGAGCACGCTCGTGAAGATCCTGTGCGGCTTCCAGACTCCCGACACCGGCCAGATCTATGTCGAAGGCAAGGAGGTGTCCTTCCGGTCAGTTGCCGACGCGCGCCGTTTTGGCATCGAGACCGTTTACCAAGACCTCGCCCTGGTCCCACAGCTGACGGTCGCTCAGAACCTCTTCCTCAACCGAGAGCTCACCGTGTTCGGCAGGTTGGGCTGGCTCTCCGCGGGTAAGATGCGCCGGCTCGCCAAGAGCTACCTCGAAGACATCAGGGTCGAAATCCCCGACATCAACGCCGAGGCCGAGTCGCTCTCGGGCGGCCAGCGCCAGGCCATCGCGGTTGCCCGGGCCACCCGTCAGAACGCCAAGATCCTCCTGCTCGATGAGCCGCTGGCGGCGATGGGCGCCCGGGAGTCTGCCCTCATCGTCGATCTCGTGAAGGATCTCTCGCGCAACCACGGTGTTTCGATGATCGTGATCGACCACAACTACACGCACCTCTTCGAACTCTGCGATCGGCTCAACGTCATCCAACAGGGCCACATCGCCGTTGACCAACAAGTGAAGGACACCTCGGTCGAGGAGCTCACCAAGCTCATGGTCTCTGCGTACCACCGCGAACTCGCCGAGGGCCAGCGGCTGCTCAAACAGTGAATCGTCCGTCGTCCAACGAACACAGCGCGGCTTGCCCGGACAGCTCGCCGCGGAAGTGGAAGAAGCTCGGCGAATCGTCGACGTCGCCGTTGATGGCGGCATCACCTTGATCGACACCGCAGACAACTTATGAGACCTATGAGGCGGCACCCTTGAATGCTGTGCGAGCTCTTTACAACGAGGTCGCCTACCTCAGTCGATTTTCCAGAGCACGACAGCAAGAGATGACCTCGCCCCGACTGGTTGCAATGCCTAGCACAACGGACAACGGACGTTGAGCACCACGGACGTCAAGGCTGCACGGCGAATCAGCATCGGCGTGGACTTTGGAACTGAGTCCGGGCGCGTGCTCTTGTTGGACCTCGCCACAGGTGAAGAGATCGCCGTTCAAGAGGTTCGTTACGCGCACGGGGTCATCGACGAACGACTGCCACTCAGCAACATCACACTTGCTCCAGACACCGCTCTCCAAGCGCCAAGTGACTACCTCGAAGTCCTGTACAAGGGAATCCCCGCTGCGCTTTCCGCAGGCCATGTCGCGGGCCATGAGGTCGTCGGCATCGGCGTTGACTTCACCGCCTGCACGGTGTTGCCCGTCACAAGAGATGGAACTCCCATGTGTGAGCTCGAGGCCTGGAGTGATCATCCCTTCGCGTGGGTCAAACTCTGGAAGCACCACAGTGCCCAGCCCATTGCGGACCGCCTCAACGCGGTGGCCAATGAACGAGGCGAAAGTTTCCTCACTCGTTACGGCGGACGACTCTCATCGGAGTGGTACTTCCCAAAACTCATCGAGACCTGGCTCTATGACCGGCCTCTCTATGACGCGATGGACGCCTACGTCGAAGCGACCGACTGGATCGTGTGGCAGCTCACTGGCTCACTCTCTCGTGCCAGCTCCACAGCTGGCTACAAAGCATGCTGGTCGGCGAGTGAGGGTCTTCCCCAACAGGAGTACTTCGAAGCAGCGTTTCCGGGTTTCCCCGATCCCTATGAAAAGCTCGGATCGAGTTTCTATGCGCCCGGTACATCCGCTGGCAGACTCACTTCATCGATGGCAGAACGGCTCCAGCTCACCACCGACGTCACTGTCGCGATCGGCAACGTCGACGCCTTTGTGGCACTTCCAGCCGTCGGAGTCCAGCGCCCTGGCACCTTCGTGATGGTTATCGGGACCTCGATCTGTGATCTTGTACTCAACGACCATGAGATCCGTCTGCCCGGTATCACGGGCGTCGTCGAAGACGGCTTCATCCCGGGATACTTCGCCTACGAGGCCGGCCAAGCAGCCGTCGGCGACATGTTCGCGTGGTTTGGTGATCGTCTCCTCAAACTTGAGGCGTCGGGTCCGTCACTTCGCGAGAGTTGGTACGAAGTTCTTGAAGCGGAGGCTGGAGCACTTGACCCGGGATCAAGTGGTCTTGTCGCGCTGGACTGGTGGAACGGAAATCGAACAATTCTCGGTGATGCGGACCTCTCTGGAGTCCTAGCCGGCCTCTCCCTCGCGACCACGAGAGCTGAAATCTATCGATCACTCCTTGAATCAGTTGCCTTTGGCACACGCCGAATCATTGAGAACTTCCTTCAGCATGGCATCTCCCTTACTGAGATCGTGGCCTGTGGTGGCATCGCGGAGAGGAGCGCGCTCATGATGCAACTCTTAGCGGACATCACAGGACTCTCGGTGACGATTCCGGACTCCAGCCAGATTCCCGCTCGGGGCTCGGCTCTCTTTGGAGCCCTTGCCGCTGGAGCAGATCGCGGTGGCTTCGATGACATATTCCACGCAGTCACCGCGCTGCGACCGGCCACGGCACGTCGCTACGAACCAACAGCAGCGAATAAGCCCATCTACGACGAGATCTACTCGGTCTATCGCGGCCTTCATGACACGTTGGGAACAGAACACGTCGAGTGGCTTCACAACCTGAAGCGCATTCGACGAATGGCTTCGATCACTGAGGCATAGTCGCCGAATGGTTGAGGACGCGTGCAACACCAATCAATCACTCCTGATGTACGACGGTAACTGCCGCATGTACTCCTCTTCGGCAACGTGGATCACGTGGGGAAAGCCGCCGACGGCTGAAGCGGTGCCCTGCCAGTGGATCAGTGAGACCGACGTACAAGCACTCGGACTTAGCGCCGATGATCTCGCCCGCATCCATCGCAGCCTCAACGCACGGCCGCGGAAGATGCTGGGCTCTATGACACCATTAGTTCGTCACGGTCGTTGCGCTCAGTTCTTGAATCCGCCGTCGTCTGAAGCAGAACTAAGTTGATGAGAGAGCAACCGCGGCCGCAAGGCACTGCCAATGAAGGGAGACGCAATCGTGGAGAGTGAGCGACCCCGCATCGGCATGCTCGGCATTATGCAAGAGCTCTACGACGAGATGATTCCACGCATCACCGAACATCAGGCAGAGTTTTCAAAAGCCCTCTGCGAACAGCTCTCTCCCGCCGCAGACGTCATCTTCACCCGACCTGCACGCAACCGCGATGACATCGAAGAGATCGTTCAAGACCTCAACACCAAGGACCTCGACGGCATAATGATCGTGATGCTGACCTACGGACCGGCGATGCGTACTCTCCGTGCTCTTCAACGAAATCCGCTCCCGTTGCTGCTGGCCAATATTCAGCCCGAGCCGTTCGTCACCGCGCAATGGACGATGGACGACCTCACCTACAACCAGGGTATCCATGGAGCTCAGGACCAGTCCAACGCCATGCTGCGCGCCGGACTCCCGTACTCCGTCATCACTGAAGAGTGGCGCTCGCCGGAGTTTCTGGCGGCATTCGAGTCGTGGGCGCGTGCCGCGCAGACCGTCACCAAGCTGAAGCACACCAAGATCGCCCTCTTCGGATATCCGATGAACGGCATGGAAGACGTGTTGTATGACGCGGCGGCACTGCTGAGAAAGATTGGACCGACGATCATCAACGAGAACCTGGGTGATGTTTTTGGGCGGATGCAGCTCGTCGAACCCGAGGCCGTCGAAGTGATGCGCTCACAGCACACCATGCAGTTCGAGATGGATCCGAACTTAAAACCTGAGAATCACGAGTACGCGATTCGCTTCGAGATCGCTCTCAGAGAGATCATCGCCGAAGGCAACTATCACGGCCTCTCCGTACACTTTGAGCCCGTCGGAAAAGATGGGCGATTCAAACAACTTCCGCTACTTGCCGCCTCGAACATGATGGCCGATGGCTACGGCTACGGCGCCGAGGGCGACACCAACGCCGCG
>OBLW0100003014.1_pt1 | contig 13323 bp, 13 predicted proteins | sample 1520161 | NCBI WGS metagenome assembly OBLW01 (sample SAMEA3539309, study PRJEB22396) | soil metagenome | biome: tundra; feature: field; material: soil | place: USA | collected 2010-05 | depth 0.15 m
AGATGCCTAAGTGACTGGAGTTCAGACGTGTGCTCTTCCGATCTACTCCAAGCGGCCAATACCGACGAAGACGCCGCGGCGGCAGGACGCGCCATCTTTGATAACGCCGACGCGCACCTGGCGATCGCGCGGGACCGCGCCACCGATGCGTTGGCCACTTTGGCGCCGCCGGCAAAGATCCCGTCGTCGCCGAACAACGTCACTCCTAAAACAGGAAATGTATCCGCCGAGCTGCCTCCGGTTAGCGCGAGAGTCCAACCGGTTTCGAATCATTCCGCCGTAAACCTCACCCGCGTGACGCATCCCGAAACACCCAGCATCCTGGCCACGCCTCCGGCGGGAGGCCAGGCCACGGCATCGCCGCTCGCCATGTGCATTGCCGACGCCTCGAACCGAGTCGCGGGAGCGTCGCTGCTCCCCACCGACGAGGAACTCCATCGTCAACTCGACCAAGCCATGGAAGCCTACCGCCGGATGGTCGAGACCCAGGAGCACGAGCTCGAGGATCGCGCCGAATGGATCAAAGACCTGAACAAAGCCACGCTCGATATGAGCCTGGGGTTTTTCGACAAGGGTCTCGGTGGACTGCTCGGCCCGGAGAGCGAAACCCTCAAGGATTGGCAAAGCGGGATGCGTCACGAAGTCATCGACAACCGCAAGCAGATTGAAGAATTGTCGGCTTTGGCGGATGCCGAGAAAGACGCTGTAAAGAACGCTGCCTTGCATCAGCAGATTTTCGATCTGAACATGCGCAACCAAGTGCTGCACACCGGGCTCAACGCGGTCCGCAACGCAAAAACTATATATGAAGGTTACGAAATGGGCGCACCCGTGCGGGATGTCGGACTGTGGCTCACCGATTCCGGCGACTCGCTCGCCAACTCCGGTTCCCTTTGGAACAAAATCGCACCCCTCGAACACGCCAAGCGCCTGGACGTCTCGAACATCGTGCCGAAAGATCAGAGCGGTCTAGCCGCCATGCTCGCCGCCGCGCGGAACAGCGGCGGTCTCGAGGACTCCATGGATGGCGTGAAGCAGCTCCTCAAGATCACCATGAGCCAGCCGGGCGTAAAGGCCTGGTTGAAAGCCAGCAGCGAGACTCTCGGCATGGGCACGGGTATCACGGAGTGGTACGAAGGGCTGAGCCTCACGATTGATACCGCCTACGATTTGTCCGTGGGCTATGCCGGTTATGCACGTTTGAAGCAGATCAAATCGAATGTCGCACAGTTGGAAAAGGCCAAGGCGATGCTTGCCGAGCGCATCCGGCGCGTGAACACCGAGCTTACTTGCTATGCAAAGTAACGAGATTTTTTTCAAGAGGTGGAGCATGAAGGTTTCGAGAATTGGATTGATCACCATCATCGCCGCTGCGAGCGGCGCTGCGGCCAACGCTCAAATCGCGGTAAAAACCAGGGTCCAGGCGCAAGCGGAGGTTACCATGTCCGATCGCGAAGCGTGCCGGACCGAGCGGGAGATCTTCCCGCTGCACGCGGCGACCGGATTTAATTCGATCGTGGCCGTACACTTCGCCAAGGACGGAATCGTCCTCGAGATGCGTAAGGGCAAGCTGGAACCCCTGGCCTATGCGGACATCGCGAAGATCGATTTCTCTCCCGGCGCGTTCTCTCACGCCGATCTGTACATCCACACGCGGGAAAAGCGCGGCTCGCATTTCATCGAATTCTTTCTGACCCAGGCTTCCAACGACAAGGTGCAATCGCTGCGAACCGCCTTGACCACGCTTGCCGCGGATGCGCAGGGGGGACACCCCTTTCTCTGCAGTGACGATCCCCAGGATTACACAGCCGCACTCGCGGAATTTAAGCAACAGACCGCGGCGTGGCGCGAGCTGGCCACAAAACCGGCGGTCTCCGAGGAAGTCTATAAGGACCGCCTCCTGGCCGAAGACGCGTTGAAGAACCGCGACCTGCGGGGCGCCGCCAAATTCTACGAGACGGGCATCGCGTCCGACCCCACCTGGGCGCAAGGTTGGTACAACGCGGCGCTGGTGTACGCGGAACTGAACGAATATTCGGACGCCGCCGACTTCATGAAGCACTACGTGGTGCTCATGCCGGATGCTCCCGACGTGCAACCGGCTAAAGACAACATCATTCTCTGGGAAGCGAAAACCCCGCACGCCGCCGCGCCGGCTACGCTGCAAGCCGCAAGAAAGAGCAGCAAGTGAAGCGCGCCTGCCACGCTCTCGGCGTGCGATGGCTTCCTGCTTCCCTTCTCGTCTTGTGTCTGTGCTTGGCTTCCGGCGTCTCGAAGGCCGAGAAGTCCAAAGCGCCAAAAGATGTGGACGAAGCCGAGCAGTGGCTGCGGAAGGATCTGGAAACCATCGGCGCGGTGGAGGTTCAGTTTCACTTAGACACCGGCGATCTCGCTTACCGGACGAAGGATAACAAAAGTTTCGGCTTCAACCTGGCCACCCTGGTTTCGACGGTTGTGGACCGCGATGAAAAGAGCGGCATGTGGCGGGTGACCTACGTCAGCTACACCGCCGACAAACCCTTCTGGTGGCAAAACAGGGATCGCGACCGGGCCGAGCGTTTCAACGCCGCGCTGCGGTTGCTGGCGCAGCAGGCCATCCACAATCTGGATGCGGCCCTGGCCACAGAGTTCGAAAAGTTCGAGCCGCAAGCCCAGGCATGGCGTGCCCTGCCTGAAAAGCCCAAGATGCCGGACGATGCGTACACCCACAAGGTGCTGGCGGAAGCGGCCTATCACGACCATGACGTGATGAAGGCCTTCCTCGAATACAATCTGGCCCTTCAGAAATTCCCCACGTGGCCCGAGGGCCAGTTCAATTTGGCGTTGATCGGGGGCGAGCTGAAACGCTACCGCGGCGCCGTGTTTCACATGAAGGAGTATCTCGCGCTCGTGCCGGAGGCCCCCGATGCTCAGGCGGCCAGAGACAAGATGATCCTGTGGCAAGACAAGACCACGCACCCGTAGAGCGGGTCGATCTCTCCGGCGAACACGTCAAGGAGTCGTTCTGAGTCGAATCCCCTCCGTCCTGTTAGCAATTCTTGCGGCACTAGCCGGTCTGGTGACGCTCAGCTACACGCTTGGCGGCATCGAAGACTTGAAGTTCTTCAAGGGAGCGTGGCTCGGAGGAGCATTGGGCATCCTCCTCCCGGGAGTGCTCTCCGCCAGCGCGCTCTATATGAGCGTTCGTTTTCTGAAGCGCGGCTCCAGGCGCCCCAAACCGGACCAACCGACAAGCGGTCTTGAATGAAACGGTGAATGTCGCGGAAAGAAATCGATCACGAACTCTGCAGTCAAATTCTTTCGAGGTATCACTTGAATCCTTTCGTGTGATACGAAGGCACCTGCGACGCGACAGCCCGTTCGAAGTATTTCGATCGAACTATCTTTCTCTCTACGGTAGACTACCGTCGGAGGATTCATGAGCATCCTAGCCGCCATCAAGCGCGAAGAGAAAAAGGTCAAGAAGCAACTGGGCAAATTGCAGCACGAGTTGAGCGGCTTGCAGGCTGCCGCGAAAGCGTTGGGAGATTCGACGATCCACGAACTCACGGGAGTTAAGAAACGCTTCATGTCCGCGGCCAGCCGGGCGAAAATTGCTAAAGCCGCAAAGCTGCGCTGGGCCAAAATCAAGGCGCAAGCAAAGAAGGCTAAGAGCTAAGGTATCCCCCGGGTCCTCGTCCGATGGTTGCCGTCAAGTCGGAACAGAAATGCCGATCCATTGCCTCCGCCGCGCTGCCCCCTGCTACTGTTTCGTGCGATAGAGGACCGGCTGCGGGCCGTCGGCGATCTTGAAATCCGCCGGCACGGTGAACAACGAAGCGTCCGGTTCAGTACGCGCGATGTTCGTAAGCCGGAACGTCTGCTCCCCCATGCGCGGATCGCTGCGCTTGCTGTAAACCACGGTCTTCAGATCCGGCGAGGTCCATACCTCCGTCACGATCGTGATCGGCCGGTCGTTGCCGATTTGACCAGCGGGAATCGTATGCGTGGTGCGTAGTCCCTCTACGAGAACCCCTTCCATCGTCTGCGTGCCGAGATCCTCCGCGCTTGCCTGCGTATCGTCATCGGTGACCACCTGCCTCTGGACAAACATCCCTGCCGCTGGCGCCGCGGACAGCGTGGCTGGCAACGCATCCGGCAACGGCGGCGCGGCTCCATTGGCATCGGCGAATTTCATCTTCACCATGGGGCCAGCGACACCCGCGGCGCTACCTAGGAGGCCAGAAAACACCGGCATTTTCTGCGCAGTCTTCTCCGTCAAGTTCAGCGTGTAGGAGGTCTGCGCGACCGGGTCGTGAAGGAACACCAGATGCGGCGCATTGGCTGCCGACAGGTTCCCGATCGCCGGCAGGACGGTATCCTGACGCGTGCGGCCTTGCGCGTCGCGCGCGGTGGTTCCCGTGCTCGTCTGCACAATGCGATTGCCGTCCGCCAGCGTCTGGACCGATTCGTTGGTGATCGTGGCCGAATAAGGCGCGCCCACCACACCGGACCCTTTGTCGAATCCGCCCCAGGCGACCGCGCTCACGGAGCCGGCGCTCTGATAGATGACGTCTTTCGCCTTCTCCTGCGCGAACGCAGAGGACGACGCTGCTGCCAAAACCAGAATCCATGCACGTTTCATGATTGGGTCACTCCCTTTCCGTTCCAGTCCAGGACTTACGGCCGCAGACGGAGCCGCTCGACCGATCCATCGGGGCCAATACTGACTTCCGCGATAAAACTCATTCCTTCCGGCATCGCACCCGGGGGAAACATCGCCTCGGCGGGGATGGCGATCTGCACCGCAGACTCGGCCCGCCGCCACCTTGTGGCTCGTTCCTCGGCGCGTGGGACCGGAGCATGCGCCCTATGGACCTTCTTGCCCGGAGCAGCCGTCGGAGCGACGCCGGTGACCGGAAGCGTCGCAGCGACCGGAGCGTGAACCGGACGCGGCTCGACGCGCGTGCGCGGGAAACTCGGGAACAACACGGCCACAGCCACGGCGACCGCTACGCCCGATAACGCAGCCACCCAGCGCGGCACTCTGCGGCGCGTCTTTGCAGCCGTCACCGCATCGCAGTAGGCGTCGAAAGTTCCGCTGACCTGTTCGTACGCCTCGCGTTCGCTCAGGCATTCCGCGCACCCTCGGACGTGGCGCTCGACCTCGGCCGCTTCTTGCTCCGGAAGCTCCTGGTCCAGCCAGGCGACTAGTTTCCCTTGCACATCACACATTGCATTTCTCCGCTAATTTCTTGATGGCGCGCTCGATCGTGTCCCCGACCGTGGACGTGGCCATTCCGAGGACCTCTCCAATTTCGCGGTACCGCAGCCCTCCCGCGCGCAGCAGCAAGCACTCTCGTTCGGAATCCGTCAGCAAACCAATCGCCCGGCGAAGGCGCCGGAACTTTTCCTTCTCCAGCAGGGCTTTCTCTGGCGTCGCGTCCCCCGCCACGAAGTGCATTTCTGCATCGAGCGCTTCCCCGAAACGCCGATGATAGCTCGTCTGGCGATTTCTGGCCCCGTTGTGGGCTACGCGAAACAGCCAGCCGCGGATGTTCTCCTGCGTTCCACCGGCGGCCAGATGCCGCTCCAGGCTGACGAATGCATCCTGCACCACGTCCTGCGCTTCGTCGCTCGAAACCCCGAGACAGACCAGGTAGCGCAGCAGAGGTTTGCGCAGTTCACGATACAGAGCCGTAACCTCCGAGGGGCCCGCCGCAAAACGCAGGAGCGGTAGCGCCAAGGGCAGCGAATCATCACTCACAGAAGCCTCCGCATCGCGCCTCTATTTAGAGAACAAGTGGGGGTCGCCGTTTTCCGGCTCGGATGACGAAATCCATCGCCCGGGATGCTTCCGCGGGGTCGCTTTCCTTTTCGGTCGCGCCTGCACGCAATGGTGGGCAGCGCGGGTGGCCTTGGAGAGAAACCTCCATCTATTGCAGAATATAGTCTGGGATGTTGACGGACGCTCCACCACGCAAGAAAAATCGCGAACTTTTTGTCCACAGTGATCGACTGAAGACACTGGCGTTGCCAGGGGATGGGCGACTTCCGCGAATTGCCGCGACCATCGAGTCCGCTATGAAGGCGGAAGCCATCGCGGAAGTTCGCCGGGCGTCCACGGAGTTTCTCACAACGGCCTCCGACTTTTACCAAGTCCGCACATGCACCGTCAGGCTGCTGGCCGCCAGACCTCTGCGCGTCCGGGAGCGCTCCACGACCGAGCTTTTTGGGGACTACCACCCAACGACAATGCTCATCCGGGTCTGGATGAGAACGGCCATTCGCAAGGAGATCACCTCGTTTGGAACCTTTCTGAGCACCCTCTGCCACGAGTTCTGCCACCATCTCGACTTCCACCGGCTTGGATTTGGTGATTCCTGGCACACCCGCGGCTTTTATGAACGCACCGCTGCCCTCTATCACCATGCGAAAGGCACTCCGTCAAAACCACTGGTCTGGACGCCGGTAGCCGGTCGGCGCTGGCGCATCGATTGGCCCCGTACCAACCGTGGCGCCTCGCTCTAACACACGTTTGGAAACCGCCCGTTCGAGCCGGGCATCGGTTTATCGTTCGATCTGCGACAAGTAATCCTCCTTCCCGCCTCGGACCCCCAGTGAGAACGTCCAACCCGTTCCCCGCAATCACAAACTGCACACCGTGAATGCCTACGCCGCCACTAAAACCGACTCGTATCCATTCCGCGCTTCCCTTCACTTTTTTCGCCGTACCATCGGTCAGACTCTGGACATCTTTGAAAGGAACCCACAACCGGGAGGAAACATGGAATACCGAAGATTGGGGAAGAATGGACCACAGGTTTCCGCGCTGGGACTTGGATGCATGGGAATGTCCACAGCCTATGGACCGGCGGATGACAAGGAATCCCTGCAAGTTCTTCGCCGATATCTGGAGCTCGGCGGCAACTTCCTGGATACCGCCGAAGTCTACGGCCCATACAAAAACGAGGAATTGCTGGGACGTTTCTTGCGCGAGGTATCTCGCGACAGCGTGGTCGTCGCCACCAAGTTTGGCTTCCGTTTCGGTTCCGACGGAATCCGAAGCGTCGATAGTTCACCCGAGAACGTGCGCCGTGCGTGCGACGCGAGCCTTCGCCGGCTGGGCATCGAGACGATCGATCTCTTTTATCAGCATCGCGTGGATCCGAACGTTCCGATTGAAGAAACCGTTGGTGCGATGGCTGAGCTGGTCTCGGCGGGCAAGGTCCGAGCGATCGGACTGTCGGAAGCTGGCCCGCAAACGCTGCGGCGCGGCGCCAAAGTCCATCCGATTGCCGCCTTGCAAAGCGAGTTTTCGCTCTGGTCGCGTGACATTGCGACGAACGGCGTGCTGGCGGCTTGCCGCGAACTGGGCATTACGTTTGTCCCATACAGTCCTTTAGGGCGCGGATTCTTGACCGGTGCCATCCAAAAACTCGAAGATCTCGACCCCAGCGATTGGCGACGGACGAATCCGCGTTTCGGAGAGCAGGCCCTGCAAGAAAACCTCAAGCTGGCTGCAACGGTCAGGGAATTGGCCAACGAAAAATGTGTGACGCCTGCCCAATTGGCGCTGGCCTGGGTGCTCTCCGAGGGCCAAGATATTGTGCCTATCCCTGGGACCAAGCGCGTTCGTTATCTGGAGGAGAACATGGGCGCACTCTACGTTACCCTAAGCGAGAGCGACCGGAAGAATATCGCGGAGCGCCTTGCGCATATTCCCGTCGTCGGAGAGCGTTATGCACCCGACTTGATGGCCCTGAGTGAACGGGCATGAGAATAAGAGCGCGGCAGGTTGAGCCCGAGTTTCGCAAGGACGATGGTGCTTCGGAATCTGATCGGTGGAACCCATGAGCCAGGTGCCCGTCTGGTTTGAACGCAAGTTTGCGTTTTCCTTTCCGGTCGAACTGCGTCCGAACATGAGCGCACGTCTGCGCGGCACTCCCGCCAGACTGGAAGAGGCCCTTCGTGGCTACCCTCAGGAAATCCTGATCCGGAAAGCGGAAGAGAAGTGGTCAGCTCAGGAACACGCAGGTCACCTGCTGGACCTCGAACCGCTGTGGCTCGCGCGAGTGGACGATTACGTGGCGGCCCGCGACCAACTCACCGCGGCAGACTTGACGAACCGAAAAACCGACCAAGCGAACCACAACGCGCGCCCACTGGAACAGATTCTGACGGAGTTTCGCGCGGCAAGAGAAAGACTTCTAAAGCGCGTGGACGAATTGGAGCCATCCCTATTGGTTCGAGCCATCCCCCACCCGCGGTTGAAGACGCCCATGCGCCTTGTCGACCATTTGTATTTTGTCGCTGAACATGACGATCATCACCTCGCGCGAATATGGGAACTGGTTAACGCCGTCCGGTAGGTGCTCGCTGCTCGTTTCCCCTCTCCTTTGGCCCTTCCCCGACCTTGAACGCGGGTTCCTTCTTCTAGCCCACGCTCCCACCCAGTCTTCATAGAATTGCAAAAACAACACTCCCTATCCGTAAGTCCCAACGGAACTATCTCTTCTCCTCCCTGCCCTTCCCGCGGAAAGACTGCGCCCAGACCGTCCGCTCCTGATCAAGGGTCTGCGCTGCGCTCCGATGAACGCGGGAACCCGCGCCCTTGACAGCGCGGACGGCTGGGCGCCGGGGACCGCTAGAAAGGGCATTTGTTCTTCTTGGCAGCAAACCGCGCTGCCAAGGAGGGCAAAAAAACAAAAACCCTTCGAAGAGGAGCAAACGAAATGAATTCCCAAGAGATCGCAGAAACTCACGACCAAAGCCATCGAAGAACTGGCCAGTACGCTCGAAGCCGGGCAAAGCGAGACGCTCACGCAATGCCTCGCGGCCATCGGGCGCTTTCATAAATATTCGCTGCACAACGTGATGCTCATCGTCCTGCAGAAACCCGCCGCAACGCATGTCGCTGGATTCCACACCTGGCACATGACCGGCCAGCCCGCCGAAGCGCCGCAATCCGGGCAGGATCAACGCCGATCTTGGGGCGCCCAAGCACTTTGCCCTTCGCCTTGGCGTTCCGACGTCCAGCCTTCACCCGCTCGACGATTAGACCGCGCTCTAACTCGGCTACCGCCCCAAGGACGGTAAAGACCATCTTCCCGGCCGGCGTGCTGGTATCGAGCTGCTCGGAAAAGGAAACGAACTCGATGCCCTGCGCTCGGAAGGTTTCCAGGGCTCGCAGTAGATTGCTCACTGACCTTGCGAACCGGTCGAACTTCCAAACCATGGAGCGAAATCACCACAGAGACGGACTGGACGAAAGGGACGGTCCAGAGAGCCATCTACGGCCAGAAAGCCCGTCCCGGCTTGCCCAAAATCGTCTAGCGTGGTTTTGGGCAAGTGGGTCAGGACAACCCAACAGAACGGTGGAGCGACTCGGGCCGGGGTGAGACCACATGATCGCCCGGTTACCCACTGCCAAGAGTTGAGAAAAGAAAAGTCTTCGCAATATTTACTGCTCCGCCTGGCGGCGTGATGTCGGGAAGGAGTCTTTCTGCTCACTACTGAACTGTCAAAATTAAGGAGATCGACGATTTCAGGCCGCCCGCTGTGGCGGTCACGGTTAGCGTGTAGGTTCCCGCTGGCGTGCCATTCGGATTCGATGTATTTCCCGAGTTGCCGCTGCCGCACGACGCCAGGAACAACACGAAACAAAAGGGAAGCGTGCGAGCAAATTTCGTGTGCCTCCCGTTTCTGCGATACACGCCGGGGAGAAGCACCAGCCCCAATATGCCCATAGCCCATAGCCACGGCGAGGAGTGACGCCTGGGGGCGACAGCGACCATTCGAGAAGTAGTGCTCACCGTAGCATTGATCTGCGCGGGTAGTTTTACATTGGCAGGGACGGAGCAAGTGGCGCCGAGCGGGGCGCCGGTGCAGGTCAAACTGATCGAACCGCCATATCCAACCATGTCTTGCAGTAAGAGAGCAAACTGGGCGGTTTGCCCTGCAGCAGCGGTCGACGAAAGAGGGCCTGGCGGGTTGAAATTGAGGGCGTCGACGATTAAAACGGTCGGGCTAAAAAACGATCCTGGGTTGTAGTTCTTGTCGCCAGAATAGTCGGCCCTAACGTCCCAACCGCCGATTCCCAAAAACGCTCCGCCCTGGCATTGCATTTTCCCGGTTGCATCCAACGAACCGCTGCAAACCGCGGGCAGCGCCGCATTCGAAATGCCGAAAGTAACATTCCCAGTGGGGATGGGCATTGCGGGAAGGGCGGCGCCGTACGTCGCTGTACACGTGGTGGGCTGTCCAGATTGAACCGGGTCGGGGGAACAGATTACCGTCGCAGAAGTACCTCGGGTGTTGAGGAAAATAAGGGCACTACCCGAGCTACCGGAGGCCGACCCAGATTTAGTGGTAACCACCAAGTCAGGGGCTGCATCGCTGTTAAAATCACCAACTCCAATGGAATTGGGCCCAGTTCCATTCACTGGGAAGGTCAGCGCCGGTTGAAAGGTTCCATCCCCATTTCCAAGCAGCACGCTAAAGGTGTTGTCGTCGAGATTTGTGACAACCAGGTCATCGTGGCGGTCATTCGTGAAGTCACTGGCCAAGAGTGCTTGGGCTACGAAAATTGAGCGTGCCCCGTTTCCAACAGGATAGTCTCTTGGGGCCTGGAAGGTTCCGTCCCCATTTCCGAGGAGAATGCTAACCACGTTCCCATGTGTCGCCGCTATATCCGGGAAAGAATCCCCGTTGAAATCGTCAACCGCTACAGACGTGACGCCAGAGGAAAGCGGATAGTCCACCTCAGGCTGGAATGTGCCTTTGCCATTGCCGAGAAGAACGGCGATGCCGCTCGAGGTACCTATTACGAGATCTGTGTTGAACAAGCCGTGACGGAGATAACCAAAGCCGATAGACGTGGGAGAATTTGCGAGGGGGATTATCGTGGCCGGGCCAAATGTGGCGTCACCGAGTCCAAGTAATATGCTGACACTCGGCTGGTTGTTCGTGCCAGTTGCGACGACGGCCAACTCCGGATAGGCGGTCCCGTCTTCTTCTGCAACCACTGCCGCGGTGGGATGCTCGTCCACCGTGTAGGTCGTAAACGGCAAAAACGTGCCATCCCCTTTGCCCACCAATACATTGACGGTATTCGACTGGGCAATTGGCACGACTAAGTCCTGTATTGGTGGGCCGTTGTTGTTGATCGCGAGAACGCCCAGAGCAGGAATTGCGGGCATGGAAAGCCCCAGGGTCCCGAGTGGGTAACTGTTGGGAGGTTTGAAAGTCCCATCACCGTTGCCGAGAAATACGTAGGCATTGGCCGGCACGCCGGTTCCCTCGTCGCTCAGGACGACGAAGTCTCTGACATTGTCATTGTTGAAGTCACCTGTCAGGACGTACAGCGGATTGAGCGGTGGACTGAACGTAGGACCGGGAACAAACATGCTGGTTTGAGCGTGGACCGGGACCAGCGTCAACCCCAAACAGAAAACCAACAGAACACTCGTGCGCCAACCTCTCGCTTCCCGGAACCACGTGGTGAGTTCGATTGTTGGCTCCATAGGCCTTCTCGTTGTTGGCGCTCAGGACACGACTTTCAGGAACTTGATCTCTATTGATGAGTGAAACATACGCCGCAGTCCAGCTAAAGGAAAGTCATCATTCGTAGACTTGGATTCTAGGGGTCACGCAGGAACTTAGCTGCCCAAAAGCCCTTCACCGCAGCTTGCCCAAAAACCCCGGCGCAATGGCAGCTCACAAATCGTTCTTTTGGCTTGCCCACAATTCGTCGTCCAGCTTGCCCACAAAGAGTTGAGTCTGTTGAAAAACTCCGCCTAAGCAAGGACTTTTTATTTGCCGAGACTATCGCTCCTTGTGTTACTGAGTGTTTCAGGAGGAAAGTCATCGATGATGGGCCAACAACTACGGACACAGTCGCTGTTTTATTACTTTCGCCTTGAAGATCAGATCCCCGAAGATCACCTTCTCCGACTAATCGATCGTCACGTGGATCTCAGCTTTGTGCGAGAGCGGCTGAGGAGCTTCTACAGTTCGACGGGTCGCCCCTCGATTGATCCGGAAGTTTTGCTGCGCTTGTTATTGGTGGGCTACCTCTACGGGATCACGAGCGAGCGGCGGTTACTGGATGAAGCGCGCATGCATTTAGCCTATCGTTGGTTCACTAGGCTGAGTTTTGATCAAGAGATTCCGGATCATTCCACGTTTTCGAAGAATCGGCATGGCCGATTCCGGCAGTCCGATGTATTCCGGAAGATATTTGAGGAGATCGTGCGGCGTTGTTTGGAGGTGGGCCTCGTTGAAGGGCGGAATCTGGCGGTGGATGGAACGCTTGTGGGAGCCAATGCCAGCCAGCAAAGCCGAGTTCCACGGAAGCGATTCGCGGAAGCAGCACAAGTTTCGCGAACTGTCCGGGAGTACTTGAAAGAACTAGAGCGAGAAAATCCCGTGGCCGGTTCTGAGCAACAGCCGATTGCTCAGGAGATGGTGTCGATGACCGATCCCGACGCCGCTTGGGCTGTCAAGAGTGGGCCGGCAACGCTGGGGTACTACGACAACTACCTTGTCGACACGACCAGCCGGGTGATTTTGTCGGTCGCTGCTACGCCGGCACGTTTCCGCCAAGAAGTCCTGGCCGCACAGCAAATGATCGAGAACGTGAGCCGGCTCGGAATTCGGCCGCAGAACCTAGCGGCAGACAAGGCTTACGGGAGCGGAGAGTTTCTGGCCTGGCTCCTGGAGCGGGACATTCAACCGCACATTCCGGTCATCGATCGTAAGCACCAAACACGAGGACGGTTCACCCGAGATGCGTTTCGCTTTGAGCCCAAGGACAATGCCTACTACTGTCCGGAAGGAAAACCGCTGCACTATCGAGGACAGCGGCGCAGTAGCCAAGGCGATCTCTATCGCTCGACGGAAGCGCAATGCCAAGGTTGTCCACAAAAGAAGTTATGTACCACGGGTCCCTATCGGAGATTGTTTGTTCATTGGCAGGAACCGGCGCGACAAGCAGTTCGGGCATTGGCCGATACGCCTGATTATAAGCGTTCACAACGAGAGCGCTACAAGGTCGAAGCTCTATTCGCCGAGCTAAAGCAGCAGATTAAGTTGCGTCGAGTGCGCCTACGACGACTGTGGAATGTCGCTGAGCAGTTCCATCTGGCAGCGACAGCGCAAAACCTAAAAAGGTTGGTACGCCATCTCGCTCACAAGCAGTTGCCCGAACTCAGCACCGCGTGAAAGACGTTGAAAGGAGGCGATCCCCGAGGATCCAAGGTCTTGAGGAAGCTCCGGAAGCACTCCAAGAAAACTCTCGACGGCCGCTACCCATTTCCGTCCCCTCGATTTTCAACAGACTCA
>OBLW0100003015.1_pt1 | contig 13318 bp, 10 predicted proteins | sample 1520161 | NCBI WGS metagenome assembly OBLW01 (sample SAMEA3539309, study PRJEB22396) | soil metagenome | biome: tundra; feature: field; material: soil | place: USA | collected 2010-05 | depth 0.15 m
GTAATCTGCATACTCCTTCTCTCCTTTGCCGGAATGATGGGATTCTTCTTTGTGGAGCGCTGGCGTATGCGGGCCGTACTCGACGAACGACAACGTCTGGCTCATGAAATGCACGATACGCTTGCCCAAAGCTTCGCGGGTCTCGGCTTTCAACTTCAGGCCATTCGTGACGACGTGAAGGACGGATTCGACATCACGCCGCAGCTCGAACTGGCGCAGGACATGGTTCGTACCAGTCACGAGGAGGCGCGGCGGAGCATTTCGGCGTTGCGGCCGGAGCATCTGGAGTCCGTCGGGTTGTTGTCTGCGCTCGAAGAGTGCGCGCGCCGCATGATTTCTCAGTGTTCTTCCATTGAAATCAGAACGGTGAGCGAAGGAACCGTACAGAGCATCCCGTTGCGCGTGTCTGATACATTGCTGCGCATCGGCTACGAGGCAATTGCAAATGCGATCCGCCATGCTCGATGTTCGCGGCTCAAGATCTCACTCGTGTATCGAAAATCCACGGTAGAGATGATTGTTGAAGACGACGGAGTGGGTTTCGTCGTTTCAAGTGATTCGGCCGGTTTCGGAATTCGAGGAATGCATAAGCGAGCGGACAACATATCCGCTCATTGCAGAATTGAAAGCGCTCCAGGACATGGGACCGCAGTCCACGCACTGGTTCCATTGCCGCCGTCTTTCCTGCAGGCGCTCTCGCGCAGGTGGCTAATTCAAATGAGGAAGACCCATGTTGAACGCGTCAGGGGCTAAAGCAGCTGTTCGGATTCTCATCGTTGACGACCATCCAGTGGTTCGCGCTGGATTGGTGTCACTGCTTCGCAGGCAACCCGGGGTGAAAATCGCCGGAGCGGCCCATTCTGGTGAAGAGGCGATAGAAGTACTCAAACGCTCCACTGTCGACGTGATGCTTTTGGATTTGCGCATGCCGAGTGTGAGTGGGATTGATCTGCTGAATATATTGAAGACTCACGATGACCAGCCCAAGGCAATCATCCTCTCGAGCTACGAGTACGAAGAGGAGATTTACCAGGCTGTGAAAGCAGGTGCACGAGGCTATCTTTCCAAGAATGCGCCCCGCGCAGAGATCCTCGCTGCGATTGAAGCGGTGGCTGCCGGAGGTACCTACTTTCCTGAACGGCTCATTCATTGGATTGAGGAGCGGGAAGGTCGATCAGGCTTGAGCGCTCGCGAAATTGAGATTCTCGAGATGGTCTCAAGAGGGTTGACAAATAAAGAGATTGCCCGGATCCTTCAAATCAGTCACTACACGGTTCGGAATCATATCAACCACATAAGCGCCAAGTTGCAAGTCGCGGATCGAACTGAGGCTGCGACAGTCGCCTTGCGTCAGGGCATCATCGGTGCTGGCTAAGGAACTCCGGCCAGGACGTGGCGTTGCACGCACCGGCCAAGCCCGTTGATCTGGACGACTTGCAATCGCGAATTTGTTGAATCAGCGGCATCGTCTCGCCCAATAGATTCGAGCGCTATGGGAACATCCTGAGCTGAAGGGGAGAACCTCCAAGGCCTCTGATTCGATCTCTAATGTGCCGGTAAGTCCCGGAGCGTGGACGAACCGTAGAGAACGCCGATTTTCGAGTACAGCTCCGTGTAGCCGGTCATCGTCTACTCAAGCCCGATCTGGAAAGGGCGGCCTTAGAAAAACGTTTGGGCGATATCGACGACGTTATATCCCACGTCAAGAATAGGCAACGCGCGCCACTTGTCGAAAGTAAGGCATGGATGCGAAATATCGAAGGCGATCATATCTCCGACACGCAGATCATCGCGCGCAGCGATCTGCAGAAAGGCATGCTGGTCCATGATCCGACTGATGGACCAGTGAGCTGGTACAGGCTTCGGTGCTACATCGGCTGGCCTGTAATGTAACGCAGGAACAGGCAAGCCTGCGTCGAACGCGGCGTCCCGCTTTCCCAGAGCAACAATAGCCCGGTCGCTCTCGGGAATGGATTGGACATAGGCCCACACGTGAAGTGCAGGTACGAGACCCGAATGCATCTTGTGCGCAATCGGATCTCGCTGAAGGATTCGCTCCTGGGCCTGGCGATAGGCTCCGACGTCGTGGGTGAGGTAGCAGCCGGGCCGGAGGACGATTTCAACTGAATCACCTAGATCGGCGACAGAAAAAACTTCGGCGACGACGTCGTACCACGCGGAGCCGGCACCGGAAAGAATGACCGGCTCGCGTTGAAACCGTTCTTCGGCGATCAACTTCCGCGTGACCTCAACCGCGCGTTCCAGAAATGCACGGATCGAGGCTTCGTCGCTCAGGACGCCTTCGTAGATCTCGACTCCGCTCAATGCAATCGCGCCGGTCCAGCGAGACAATGCGCCCAACACCGCGTGCAACTGCTCCTCATCCCGCACTCCGGTTCGACCGCCTTTTGCGCCGAGCTCAAGCAATACCGGGAGAGGTTTCGCCAGACCGGAAAATGCGTGACCCAGTTGGTCGACGTTCGCGGCCGAATCCACGAGACAGTAAAATTCGAACTCCGGGTCGCGCAGCAGTCGCGCCACAATCGCCATATTCTCTCTTCCGACCAACTGATTCGCCATGAGGACACGACGCACGCCATGGGCATATGCAACCGCAGTCTGATGCGCGGTCGCGAGGGTGATTCCCCAGGCGCCGGAATCGAGCTGCATCTTGAAAAGACGCGGCGCCATCGTCGTCTTTCCGTGCGGCGCCAGCCGGACTCCGTAGGTGTCAATGAACTTCTGCATCCAATCCAGGTTGTGCCGCAGCTTTTCCAGGTACAAGACTGCCGTCGGCAAGCTCAGATCTTCGCGCAGCAGGTTCCAACCCAGCCGGGCGATATCCGCGGGGGTGGCGGCATGCTCAAGGAATCCAATCCCCTTGTTCAGGGGTTGAACCGCGGAAATGACTTCTACATTCTGAGTTCTTCGATCGATGGATGAGTTTGATTTCATAGCGCGGATGGACCGAGGGTTCAAGGTTGGAGCGTGCCACAGAACTAGTCTATAGTTTGAACCAGCCGAGATGGTCATCTGCGAAACCTTGATCAAAGATGCGAGCGTTCTGGACGGCAGCGGCGCTGATTCCGAATTACTGGACATTGCGATTCGCGACGGGCGGATTTGCGCAATTGGGACAAACCTGCAGTTCCGCGCAGAATCCGTTGTCGACGCGCAGGGACTCGCACTTTCCCCCGGATTCATTGATACCCACACGCACGACGATATCGAATTGGTTCGCAACCCCGGCATGTTGGCCAAGGTATCGCAAGGGGTGACGACTGTGATCGTAGGCAACTGCGGTATCAGCGCGTCGCCTGTCCGGTTGCACAGAGGGCTACCTGACCCAATGAATCTGCTGGGCGACTCGACGGAATTCGTTTATCCGACCTTTGCCGCCTATCGCGCAGCGATCGAGACGACCGGTCCCGCTGTCAATGTCGGCGCATTGGTTGGTCATACCGCACTGCGCAACAATCACATGAAGCAACTCGATCGGGCGGCGACCCCGGATGAGATTTCCGCGATGCGGGCGCAATTGACTGATGCGCTCGAGGGCGGAGCGCTTGGGCTGAGTTCCGGACTGGCTTACCTGTCGGCCAATGCTGCTCCAACCGAAGAGGTGCTTGAGCTGGCGCGACCCCTGACCTCCTTAGGTGGTCTGTATGTTACCCACATGCGATCCGAGGCCGAGACGATCCTGGACGCGATGCGAGAGGCATTCGGCGTCGGACGCGAACGGAACGTACCGGTGGTGATTTCGCATCTGAAGTGCGCAGGAATCTCCAATTGGGGCCGTAGCAATGAGGTTCTCGACGCATTGAACGAAGCACGGAAAACCCAGCCGGCAGCCTGCGATTGCTATCCCTACGCTGCCGGATCGAGCACCCTCGATTTACGCCAAGTGGATCCTCGCGTTGAAATTACCGTCACGTGGAGCACGCCGCATCCTGAGATGGGGGGAAAGTCGCTCGGCGCAATTGCCGAAGCGTGGAACCTGACGCAGCTGGAAGCGGCACGCCGGCTGCAGCCGGCGGGAGCAATTTATCACAGCATCTCTGAGGAGGACCTACGACACATTCTGGCGCACCCGGCAACGATGATCGGGTCGGACGGGCTTCCCTGTGATCCGCGGCCTCACCCGCGCCTTTGGGGAACCTTTCCGCGTGTGCTTGGCCACTTTTGCCGCGATGAGATGCTGTTCTCGCTACCGGATGCGATTCGCAAGATGACTGGAATGCCGGCCCAAAGATTCGGGCTCGCAGACCGCGGGTTGATCCGCGAAGGGTATTGCGCCGACCTGGTTCTCTTTGATCCGAAGACCATCATCGACACCGCAACCTTCTCCGATCCGGTGCAGACGGCCGTTGGAATTGAGCGCGTGTGGGTGAATGGGGTTCTCACCTATAGCTCCGGAGGGCTCACGCGACGACGCGCGGGGCGTTTCCTGAGGCGAGCAAGAACGACATGGGTACAGTGACAGATCGAGGGCGGAGGACACGCAATGAAGATCAAACGATATGGTGTGGAAGGTGGCACGGGAGCAGGCGGGCAGCACCTTCCGTTTGCGCGTGCAGTGGAGGCGGATGGGTGGCTTTACGTGTCAGGCCAGGTTCCAATGGCCGAGGGCGAAATCGTGGCGGGAAACATTGCCGTGCAAGCACGACAAGCGATTCGCAATCTTCTGTCGGTCCTCGAAGAGGCGGGATATGAGCCGGAGCACATAGTGCGTTGCGGCGTCTGGCTTGATGATCCGCGCGATTTCGGTTCCTTCAACAAGGTGTTCAAGGAGTTTTTCGGGGAACATCCTCCAGCGCGGTCTTGTGTCACATCCAGCATGGTTGTGGACTGCAAGGTCGAGATTGATTGCGTGGCTTATAAGAGGTCGAACACCTGAATCCAGCAGCGGCACTCTTTCACCAAGAATCTTGAAACCGGAATTCTGGCAACATCCGCGAGGCTATGATCGATCCTCACAGCATTTTTCTGCTCGTTTCGGCCCTCCTGGCAGTCGTTTGTCTGATCCTTCTCATTGCCGTGGTGCGGCTGAATCCTTTCCTGGCTCTATTTCTGGTCTCACTCGCACTGGCTGTCTCCGCAGGCATGCCTGTTTCCCAGGTGATCCACTCCTTCGAAGCCGGCATGGGAGGAACACTGGGCCACATTGCGATCATTGTTGCGCTGGGCACCATGCTTGGCAAAATGATGGCTGAGTCGGGTGGCGCGGACCAAATTGCGCACACGCTTATCCGCCTCTTTGGCGAAAAGCGCGTGCACTGGGCAATGATGGTCATCGGACTGGTCGTGGGTCTACCGGCATTCTTTGAAGTCGGATTTGTCTTGCTGGTGCCGATTGCCTTCACCGTGGCTCGACGCACCGGAACATCCCTCATCCTGGTCGGCCTTCCGATGGCTGCGGGCCTGTCGGTGGTGCACGGTTTGGTGCCGCCCCATCCCGCGGCTTTGCTCGCGGTTTCAATCTACAAAGCCGACGTCGGACGCACGATCTTTTACGCCTTGCTGGTTGGCATCCCTACCGCGGTGATTGCCGGCCCGCTCTACGCAAAGCTCATCGCAAGGCATGTCCGGCTCGCGCCGGAAAATGGCATCGGAGCCGAGTTTGTCGAACACGGCGCGGAACGCAGCCTGCCCAAATTCGGACTCACGCTGGCTACAATTCTCCTTCCGGTCGGCCTCATGCTGATCGGTAGCTGGGCCAACGCGCAGTCCGCGCAGACCTCCATGCTGAATCAGGGATTGCGTCTGGTGGGCAACGACGATATGGCATTGCTGATCGGCGTGCTATTCAGTTTTGTCACGCTTGGAAAACTGCGAGGATTCGATCGGCAGACCATCCAACGCTTTTGCAACGAGTGTCTCGCGCCAACAGCCACCATCACACTTCTTGTGGGTGCAGGCGGAGGTTTTGGCAGAGTGCTTCAGGATAGCGGCGTTTCCCAGGCAATTGTTTCTCTTGCCTTGATGAGCCACGTTTCCTTTTTGCTGCTGGCGTGGCTGCTGGCGGCGTTGATTCGGCTCGCTACGGGCTCAGCAACCGTGGCCATGAGCACCGCGGCCGGAATCGTCGCTCCAATCGTAGCCCATGGTGCCGGCGTGCATCCCGAACTCCTTGCGATCGCGACCGGCGCCGGGTCGCTGATCTTTTCGCACGTGAATGATGGTGGATTCTGGCTCGTAAAGGAATACTTCAATATGAGCGTGACGCAAACCCTCAAGACATGGTCGGTTTGCGAAACCATCATTTCAGTCTCGGCGCTCATCTTCACTCTGCTTCTATCCCTTGCAGTCTGACGGAAGCCCTCACTGAAGCAACAATCAGCGCGAGAAGCGTAGCAAAAAACGCGCGCCTTCGAATTTCCTATTCTTGTTCTCCTTCAGTGCACGGCGTCTTTGTAGATCAGCGTTGGGGACCTGACCTTCGCGTTCGAACAATTGGAGGAGGCGTATCGTCGACGAGCGCTCTGCGTCTCTGACTATGCCCATGTTTCGACGACTTGCGGCCTGATCCGTGTTGGAAGAATCTGGTGCGGTGTACGGGCCTTCCGCTGAGATTGAGATGACTGTCTAGTCATGACGAATTACGATCTGAGTGCCCAGCTGTTGCGAACAGGCAATGCACTCTTGGCGCCGGGCTATGCGGCTGCGCGTGTGGGCCGCGGCAGAAAGCGGCAGGACGAAAATACACCCAGGCTGAAAGTGACCTGCCACAGCCCACGCGGCATCCAGACAGCGGCGGGGATAGCGAACGAATCGATGCTTTTTGAGCCCTAGGCTCATCGGCTTTCTTCATTCGTTCTCGGATGTCCTAGGTTATTCGTAGCGCAACGCGACCATCGGATCGATCTTCGTTGCTCGTCGCGCTGGCATGTAAGATCCTGCCAACAAGCATAGGCTCACGAGGCACACAGCGGAGACCAGCGTCAGCGGGTCTGTTGGGGAGACCCCGAACAAGTCGGCTTGAATGGCCCGGCTTGCAGCAAGGCTTATCGGTATGCCCAACGCAACACCGGTCGCCAAAAGCGCGAGGGTCTCGCTCAGCACCAACCAGAGAAGTCCGGCCTTGGGCGCTCCGAGCGCCATTCGAATTCCCAATCGCTGGTGCGTCGCACCACGCTGTACGTCATTACGCCATAGAGTCCGATGCCGGCCAAGCTAAGCGCCAACAGGGCAAAGAAGCCCGCTAGTTTCGCCACGAACGTTTGCTCATCGATCAGGTCGTCGAACTGTTCGCCGATGATTTGGGTTTGAAGAACCGGCAGGTTTGGATCGATCTCGGCTATTGCGGCGCGGACTTCGCCCGTAATCTTCGCAGGATCTCCGACACTTCCGATCTCGAGCCAATAGGCATACTGATCATCGCCCGTGAGCTGAGTCGCGGCGAGGTAGGCGAAGGGCTGTGGTTTTTCCGCGGGGCTGCTGTGTTTCGAGTCACGCACAATTCCGACGATGTGCCAGACGCCCGGAGCAGCGGGATCGGCGATCGTGAAGCTGTGACCGATAGCGTCTCCGTTGGGGAAATAACGGTCGGCGAACGTCTTGTTCACGACGGCGGATTTGACAGCATCGGCATTATCTATCGGTTGAATCGTGCGACCGCGGAGCAGGGGAATCCCAAGGGTTTCAAAGTAGCCGGTCGACACGCGATTGAGTAGTGTGCTGATGTCCTCGTTCGGCGGCGAGGGCCGACCGTCGATGTCGATAGGCGATCCCCAAGTTCCGCGGTGCAAAGGCGGGCTTCCGGAAAGGCCCACGGAACGTACGCCAGGGAGCGCGTCGACGCGGCTAAGTATGCGGTCATAGAGCGCATTCAACCGTTCAGGTTGGTAACCGGCAAACTTGGGATTGGTGTTGATGAGGAGAACATTGGTGCGATACATTCCAGTGTCCTGCTCTCGGAGGTTTTGTAGAGTTCGCAGCAATAACCCGGCGACGGAGAGCAGCACGAGCGAGAGAGTTACCTGCGTGACGATCAGTGCCTTCGGGAGTAAACGGTTGGACCTTCCAGCCGTGCCGCCCGCAGTGCGTGCACAGGCGTTCAGTGCTCCAGATACATCGGTGCGCGAACCGCGCATCGCCGGGACAAATCCGAACAGAGCGGCCGTCGCGATGCAGATGACGAAGGTAAACAGCAGCACGCGCAAACCCGGCGTTGGGGAAAGAGCCGTGTGAGCAGCTCCCTTGTCGATGAAATGGATGATAGAACGTGTGGCCCAGAAAGCCAGGCCAAGACCAAGTCCACCGCCAATCAGCGCAAGTAGGAGCGATTCCGTCAGAATCTGTCGCGCGATTCGCCCGCGGCTGGAGCCAAGCGCAATGCGCGCGCAAAATTCGCGTTGGCGGGATGCAGCTTTCGCCAAAAGCAGATTGGCAAGATTCGCGCACGCAATCAGGAGAACAACGCCAACCATAATCATTAACATGGTTAGAGGGGTCTGGTAGGCCGATCGCATATGAGACAGCCCCGCTCCGCCCGGCAAAAGTGGAATGAATGTTCCGCTGATTTGCTGTCGTCTCCTCGCCGAAATCTGGGCTCCCTCCCGTTGCGTGAGAAATCTCTGGAATTCGACTGTCACCCATGACTGTGCTTGCGCCACCGAGACCTTGGGCTTCCGCCGGGCCATCATATGAATCCAGAACAGACCATCCGGTTTCAGGAGGGACGGCTGCATCGTCGCTTGCGGCTGCATTGTGATGGGCAGCCACAGATCAGGCGACTGCTCGTTGAGGTTCGCTCCGTAGAAGGATGCGGGCATCACTCCGATCACCACGAACGATGTCCCATTGATTGCAATCGAGCGGCCGACGATGCCAGGATCGGCGGCTAGGTTCTCCTGCCAGTAACGATGGCTGATGACGGCAACCGCGTTGCTTCCCTCGGTTGCGGTATCGTCCGCATTGAAGACACGGCCCATGAGAGGCTGCGCTCCAAGAACATTGAAAAACGTCCCGGAAACGAGGTGGCTTATCGCCTGGGTGGCCGGACCGGCTGTGCCGGATCCAGCGCGCACGCTCACCATTGTCGGAAAGCTGGCAAACGCGCAGATCCCTTCCAGCTCCCCGCGGCTACCGGCGATGCGGCGATAGAAGTCGTAAGGGAAGATGTCATAAGCTCCGGGACTGGAAGAGGCGACAATTCCGGTATCGCTTCCATCGCCGAAGGAAACCAGCATATGAGGATCGTGCACCGGCAGTTGCTTCAGCAACAGATCGTCGATGACGGTGAAGATTGCGGTGTTGGCGCCAATCCCGAGAGCAAGCGACAAGATCGCGACAACGGACAAGCCGGGCGACCGCAGAAGCTGGCGGAATCCGTACCGCGCATCTTTCCCCAGTGATTCCGCGTGAGATTCCCATCCCGCAGCCCAGACTTTATGTCTCACCATCTCTATGCTCCCGATCTCGGCACGGGCAGCTTGCTCCGCGTCTTCGCTGCTCATCCCTTGCCGCGCCTTGTGTTCCACCGCTGACTCGAAAAAGCTCTGAACCTCGGACTCAATCTCGGCATTGCGTTTGTCCGGACGGCAGAGCGACTTGATTCCGCTGAAGAAGTTTTGGAACAGCATTCTCTTTCCTCTTCTTCCTACGCTTCGAGAATATTGCCAATCGCCGCAATTTGGCGATCCCACTGCTGCCGCTCCTTTTCAAGAGCCCTCCGGCCACGCTGTGTCAGCACGTAATACTTGGCGCGGCGATTGTTCTGGGAAACTCGCCACTCGGACTTTACCCGGCCCCCGCGCTCCATGCGGCTCAGAGCCGGCAGAAGCGATCCTGGATTCACGCGGAAGACGCCGGAGCTGATCTGCTCAATGCGCAGTGCGATACCGTAGCCGTGCATGGGTTCGAGAGCCAGGGTCTTGAGCACAAGCATCTCGAGAGTTCCCTGCACGAGATCGCGGGATTCGTCGGTCATCCTTCTCTCCACTAGATAGTCAAGATGTAAATCCTTAGTACCCCTAGATTGTCAGGAGAAGGGAGCGCTCTCGAAACCTGTAACCCGGAAAACGTCGTCCGAGACTGTGTTACTAAATAGGACGCGAGCCAGCGCATTCCATCGAGTGCCCAGAGCAATGGCTCACACAAAGGCCGGATACATTTGCGCAGACCAAGCCGTCATCCTCACTTTTCGCTTGCAATGAAGCGGCGGACCATACATGACGGGTTGCGGTAATCCGCGGGCCGAGTTTCGTGAAACCTGCGCGGAGGCTATCTAGACTCCGGCCGCCGCGTAGGCCCCACTAAAGAAGCTCCGAAAGATTTCTGGATAAACTGGCGACTCCAGGCGTTGCTGCTTTCTTGATTCCCTGTCATTCCTGTTGCGCCGACGTATCTCAGCATCTTCACGGTTCAAAGTTTGCCACATCGACAACGGACCAACTGACGAACGATCAATCCAGTGCTCGTTCTTGGGTTGCAACCGAGTCACCGCCGATTCGTACATTGATATGGTGTGACCCTGTCAACTTCCGGATTGGCCACCCGGAACATACAAAAAACGCACTCCATTCCATGTAAACGAGTGCATTCGGTGTGAATTGATTTCCTGAAATCGGTTCTTCAGTAAACATGCTCCCCGATCGCAGCGATCACACGTCAAGTCTGTTGGAGGCGGCAACGCGGCTGTACCAGTAGCCTGAATCTTTGATTGTGCGTTTCTGGCTTCGGAAGTCTGTATAGATCAGGCCGTAGCGCTCCGTGTAACCGTTCGCCCACTCGAGATTGTCGAGCAAGCTCCAAGCATGGTAGGCACGAACACGGGCGCCATCCGCTATCGCTCGAGCAAGTTCCGCCAGCACCTGACGGAACCATTGAATGCGTCGCATATCCGGTATGCGACCGTTCTCCTTGTCGTACGGCGCATCGAGGTAACCGCAGCCGCTCTCGGTGATCTCGATGATCGGATGGTTATACTCATTCGAAATCTGTGTGACGAGGTCGTAGATGCCACGGGGCCATATCTCTAAACCAGAGTCTGTCAATGGACCCTCGGTGGGCATTGCGGCTCGAATCTGCGTGTAGGGATCGCGTGCGCCTCCAGAATCCGACTCAATCTCAGTTCCACTGAAGCTGCCTCCAAGGGAATGGGATTTGCTTGCATCGGAAACAATACGGCGCGTATAGAAATGAAAGCCCACCCAATCCAGCGGCGCATACAGGATTTTTTCGTCGCCTGCCTTGAAGCCCATGGCTTCGAGTGGAGGTTCGCCAACGAATGCGTTGGGATAGCGGCCCTTCATCGCAGCTTCAAGAAAGAACACGTTGTTCATGGCGTGATAGCGCGCGGCAGCCGCGCGATCCGCCTCCGAATCTGTCTTCGGGTATGCAGGAGCCGTCTCATACGCGCTGCCCACAGTCGCTTTGGAAGATGCCGCCTTCACGGAACGATGCGCTTCGCCCTGCGCCAATGCAAGCGTGTGTGCTGCTTTGAGAAAGTCGGGAAAACTGGTACGGCACGGCGGAAACGTCCCAGCGGCATAGCCCATAAAGGCTATGTTCCAGGGCATGTTGAATGGCGCCCAAACCGTGATTCGATCGCCGAGGTGTTTCGCAAGGATGCCAGCATAGTCTGCGAAGTAGCCCGCGAGATCGCGATTCGGCCAGCCACCTCGATCTTCCAACGCTTGCGGAAGGTCCCAGTGGTACATCGTGCACCACGGCCGGATTCCGGCCTCAAGAAGTGCATCGGCCAATCGACTGTAGTGATCGATTCCCTTCATGTTGGGTACGCCTACGCCGGTCGGCTGAATGCGGGGCCATGCGATGGAGAAACGGTAGCTCTTCAGATTAAGCTGCCTAGCCAATGCGATGTCCTGCGGGTAAAGATGATACTGATCGCAGGCAACATCGCCGGTCGCACCACCCCACACTTTGCCGGGCGTATGGGTAAACCTGTCCCAGATCGATTCGCCTTTGCCGTCTTCGCTCCAAGCGCCTTCCACCTGGTACGAGGCCGTAGCCGCACCCCAGAGAAATCCTTCCGGAAAGCGGGCTTCCTTGATCACGGATTCCGCGATTGCACCGGGGACAGGACCAGAGTGTTGATCGGTAGCAAGTGAAGAGGCGGCGTAAGCTTCCTCTCGAACAAGTGCCGCACCCGCTGCTGCAGCAACAGAACCGCTTACAAATTCCCGTCGATTCATATTTCCTCCGGAAGTTTAGAAAGCACTTTGCCGTTCGCCATCGCGTACGCGCGTGCGAAGCGGGCTCCCTCAAAGAGATTGCCCGGTTCGCACAACATGTGTCCAATGAAACACAGGACACATGTTGATAACTTCATGTTATGGGAATAGAGCTCGATACCTTACGTTCATTTCTGGTCCTCTCGGAACAACTTCACTTCCGGCGCGCCGCCGAGATCCTCCACGTCTCGCAGCCAGCCCTGAGCAAACAGATCCGCCGTTTGGAAGACCAGCTGGGAGGGCCATTACTGATCCGGCGCTCTCGTGGGGTGCATCTGACTTCGGCAGGCCAGGTGTTGCAGCAACACGCGCGCCAAGTCATCGAGGACTCCGAATCGGCCGAAAGGATCACTCGTCTCGCCCTGAAGGGTGAGGCGGGGGCGTTGCGCGTTGGATTCGGAATGTTGGCCCTATGGACACTTGGAATTATTAAACGATCATTTTCCAATCTCCGAGCCCAAGGCTGACAGAGGGTTCTTGCCCAATAATCCCAAGATCTCGCGCATTGAAGACAAGCCGGTGTCGGCAGCCGAATTCCTCTCTGGCCTGCCAGAAAACCCGCTCGCCGTACCGACCTCCATTTGCTAATCTTGGCGCAACATGACTAAACAGTCTGGCGCAGTCAGTGTCGCGTTGCTTCTGCTTTGCTCTCTTCCGTTGCTCGCGCAGAAAAAAGTTTCGCCGAAGGCGTTCCGCTTTCAAGGTGCACCGCAATACACGCAACAGGAGCTGCTCGCGGCCGCCGGCTTGAGGACCGACACGCGTTTAAACTTCCGCGAAGTGAAAGCATGGACAATTGACTCTGACGAATCCTGCCGAGTCGGCGTTGCTTTAGGGTTTGTCGTGACCAAACATTTGAAGCTTCAGAGCGAAGACAATCCACTCGGGATGCTCGGTCGTTCGAGCAACTGATCAACAAGCTGGGCAACAAGAACTGGTACGTCTACGCCAAGCCCCCCTTCGGCGGACCTGAACATGTCCTGCGCTACCTCGGCCGCTATACCCACCGCATGGCCATCACCAATCACCGCATCACCGCCTTCGACGGCGAGCGCGGCAGCTTCCGCTGGCGCGATTATGCCCACGGCGGCAAACAGCGCATCATGACCCTCGACGCAGTG
>OBLW0100003016.1_pt1 | contig 13317 bp, 12 predicted proteins | sample 1520161 | NCBI WGS metagenome assembly OBLW01 (sample SAMEA3539309, study PRJEB22396) | soil metagenome | biome: tundra; feature: field; material: soil | place: USA | collected 2010-05 | depth 0.15 m
GCCGTGCCCTCAAGGCCGCGCTCGAACGCGTCCACGCGACCTACCCGATTCTCGGCCGCCTCGGCCGCACGCCGGCTGGCCGGCTGAGCGGAGGCGAGCGCAAGACGGTCGCCATGGCGCGGGTGATGATGTCCTCGCCGTCGGTCGTGCTGCTCGACGAGCCGACCGCGAGCCTCGCGCCGATGCCGAGCGCGCAACTGCTTGAGCAGGACGTGCCCGCGCTCGCCGCCGCGGGCGTGGCGGTGGTCCTCGTCGAGCAGCGGGCGATGCAGGCCATCGCCGTCTCGGACTGGGTGTACGTCCTCGTCGGCGGGGCGGTGGAGGTGCAGGGGCCGGCGGCCGACATCGCCGCGCGGGGTGACATTGGAGCGGTGTTCCTCGGCGCGCGCGGTGAACAGGAGGAGACAACGCCATGACCCTTTCCTACCCGAGCGAGCGGCGGCTCGTCGCGCTCGCGTGCCGGGTGCTCGCGATCGAGGGGCTCGTCGAGACGACCCTCGGCCACGTCAGCCTGCGCGTCGGCGACAGGCACCTCCTCGTGCGCGCGCGCCGCGCCAGCGAGCACGGCCTGCTGTTCACCACCCCGGACGACATCGCGCTCGTGGATCTCGACGGGAACCTGCACCCCGACGAGCCGCCGATCTCGCTGCCCTCGGAGCTGCCGATCCACACGGCCCTGCTGGCCTCGCGCCCGGACTGCGCGGCGGTGGTGCATGCCCACTCGCCCGCGGTCGTGGCGTGCACCGTCGCCGGCGTGCCGCTGCGCCCGATCGTGGGCGCGTATGACATCCCGGCGATGCGGCTCGCGGCCGGCGGTATTCCCACATACCGCTTCGCCGGCCTCATCCGCAACGCGGAGCGCGCCGCCGGACTGCTTGAGGCCATCGGGCAGCGCCCGGTCTGCCTGCTGCAAGGCCACGGCCTGGCCGCGGCCGGCCAGACCCTGGCCGCGGCGATGCTCGCCGCCATCGACGTTCACGTCCTCGCGCGGCTCACCGTCACCTGCTGGCAGATGCAGCGGCCGCTCATCGAGGTCGACCCGGACGACTACCGGGACCTGCCCGTCTTCGGCCCGGACTATGACGACCAGGTGTGGCGGTTCTATGCGGCCAAGGCGGAGAGGATACCGGTGTGATGCCTGAGACGCTCGACGTGGTGCTCGGCGAGGGGGCCGGGGCGTTTCCCGGCGTGTCCGCCGCGCCCGCCGGCTCGCCCGCCGGCGGGGTGGTGGTGCTCCAGGAGGCATTCGGGCTGACTGGCCATATCCGCAGCGTCTGCGGCCGGCTCGCGGACGCCGGCTACCTCGCCGTCGCGCCGGCCCTGTTCCACCGGCAGGGTGCGCCCGTGCTCGGCTACGACGAGTTCTCCAGCGCGCAGCCGCTGATGGCCCGCCTGCGCGCGGAAGAGATCATCAGTGACGTCACGGCCGCGCTCGATTACCTCCGGTATGAGGGGCTGCCGATAGACCGCTGCGCCTCCGCCGGCTTCTGCATGGGCGGGTCGGTCGCCTTCATCATGGCCACCGAACTCGAGCTCGGCGCGGCCGTCACCTTCTACGGTGGTGGCGTCGCCGAGGGCCGCTTCGGGTTCCCGGCCCTCGCTGACGCGGCACCGTCGCTTCGGGCACCGTGGCTCGGCCTGTACGGCGACCAGGACCATACGATCCCCGTGGAGCAGGTGGAGACGCTGCGGGAGCGGGCGGCCATGTCGCCGGTCGCGACCGAGGTCGTCCGGTACGCGGACGCGGGCCACGGGTTCAACTGCGACGACCGGGGCGCCTTCGTCCCCGACGCCGCCGCGGATGCCTGGGCGCGGATGCTTGAGTGGCTGGGCGCGCACCTCGGGGGTCATGGCGGCTAGGGCGCCGCCCAAGGCCCGCGATCTGCTGCGAGCGGCCGCTCGTCAGCGCTGGCCGCTGAATGGCCAGATGGTGGGGCGGGGGAGGGCCGCGGGAGTGGGGAAATGCGGCGGCTTGGTGACGTCGATGAAGTCGGTCAGCGGGCTCGCGGCCGCGTCACGCCTGGTCAGAGCGGGGAGGTTCCACTTCTCTTCGATGGTGGCCAGGATTGATGTGTGATCGCAGACGACTGACGATACGTGGGCAGGTTTGGAAAAGGGGGAGGCAACCAGGCATGGGACCCTGAATCCGTAACGGTCGTAGCCCCCGGGCTCGTCGGGCGGTACGTGGATGTCGGGAGGAATGTCGTCTGGGGGGACCGCGGCCGGTGGTGGCACGTGATCGTAAAACCCGCCTCCTTCGTCCCAGACGATGATGAACAGCATGCGGGCCCACTGCGGGCTGGCCGTCGCCGCGTCGAAGACGCTGGCCGTGAATGCTTCCCCGACTTGGTCGTCCTGGAATTCTCCCTCGGACGCGGCAAAGGCTTCTGGCGTGATCAGGCTGACCGGGGGCAGTCGGCCGCGGCGGCAGTCGGCGTAGAAGTCGTTGATGCCGTGCAGGTTGTCGTGCCAGCGCAGCAGGTTCCGCGGCCACAATCCGAGCTCGGGCACATCCACGAAGTAGTTGGCCCAGCCGATATGGTGGGCGTCGAGCAGGTCCCAGATCAGCCCGGTGGCCGGGGGATGCCCGAACGGGCTTGGGATGGTGGTGCTGACCAGGCCAGCGGCGGTGGCAGCCTGAAGAAACCGGCGGTTCGGGAACGTTTGGGCCAGGCACGAGGAGAAGTAGCGGTCCCCGATTCCATACGTGCGGGCGAAGCCGTAATACCAGGGCAGATCGGTCCCGTCGAGGTATCCCATAGGGATGTCGCTGGCGGTGGTCGTGACGAAACCATCCATCGCCCCGCCATTCCACTCGCGGTGTGAGGAATTCCATGTCTGGCTGACGTGGAACGACGGATTCACGGGCAGGCTCAGATGATGAACCTGGACTGGCCGCCCACGGGAGTCGGGATTACTGTTCAGCGGATGGCCATCGGTGTCAAAGGTGAAACCATCCCCACGGTCAAGCATGCCGAAGTAGCTGTCGTAGGAATGGTTCTCCTTCATCAGCACGACGATGTGCTCGATACCAGGCAGGCCGTCGCTGCCAGCGGGCCGGTCAGGAAACGGCCGGGTTCCGGGACCGCGTGCGTATGCCATCCCTAGACCGTAGCCCGAACGTCCGCGGTTATGGCTATCCCGGTAGGTATGTCCGTCCCGGCGCGGCCGGTGCTAGGCCCGCTGCCCCGGGGTGACCAGGCCACTCTCGTAGGCGATGACGACGAGCTGAGCGCGGTCGCGGGCATTGAGCTTGGTCATGGTGCGGCTGACGTGGGTCTTGGCGGTCAGGGGGCACCACAAGATCATCGGATGAATCGAGCAGCAGCCGGAAGCACCTCGACGACACCGCCGACGGACGCGGCGCGCTCCCGCATCCCGATGAGGCCGTGCCCACTGCCCGCGCTCCGGGTATGACGAGCTTGTAGCCTTTTGCCGGAAATGACCGCTCCGCATCCTCACCAGTGTCTGGGACGCGCTGACCCTCGGCGTACTTCCTCTCGCTGCCGCCGGATTCTTGGCCTGGATCCTGGTCCAGTACCTGCAAACCACGTACCAGACCGCCGCCACCAGGCCGCAGGTCTGGTCGCTGGTCGGCGTCGTCATCGCCGGTGTGGTCCTGATGATCGTCGCGCGCTTCGTCCTGCGATCGCCGTTCTTCCAGATCCCGCGGGAGAGCGACAGCCCCGCAGGCGAATCAGAAACCGGAGATTTACCGGGCGCGCGGCGGCGGTAGCGGGGCTCCGCCGCCGCCGAACGGCCGGGCACGCGGCCCCCAGTCCTTCGGTCTAGGGGGAGCCGTTCCCGGCCGGCGGCCGTTCGCGCCCTAGGACTCGGTGGTGGTTGTGTCCTGCGGGTCCAGTGCCTCGGGCGACACCGTCGGGCCCGGCAGCCCGGTATCCGCGCCAGCGACCGCTGTCTCGGCCTCCGGCCACTGCTTGAGTTCCACCTGGGGTATCAGCCAGGTGGCGAGGAAGGCGAGCGCGGCGATCGGCACGGCGACGATGAACACCGTCTGGATCGACTCGGCGTAGCCGGAGATGAATCCCAGGTGCACAGCGGCCGGCAAGTGGCGGAGCAGCGCCGGGGTGGCGTCCGCGCTGCTGAAGCCGGCCGGGAGGCTGGTGCCGTGCAGGTGGCGGGCGAGGTTGCCGACGAGGACGTTGGAGAAGATCGCGCCGAAGATCGCCGTGCCGAAGGACCCGCCGATCGAGCGGAAGAACGTCGCGCCCGAGGTCGCGACGCCGAGCTCACTGTGCGGCACACCGTTCTGCACGATGATGACCAGCACCTGCATCACGCCGCCGATGCCCATGCCGAGCACCAGCATGTAGAGAGCGTCGAGCGCGGTGGGTGTGCCCACGCCCATGAGCGACAGCAGGTACATGCCGAGGGTCATGAACGCTGATCCGGCGATCGGGAAGAACCGGTACTTGCCGGTCCTCGAGATGATCTGGCCGGAGCCGATCGAGACGACCAGCAGACCGGCCATCAGCGGGAGCAGGTACACCCCCGAGATGGTCGGTGAGATGCCTTTCACCACCTGGAAGAACGCGGGCAGGTAGGTGATGGCGCCGAACATCGCGAAGCCGACGATGAAGCCGACGATGCTGGTCACCGAGAACGTGCGGGTCTTGAACAAGTGCAGCGGCAGCACCGGCTCGGCAGCACGGCGCTCGACGAGTATGAATACGCCGACCAGCACGACACCAGCCACGCCGAGGATGTAGATGGGTGCCGAGCCCCAGGCGTAGGTCGTGCCGCCCAGGCTGGTGAGCAGGATGAAGGAGGTCGCGGCGAGCGAGAGCACCGCCGTCCCGAGGTAGTCGATGATGTGGTGCACCCGGCCGAGCTTGCCTGGCACCTGGCTGGCCACCACGACGAGCGCGATGGCGCCGATCGGCACGTTGATGTAGAAGATCCAGCGCCAGGTCAGGTTGTCGACGAACACCCCGCCGAGCAGGGGCCCGACCACGCTGGCGAAGCCGAAGACCGCGCCGAACAGACCGACGTAGCGGCCGCGTTCGCGGGGCGAGACGATGTCGCCGACGATGGCCTGGGCCCCGACCATCAGGCCGCCACTGCCGAGACCCTGCACGGCACGGAACGCGATGAGCTCGAACATCGACTGGCTGATCCCGGCGAGGATCGAGCCCACGAGGAAGATGATGATCGCGGCCTGGAAGAAGATCTTGCGGCCGTACTGGTCACCGAGCTTGCCCCACAGCGGCGTCGACACGGTCGTGGCCAGCAGGTAGGCGGTGATGACCCAGGCGATGTGCGACCCGCCCTTGAGATCCCCAACGATCGTCGGCAGTGCGGTCGAGACGATGGTCTGATCGAGCGCCGCCAGCAGCATGCCGAGCATGAGCGCGCCGATGATCAGGAGGATCCGGCGATGGCTGAGACCGGGCAGCGCGCCGTTGCCAGTCGCAGGGGCTGGGGTGGCGGTAGACATCAGCGGTTGTCCTTTCGGCTGGCCGGTGAACCTGGGGACGCGGTCCGGCCTTGGTGAGCTCCGCTGCGGCCCAGCGGCACAGGGGACGCCGGCCGAGGCGGTGGCCTGTCGTTGGGGCGGCGCGAAGCGCTTGGGTTTTGAATGGTTTTGGTGATCTGGCGCACAGTGCAGTGCTCGGGCAGGCCGGCGGCGAGGGCCTGGAAAGCCATATCGGTGAGTTGGTCGAGCGGCACCGCGCCACCGGAGCGGGCCCAGAAGGGCGTCATCGCGCGCATCACGCCGGTCGCGGCGCCGGCCAGCAGCGCCGGATAGGGATCGTGCTCCGGGTCGGCCCCGAGCCGCTCGGTGAGCCCATCGGCCACGACCCGCTCGACCATGGCCAGGTGCGCGGCCTGGGCCGCGCGGAGGTGAGGGTCGACGTTGGCCGCCTTCATCCGCTTCAGCCAGCTGGCCGGGTCGCCGCCGAGATCGACGAGTTCCTCGGCGAGCGCCCGTGCCTCACCGACCAGGACCACGCGCAGGGCTTCGAGACCCGTTTCCCCAGGTGCCTCGTGCACGATGCGCTCGCGTAGTGCCGCGACCCGCTCCGGATCGGCCCCGAACAGGGCCGCTTCCTTCGAGGGAAAATAGTTGAAGAACGTTCGTGGCGAGACGTCGGCGGCCTCGGCGATGTCCTCCACTGTGACGTTGACGAAGCCGCGCTCGGCGACCAGGTCAAGAGCGATCCGGCGGAGCGAGCGGCGGGTTGCGAGTTTCTTGCGCTCCCGTAGCGAGACGCGGGCCTCCCCCGAGGTAGCCGTCCCGGCCAGTGTCACGTTGTTGCACTCACTGTAACTTTTGAGGACATCCAATATTGCAACGACATCAATGTTACATCAGGCGCAAGGACGTCACTAAGGGTGGTGGCGCTCCGGGCCAGTTAAGGAAGGCAGCAGCTCCAGTTCGCCGGAGTCGATGTGGGCGGTTACGGTGCGGGCCGTGCCACTGGCCTGCGGGATGCCGACGTGGACGTATCCGGAGGTGACCTGGCTGCTGACCGTATAGCTGGCGCTGGCCGGCATCCGCACGGTGGCCTGCGCGGACGTCAGCGTGATGCTGACCCGCCGGGGCGCCGCGTCGAACGTGGCACTGAGGTGCCCCGAGGTGATCGCGGCCACCAGCGCCGGGCAGCGCAGCCCGGCCGCGCTGACATCGGCGCTGGCCGCCGTGATCCGCAACGCCCCGGCCAGGCCCGAGATGATGACGTGACCAGAAGACTGGCGTAGCACGACAGCGGTACGCCGCGGCACCACGAGCCGGTAGTTCTCTGTGCACGGGCTCGCCGCCGCACATCGGTAGTCCAGCCACAGCACGTGACCGCGGCCGACCCGGGCCACGGTGACCGGGGCCTGCCCAGTCCAGTGCAGCTGCCCAGTCAGCCTCACCCGGCCGCCGGTCGCCGCGACAATCGTCACCTGGCCCGGCGCCCCCTGCAGGTCAACCGTGCCGACTGGCCCCGCGGTGACGGAGACCGCGCGAGTCGTGCCAGCCGGTCCGCCGCCGCCGCTGGCCGCCTGCACCAGGGCCACCACCACCAGCACAGCAGCGGCCACCACTAGCGCGACCGTGCCCACGATGAGAGCTGTGCCACGCTCCCAGCGTCGCCATGACCTGGGCCCTGGCGCCGCCGGGCTCCCGGCAGGATCGTGCGGTGGCGCGGGCGAGCTCATGACCACGGACTGCCCGGCTGCGCCATCGTGAAACTCGGTGCCGCGGTGGCCAGTGATCTCGTCCGTGATCACGATCGGGACAGGCTGCGTATCGCTGACCGGAGCCGACGGCTCCGGTGGCGCGAATGTGAGCCCGCGACTAGCTGCGGGCCTGCGGGAACCGCGGCGGCCCGGCAGTGTGCAGTGCGAGCCGCGTCAGCCCCGGGGCCCTTCCTTTCAGCGAGTCGCCGGCGCGTTGACCTCCGGCCGGTACCTTTTACTTTTGGGGCGAAACGGACGCCGACCCCAGCGGTATCGAGCGTTAGGGGATGGTGGCGCTGATGGATAGCCGGCGTGCTGCTTTGCCAGCCTCTTTGCCAGCCTCGTCGGTTACTGAGTTCGGCCAGCTCTTGGGGATGCTGCGGCTACGGGCGCGGCTGACGCAGCGTGAGCTCGCGGTAGCCGTTGGCTGCAGCGAGGCGCAGATATACCGTCTGGAGCAGGAAGGGCGGCTGCCCGACCCGGGTGTGGTGGCCGCGATCTTCTTGCCCGCTCTCCGGCTCGGCGCCGAGCCTGAACTGGCCGCCAGGCTGTATGAGCTGGCGGTTCTCCTGCATAGACGCCAGTCGGGCGAGGAGCCGCAGCCGGGTCATCCGGACGTGCGGCACGGCGCGCAGGCCGCTGACCTGGCCGCCATCCCGGCGTCTCCCACTCACCAGGTCGAGCGCGCCGCCGTTCTCGCCGAGCTGCGCCGTTGCCTCGGGGCCGAGCGGCGGGTGCTGATGTGCGGGTTTCCCGGCATGGGAAAGACCAGCCTGGCCGCGGTCCTGGCCAGGATGCGGGCCGAAGCCGGCGGCGCGGTGTGCTGGATAACGCTGACCGCCGGTGTCACTACCCCGGCTGAGGCGGTCATCCGGGTGCTGGCCCAGTTTCTGGCCCGGCACGGGCAGCGCGACGTGCTGCCGCTGTGCGGTCCTGGGCAGCTGGAGCGCCCTCTTCCGCGCAACGAGCAGCTGTACCTGATCACTGCGGCGGCCAACCGGGCCGGCGCGCTGATCTGCTTGGACAACGCGGATCTGCTGCGCGCCGAGCCGGAGACGAGGGCGGTGATCGAACACATCGCGGGCTCGTCGGCGGCCCGGATCCTGGCCGTCAGCACGGACGAGCTGCCGCTCGCTGGCTTCGCGCCATTCGGGCTCGGCGGACTGGCCAAGGACGCGGCCCGGGCGCTCGTCAGCGGGCTCGCGGGCCGCATGCTGCCCGCGCCGCTCGCGGAGATCCTGATCGACCAGACCGGTGGCAGTCCCATGCTGATCAGGCTGGCCCTCGGCCAGCTGCGCCCGGGCGGTCCCGATGCGAGCGCGCTCGTCAACCGCCTGGACAGGGAGCCACGCATCGCCAGATATCTCCTTGAGTCCACGCTGGCTGGGCTTAGTGAGCCGGGCCGCAGGCTGATGTCGCTGCTCGCTGTCTTCCGCCACCCCATCAACCTGCTGGACGAGCAGCTGATCGACGCGAGCGAGGCGCTGGTGGGCCGCAACGACGTGCTGGCGGGCCTGGATGAGCTGCGCCGCAGGCAGCTCGTGGACCACCCGGCGCGAGCCGACCTGCATCCGCTCGTCCGTGAATACATCTACGCCGGTCTCGGCGATGTGGCCGTCGGCCGCACCGGACTGCACCAACTGGCGGCCCTGCATTGCGAGCGGGTTCTCGACGACCCGCTGGAGGCCAGCTGGCACTATGCGCGCGCCGCGGACCCGGCCGAGGCGGCCGACCTGCTCGCGGCCCGGACCGCCGACCTGACCGTCAGCGGCCGCGCTGGCCGCGCCGCGGACCTGGCTGGCCGGCTGCTGGCGGCCGTCGGCGGGACCGGGGATACCGAGCGTCAGTTGCTGGTCGCCCGGGGCGACCTGCTTGTGCATACCGAGAGGGGCAGAGAGGCTGAGGAGGCGTACCGCGCCGCCCTCGCCCGCCCGGCTTCTCCGGTGGTCCGGGCTCGGGTCGCCGGCCGGCTAGCGGAGAGCCTGCTGGCGTGGGGCCAGGCGCCGGAGGCCCTCGATTTGTGCCGCGGCGCGGCCACCGGGCTGACAGGGAACGAGGAGGTGCTGCGGGCGCAGCTCGGTGCGGTGCAATGCCGGGCGCATCTGATGGTGTCTGAGTTCAGCGAGGCCGTCGCGGTCGCTGAGGAGGCGTGCGCGGCCGCCGGGCGGATCGCCGCCATCACCCCCGGCGTCGCCGTGGCCGTGCGGGCGCGGGCGTACTGGGTTCTCGGTGTCACGGCCCGGCTGCGCGGCAGGCCAGACGAGGCGGTCGACTGGCTGGGCCGGGCCTCGGGCGCCGCGCGCGCCGCCGGCCTGCGGGAAGTCGCCGGCCGCGCCCTGTTCATCATGGGCGCGATCGCGGACGAGCGGGGGGATGTCGGCCCGGCCGAGCAGCTCTATCAGGAAGCCCTGGCCGAGCTGGGGCCGATCGGCGCCGACGATGGTATCGCGAGCGTCCTGCCCGCGCTCGCGGCCATGCGCAGCCGGGCCGGCGTACCGAACGAAGCGATCAAGCTGCTTGAGGATGCCGGCGCGCTGCAGCGGCGGATGGGCGACCTGCTCGGGGCGGCGAATTCGGAACACGCCATCGGGCTGATCCTGCTGTCCCAGGGCCGGATCGAGGCGGCCCGGGCAGTGCTCGCGGCGGTCCTCGACTCGACGGCGAAGCTTGGTGAGCGCCAGGCCCGGGCGTATTATCTCGACTCGCTCGCCATGGTCGACCTGGCCGACGGCGACCACCCGAACGCGCGGCGCCATCTCACCGAGGCGGCCAGGATCGCCGATGAGGTGGACGACCCGAGGCTGGACGCGACCATAAAAATGCACAGCTCGTTTGGTTATCTCGTTGCTGGTGATCTGCCGGCCGCCATCAGGGTGGCCGGAACGTGTGCGGAGCAGGTAGCGCGCACCGGGACGGGGATGCACGCGGGCATCGCCCTCGAGTACGCCGCCCTTAACGTCTGCCTGGCGCTGGCCGCCGGGGACCAGGCGAGCGCCACCGCCCGAGTGGCCGAGCTGACCGAGATGGCCAGCCGCATGGGCGACGTCAGGTACGGCGCGGTCGCGCAGCGGATCTCGGTCGCGATCGCCGTCCTGGCCGCTGGCGCGCCATTGCCCATGGCCAGGCTTCCCCGGCTGGTCTGGGTGGACGACGGTCGCTGACAAGCTCTGACCTGAGATGTCATGCGGCGGCAGACTGGGTGGCCCGGATTCCGCGCGCCGCGCTGACAGTGGCGGCGGCGGCCGCTAGCAGGACCATCAGAAGGTATATGGCGAGCGGCCAGCCCTCGTGGTAGCCGGCGTACTGGGGTGCCCAGAGGTAGAGGCCAACTGCGGCGACGATGCTGGCGGCACCCGCGAGGCTCATGGTCGCCGCCGCGACGCCTGCCGCGGTGGCGGCGAGGCCGACGGCCGGCCCGCGGGGGCGGAGTCTGCGCAGAGCCAGCCCGGGTCCGGCGGCGAAAACGCCGCCGGCGGCGAATCCGAGCACGATGACGGCCAGGAACCACCACGGGCCGATGCCGTCGGCGTTGCGGACGAGCCTGGCGATGACGATCACTGCGGCGAGGTACACCACCGGCACGATGACCGGCGAAAGCAGGTATGCCGTGTCGCGTGGGCGGTGCTCGCGACAGGCCCGGCGGATCATCAGCAACCACAGGGGCAGGGCACCGCCGACGACGGCGAGCACCGAGACGAGTACGGCCCCGTCGAAGACCCAGTAGGCCCAACCGACGACGGGATGGCCGGGCGGCCTGAGGCCCTGGGCCTGGGTGAGCTGCGCGAAGACCAGCGCCAGGCCGGTCAGCACGGTCCATGCCATCAGGACCGTAGCGAGACTGGCCCGCATCCGCGCCGGCCGGTCGTAGAGATGACGCGGCGGCCAGACCCACGCGGGCATCACCTGCCACGCCAGGCTGGCGACGGTACGCAGGTCGGCGCCGGATTCGTCCAGCAGGGCGCGAACCTCGTCACCGTAGCGGGCTCGCCAGGCGGCCGGGTACAGGGCGAGCGCCACGCGGGCCAGCACGCTGGCGCACGACGATCCGGGATGCGGCGTCTGCGCGCTGCTCATGCGCCGGCCCAGCCGTAGTGAGTGCGAAGCCGTTCCCGCGCCACGGAGGCGACCTGATTCATCCGTTCGGACTGCACCGCGAGCGCGTGCGCCCCGGCCGCCGTGAGGCGGTATGGCCGACGGCGGTCCTCGGATTCAAGCGGCTCGATCAGGCCGCGAGACTCCAGCCTCGAGATCACCGCGTACAGGGTTCCGGCGCTGAGCCGTACGCCCATGGTGTCCGCCACGTCCTGCGTGATGGCATATCCGTGCTTCGGCTCCTCGGCCAGGCTGGCCAGCACCAGCAACGGCGGATCGGCCCAGCGATCCAGTCGTTCTGTCATGTCACCCTCCTGCTCACCATCGCGCTCGCTCATCACGTTCCCATGGCTCACGATATAGCGGCTCGCACTATATCGCAATCCGGTATACCGCATCGCTGACTAATCTTGGGGGAGTGCTCGTGCGGTACTTTCAGCCGCCGTCGGCGGCGGCGGCGGTGCGGGCAGGCGGGATGCGGGCAGGCGGGGCTGTAGGCGGGATGTTCTGGTTCAGGTGGAACACGTTGCCGGGGTCGTAGGCGTTCTTGAGTGCCGTCAGCCGGGCCAGTTTCTCGGGCGGGTACGCGCGCCGCACGCCCTCGCTGCCCTCGTCGCTGAGCGCGTTGACGTACACCCCGCTCGCGAACTGGTCGAGCGCGGCGGTGCAGCGCCGGGCCGCGGCCATCCGGGTCTCGTCCTCCGCGGGATCGGTCCAGCTCGTGCCGGCCCCGAATTCCAGCAGCGTGTCCCGGTGGCTGAACGCCGTGTCCTGGTCGGGTACCTCGGCGATCGCCCCGCCGTAGGCCTGGAGCCCGGCATCCGGGAGATTCCCGGCGTGACCGCTGGTGTCCCCCCGCAGCAGGAAGGCCTCGATGGCATCGTCGGGGAAATACCGCAGGTAGTGACCCTTGGAATACCTCCGCAGCGTATGCCGTCCGGTGGTGTCGTCCATCCGCTGAAGCTCGACATAGGACGGCTCGATCACCCGCTCCGCCGCCGGGCGGCCGAGCGCCCGCATCGCCGGGACCAGGCGGCGGCCCTGCTCCGGGTCGCCCACCCAGACGAACCCGACGGTGGCCAGGCCATCACGGCCAACGGATGCTGTGAACGTGGCCTGCCGGGGCGCCTCGGCCAGCAGGTCCCGCCATCCGCGAAGCGCTGGGAGCGCCTGCTCGAGGGGGAACGAGAATTCGGCGACGAGCGCCTGTGTCCCCACAGGATGGAGCCGGAACTCGAACTCGGTGATCACACCGAAGTTCCCGCCACCACCGCGCAGGCCCCAGAACAGGTCCGGGTTCTCGGCCTCACTCGCCCGGACAATGTTTCCGTCCGCGGTCACCATCTCGAACGAAGCGACGTTGTCGCAGGCCAGACCGTACTGCCGGGCGAGCCAGCCCATTCCGCCGCCGAGAGTCAGCCCGCCGACGCCGGTGTGCGACACGTTCCCGGCGGTCGTCGCCAGGCCATAGCGCTGGGCCGCCGCGTCCAGTGCGCCGAGCAGCGCGCCACCCTGCACCCACGCCCGGCGGCGCGCCGGGTCGACCCGGGCCCCGCCCATCGGGGTGAGGTCGATCATGAGGCCGCCGTCGGGGACGGCCAGCCCGAGGACGCTGTGGCCGCCGCAGCGCACGCCGATCTCCAGATCAAGGTCCCGGGCGGTGCGCACCGCGATCGCCACGTCGCGGGCGCTCGCGCAGCGGACGATCATCCGCGGCCGCCGGTCCACCATCGCGTTCCAGACCGTGCGTGCCTCGTCATAGCCCATCCCGCCCGGCAGGAGCACTTCCCCGTCGAGCCGAGTGAGCGTGCGGAGCTTCGTTGCGGAAATCATTGCTGTCTTCATGGTGCCAGCCTGGCAGGAATCGGCCCGATCGCGGTGGCGGCCGGGCTGGAGGTCGCCGCGGGCTGGGTGTACGGCATCGCGCCCTACCGCATCTCGGGCGGCCTCTCGGGCGATCCCCGGGGCAGCCTCCCGGGCGGTGGCGAGCAGGGGCTCCTGTTCGGCTACGCGGGCCTCAGCGAGCGGGCCATCAGT
>OBLW0100003018.1_pt1 | contig 13303 bp, 6 predicted proteins | sample 1520161 | NCBI WGS metagenome assembly OBLW01 (sample SAMEA3539309, study PRJEB22396) | soil metagenome | biome: tundra; feature: field; material: soil | place: USA | collected 2010-05 | depth 0.15 m
CCAAAGCCCTTCATCTGGACAGCAAAAGCCAACGACATCCTGGAAAAGGTAACCCGCGCTAAGACCGCTCTCAATAAAAGACGATCTGCGTGAGACACTACACTAGCTGATGGCGAACGCCAATTCCCCCGACCGATTACTCCATCGGGGACAAATTAAGTGTGAAGCTCGCGTTGCTAAGTACCGCCGACTCAACTGCAACTAATAGTGCGCCGGCGGTTATATCCTTGATTTTATAAATTCTTGCGATGTACATTGCTAACCAATCAAACACTCTAAATGCGTTCCAAGCGAAATCGGAGAGCTCATAACAAAGCCGAGCCAAGTGCTCGATCTCCATCAGAAGCGTCTTCGGGCTCCTCCTACGTTTCGGCTCCGCTGCACGGATACTGCCACAAATCGCAACTATCACGTCAAGGTACATAATCAACACATCGCTGAAGGAGCGCATCATGCGGATCGATGACGTGCGATTCTCTCTCAGGGGAATTACTACTTCTTGTCGAAGCCGCATTGCTAGGCTCTGCAGAAGGACCCGATTCGGAATACAGCTAAAGAGCGCGATGATACCGAAGGCTTTCCGCAATGCTGGCACGCATGCTTCCTCATGAAGACGACCTGAACTTACGCTCGAATAGCATGTTGAAACATCGGCTAGTAGATCGTCGATGCTCGCTTCGAGGCACTCGGGCGTCAGTAGAAGGCTAATATCAGCTCCAGTGTCGTGTTCAATGAATAGATGCCCCATCTCACTTACACTATTCGATAGATGCCCCCGCACACCGATCGCAAAGAAGATATTGGCGGCCTTTGCATATTCATCAAGAGCAAACTCGTAATCTTTCAATTGGCAATGACAATTCCCCATTTGATGAAGGACCGAGCCGAGGTTTAACACATCTCGATCCCGCTCCATCAGTTCAGCTGCTTGTCGGTATGCAACCAGCGCCTCAGTAGGTTTAGCTGTATGTTCCCTTGCAAAACCGAGTTGCATCAATGAAAGTGCGAGCATGTGCTCGTCTTCGCCTAACGAAGACCCGCTTTCTGCCAACTCTCCTGCGCTCTGTGGCGCATCTTTTCCATTGCAGTTCTGAGATTTGGCTATCCTGAATTGTTCGGCAGCGAGCGTAAATTGATCATAGGCATGGTCATATTTATGCTGTACGAGCAGAAGGTCGCCCTTTGCCAGCGCTGCATAGCCGAAAAGGCGCGGCTCGCGATACTTCTCGGCTATCTCCTCAATTTGATCGACCGTTTGCTCAATCTTATCGACTTGGTAACTGCCCGTCTTCTGACACAGAACAATAGACTGGAGCAAGAGTTGTGAGGCAGAGGAAGGCATGCCTGTGCGAATCGAAGCGTCTGCCCCAATTCGCATTATCTCTGCTCCACGATCCCAGAAGCCTCTGATGAAGCAGAAGACTTGCATACTTGTAGCCAAAGCTCCGACCCATCGAAGAAAGGCTTGGTCTTTCTCACTTTTGGAATACGCTTTGTCAAATAAGTGCAAGAAATTTGCAAATTCGTGGCCAAACCGGGTGACCCCATAAACTATATCGCCTGCTTGGATATGTTGATGGCACAGAATGAGCGCTTGAATTGCAAACGTCTTTACAACGATGATGAGCGCGTCATTCGCCTCGGAGGGGGATTCTCGTTCATACGAATTTTCAACGAACGTTCTGATCGGAGACAATAATCGAATTCGCTCCAAAGCTCCGTACGATTCACTTTGAAGGAGATGCCATCTTCTCAAGTTGGCGATAGCCATTTCTGCATCGTCGAGCTCAAATAGTCCTGCACCCTCCGCGAAGCATCCAGCAGGGCATTGGGAGAGCATGTACACGAGCCTGCGTTCCTGAGCGCAAAGCGAAGAATACGCGACCGTCAGGGCCACTGTCAGAGATGTGCTCTTCGTCTGTGTCTTACGTGTCGGATTCTCCAACGCGGCCGTTCCCACACATTGGATCCGTTCTAGAACCTCCGAAGGTCCGCTGAAAAAGCGCAGCAATCCAGAAACGATCTTCAACGTAAGAGCATGACCATCACAGAATCTCACGAGCCCAACAGTTGCCTTGTCGATCCTGAGGCTCTGCTTCAAATCTTCCTGGCCAAGCTTGGCGCGTCGTCCGTTTACTCTAATGAGCTCAAGGCTGTCCTCTTTGCTCAGCGGGCGCAACTCGAAATCCGCCTGAACGTCGACACTGTGTAGCGGCGTTTGAGACGTAAAGACCACAGCCGTGGTCTTTGTAAATCTCACTAGCTGCGAAAACCAATCCTCAAGAAATTCGCGTTTTTGCGGCGCAATCGACTCAATCCCATCAAAGACGATACAGCGTGGGACGCTATCCAAAAGCACCCCGATCTCCGATGATGCCTCTGGAGTCATTGGAATTCTCAGAGCACTCAGTAGATGAATCTCCACGTCTTCAACCTCACTAAACGCTGAGATGTCTAGCCAGAGAATTTCGCGGTTATTGTGGATGTGGGATAACGCCTTTACGACAAGTTCGCTCTTCCCTATTCCAGCGGGCCCCCTGACACAAATGGTTCTATTACGCTTGAGTGCTACTTCGAGTTTCTTGAGTTCCTGCTTGCGCCCGACAAAACCCGGAGTCGACGTCGGGAGGCTAGTGCTAATTCCAGAGAGCTGCTTCCTGTGTACAATCCGTTCGCGCACCTTTCCAATCAGACGGTTCTTGAGGGCGTGTATATCTGCGGATGGAATTATCTTCTTTGAATCGAATTCGTCGTGACAGTGTGAACAAAGACGAATGAGATTGTGGTGATGATGTGAAAGACTTCGAGAATAGTCTTCGATGTGCGCAGTCTCAAGCTTGAATCCCTTTCCACATCTCGCGCACTGCCCTCCGCATTCGGCCTTTAGATAGTCCACTATGTACTTGGGAATCGGGGGCCGATCGTATGCGCTCTCAGACCAGGGTTCCCGTAAGTAGAGATCGAAGGCTTCCAAATCTCTTGAGAAGAATATTGTGTTCCCACTGGACTGATGAGACGGCAACCGCCGCGTGTGCCCAAGAGCAGATTTCGGGGCGTTTCGGACATAAGAGTAGAGCAGCTCCGGAGTTATCCCGAGCAAGTGCGCTGCTTCCTCTGGCTTTAATTCTCGGTTTGTTGCAGAATCATCGCTTTTCATTCGATTTCGGCTCAAATGGCGTATTCTGCCAAAGCTGCGGCTGATGTTTGACGCAGCGACGCGGCGATTTCATTCGCACACATCCACGGTGAGATAGCGTCCAAATTGCTTGAACTCGTCGTCGAAAGTGTAAAGCAAATTGCGAATATACTGCCTCAACTGAACAGCGGGCTCCACGCAGTCGCGTTTGTAGTCATCAATCGTCAGTTGGAGGTGCGGATATAACAGCTTCAAGAATCCACAAGCCGCCTTCGAAATAGCCTTCTGATCTCGGATAGTGGTTTTATCGTTGAAAACCGTATGCTCCTGGACATATTTCATATAAGAACCCTCTCGTCGTAAAGAGAAAAGGGCTTCCCCGAAGAAATCCATCTTTAACCCCGGCTGGGTCGCAACCATGTCTTTTTGAAACTTTGGAATGAGCCAACCAGGTATTATTCCAACAAAGCGGTCAAGAAACGCTGTTTCGTGCAGAAATGGTGGAAGATCTGAGAGAAGACTATTCTGGTTGCGAGGTCGCTGCTGCTCGTCAAGCTCAATGTTTGCGAGCATCACAAGTGAGCAGTCGCTAGCAACTTCTTGAAACCCGGAGCGGTTATAACGTCCATTTGCAAGATACGTTTTTAACGGTCCGATGATTTCGTCTGGGTTATCAAATGTTAGGCTTTGCACCTCGTCAAGCACAACGACATCGTGCCTTCCAAGTAGTCCGATCTCTTTGGTTCTGCCATCAATGAACAATCGGGCTGCAGTGACTTTTCCTCCGCTGATTACCGCGACTTTATTGCTTATATTTTCAAATACAAAGCTTTTGCCAGTTCCCTTCGGAGCAAGTTCCATAATCGAAAAATTCGACTCGACAAGAGGTAGGAGTCGCGCTAGCGTCCACGTTTTTGCCTCGCGGTTGTATGAAGAATGTTCAGGGTTGAAGCCCATGGAGCAGAGCATAAGATCGCGCCATTGAGCGGCATCGAACTTCTCTCTGCAACGCGCATATTCAGATATTTCAACTGTCGAACATTGGAAAGGATCAAAGTCCGATATTTGAACTGTTCCTGTCGGGCGCAAGGATAGGCTTACCTTTCCCCATACTCCGTGTCGAAGTAACATCAAATGGTTGTTGATGAGCTCCGGGGATATTTCACACTCATCCAGATTCAATATTGGAATTCGGGCGGTCGGGTCGGGCACCTCTCCTTTGCTTTGCTCCAGTTTTACGCGCACCTGGACAAGTGCAATCAGCTTGCACGTCTCTCCCTGGGTGAGGCGAAAGAAGATCTCTTGTTTATCGTCTTTTCTTGGAAACGCTCGTTGCACGAATCCCATTAGCTTTTCGTGGTCAGCTGTTGAGAGAGGGCCGTTGCCAGGAACGACTTTGTCTAGGAGCCACTCAGCAACGAAGCTGGGTATTCCCATTGCCGTCAAACCACTCGATGGGAGGCGGTCTTTATCAATGGCGAGGGACCCAAAGGTATCTCTCACAAGTTTGCTCTCGTACGTACATGATGTGCTAGATGAAGTCATCGATATCCAATCCGCTCCGGAACATTTGCGTCACTTCGATTGAACTGTCAGCAATTACAACGCTGCCGTTTTCCACACCACCGAACCGGAACTCAAAGGAACCCGTCAGTCTGATCTGGTTGTTACTGTTTCCAGTCAACAATTCCGGCCACATCTTTACAGGAATACTTAACGTCTCGTGGCCATAAGGTTGCACCGTTACCTCAAGCGAACGTCCAACTGCCAACTCTTCGACCTCGTTGAGGTAAAGCATTGCGTCGGTAAGGCTCGTATTATTCGGGTTCGTAATCTCGATTTGAATTGACCCGGATTCCTTTGCCCTTCCCTTTCCATGGCATATGACACTGACAGGATGTCGACGAACTTCCCATTGCAATGTGGATACCCCGATCACGACTTCTTCTGGGAACAGCCCCCCATGAACACCGACTATCTCTCCCGCGTGGTTTGCTTGAAACGAGCGGATGCAGCCACTTCCTCGCACCACGCTTATGTCCTGCTTAACCCCAAACCGATCCGCCTCAAGTACGATAAATCTCGGGTCAGGGACACGACCAATTGCCATGCGCCCGCCGAACTCGAAGCCCAAAGGTAATTCATCGAGACGAATCTGCTCACCCATCAGTTGCCCATGATCGCTGCACAAAACAACTTGAACAGCTGACGGGACAGGATATTTCGAAACAATATAAGCAATCTCTTTGGCAATCGCATTGAGCTTAAGGGGAACCGACACATCGACCAAATGCTTCCAACTCGTATCGTCGTGGTACAGGCAGTCGTATTCGGTTGTATCCCAGCAGTAGATCCTGTGCTTTTCACCTTGAATGTCCGCGACGAGCGACTCACGGCGACTTGGAGAGTCCGTATATCTTTCAGCTTCTGGGATTCCGCGAAATCCTTTGCCTGCGTCTGGCTCCCAACTTGGGTGATTGGGCAGGAGTTGCGCGTACAGGCTCCACTTTGCGAACTCTGTCTTAGTGGGCAAAATACTTAGCTTGGGTTGGATAGCGTCCTTCAACTGGAAGGCATGAGCGCTACATAGAATCTTAACTAGTTCAACGTGCTCAAGCCAACCGAGTCCATCAATCACTGCCCACAGTACTGGTCCTTTGAGCGTCGCCTTTACAACCAATGAAGCAACACTGTAATTAAGTGAAGATTCCGTGACCGGATCCACTTTTAGCTTTGGGTAGGCTGCTGCAATCCAATTGACGAACGAATCGGCGAGAGCTTCAGCGGTATCGCGCGCAGGCCCTTTCGAATCGTTTAGCGCCTGCCATTTGCGAAACGGTAGGTATTCTTCCGTTGCCCACCGCAACACTTCATCCGCCTTAGCACTACTTTCGACTGTCTTCGGAATTCTAGGAGGCATCAATTCAAAGAGTCTTTGCCCTGCTTCCGGAGACAGATATGGAAGGAGTTTTCTTATGCGACTCTCGGTAATCCATGAACAGCGAGAATTGAGCACTTTTGAGGCGCACTGCGCGACTCTGTTCATGCCACTGACTTTCTGCGGCCGAAGCAAATCTATTGCTCCACCGGAGGTTTCCACGATCCGCCGTGTCCAAACCGAGTCGAACTCGTCCGCAAGTGAACGTGGAATGGCTAAAGGAAAGACCGTTCCAGGTCCTTGATCACCCTCATCAAGGCCAATCCACGCCCGCACAACCGCATCCCGATTAGCGGCCTTATAGAAACGAGTCCAGGGCTCATCGCACCTCTCTGACAGTTCATCGCACCATACATCAAGAAAAGGACGAAATCCGTCTTGGACCTCCATGGACAGGAACTCCGCCAGGTGTTCGAGCGATGGCGGCCCAAACCAAAAGTTTGGCACAGCCGGAACGAGATCGGTCAATAAATAAGGAATCGCGCTGTCTGAGTCATAGGAATCTAGTTTGATCACCCACTGCAGCACTCGTCGATCATCCCAGCTTTGTGGCACCGGGATATTTTTGAGGAAATATTGTAATCGAGCCCTGGGGAAAATCTTCTCCTCAACGATTAGATCGGATTCGCCGCGCTGTCTGAGCCATTCGCGAGTCCATCTACTGAGCCATTCGCCTTTAACCCAGCACGTCCGATTCGATCGTCCTATAGATTCCAGCCACTGACGTTCTGTACTGACCACATCAACGTCGTCGGGTATCGAATATACACCCGTTGGGTCTAGGATCACTTTGCCACTGGTCGGCATTTCTCGCCTCACTGTTTCGCAATAATTCCGTTAGAAGAAACCAGGCTTTCGCTGCGTTCTGCTAGGCGGCGGCACAGTGCAATCTGGAGATCCTTTGGCAGCTGTTCAAACAAGACTAAGATCTGCGACTCCCGGTCTCGGTTCAGAATTTCTCGACATTCTGTTTCAATTGATTCCAGGTCGGCAATCTCACGATTCGCAACGTCTGGGCCGTAGCGCCGCGACATTTCAGCCACATCTTTGAGCAAAGCCATGGCGCTTTCAGTTCGTGACGGCGATTCGACCTGAGACTGAACTAAACTCGCTCGTTCTCTCAGGTTTACAACCTGCTTCTTCCACTCCGTCAACTGGCGATTGTTAAGCTCCGCAAGTCTATCCCCGATCCTCGCTTCTAGCGTTGACGCATAAGCAATTATGCTAGGGTCCACCAATTTCTCATGCTCAGAGCGCCATTGGGCTATTTGCTCCATTGCATCTGCGCCGTCTTTCTCGTGCGATAACACCGCGAATGCCTTGTCTAATCGAAGACATTCTCTGAGTGCCAGGAGTTCAACGTTGATTTTCCTGACTCGCTCGAAGAGATCGCTTCCCTCGTAGAGAACGGTCTTGGCCGAGATTGCTTTGATTCTACTGTCGATCTCGCCGACTGAGCGTAGGGCATCACGGCCAGCCTCCCATTCATCTAGCTGAGCAACGGCAAGCGCGATCTTATCCGCAAGAAGGTCTTGCTGCTGGGAAATTCGTTCGCGCGCCCACTCGGGCAGATCCTCTAAACGTGCGGTTTCATTTATTCTTTCAAGTGCCGCATAAGACTGCCTTACGGTTGTCGCTGCCAGGCACTGCGCTTCGACGTCCTTGAGCAGTTCGAAGACGCCCTGCAGGCTCTTTATTTTGGAGTCAAAACTCCGGTAATCCTCCTCACGCCTAGAGCCAACGAACACCATCGCGAGTTGATCGTATGAGCGCTGGAATGACTTGAACTTCTCATAAGAGTTGACTGTGGGCAAGACCTGAGCAACATCGCTCAGCTGATCTACAAGTGTTTGTGCCTGCCGTTCAAGAGTCGATACAATCTCATCTATTTCAATCGCGCGGGCATCAGGGAAATTGATGCTCCCTCTTAGTTCCTTGATCTCATTTATCGCAGCTTCGCAAAGTTGTACTGTATTGGGAATTGACCGCTTAAACTGACGAATTCTGCTGAGTTTTTGCTGATCCGCATCTGTCAGCTCAATCTGCTTCGCAGTAGCATCAAGCGATTCCCGCGCCGCTTTGGCCTTAGCCTTGGTCGTGGCGAATTCTGGAACTTCGGATAAGAGAGAGAGCATTGCAGTCAGCTCTTCGCGCAGCCGTCTACATTCCTGGGTCGTTCCAGGAACCTGAGAGCAGACCAAATCAGCTAACCCTTCTGTATGCGCCTTCGCCGACTGCTTTAGAAGCCTGCTCTCATCCTCTGCTTTCTCGTTTAGCGTGCCTTCTTGCGCGCGGGGACACTCCAGTGCTGTGAGTTCTTGATGTAGGGTAAAGGCCTCTTGAAAACGTCTGGCCCGAAGCACACGCTCACATTGTCGCCGAGTTGACGCGAGGTAATCGACTAGATCTTTATCCGCTCGCTCTATAAGAGCCCAGCGCTCGATTTTTGAGAGCAGGGATTGCGACATCGCTTCGATCTGTGCTGCCTCCGCAACAAAATCAAATCTATTGCGGGTCGAATTGATTTCTGCGATTAGGGTCTCAGCGGTTCGCTTATTCCCCGCTTCGGTAGCTCTTGTTTCCCAATCCTTTAGGGTCCTCGTGAGCTCTACCTCGTAACTCTCGACTTGGTGAACGGCAGAGTTGTACTCATTGCTGGCTTTTGCATCAGGGAACAGCGCCGCCAAGTCTTCAATCGCAGTTCTCGCGTTCTTGAGCCCTGACTGACTAGTAGTGCGGGATACCGCCTTAAGCACTCTGTCTATGTTTGTAATACAGTCCTGATACTTCTGCTGACCACGAAGCGAGTCCATCCTGCGTTCTGCTGTAAGGACGGCGCCATTGAGATCTTCCGAAAATTCTTCATGGACGCTCGGCAGCGACCTTAGCAACTGGAGATCGCGTTCGATTTGGGCTGTAAGTGCCCTCAGTTCTTGATCACTGTTTATAGAACTAGCTCGGGATACGCACGCCGAAACACGGTCACGAATCACTCCATGAAGTCGATCGAGCGATTCCACTTGCTCCGTCAATTGGGCATCCGAAAGAAGCACGCGATGCGTCTTGGCCGCCGAATCGGGTGGTGATTTTAGCTTTAAGTGAAGCTCCAAAACATCCGCCAACTCGGAGCTGTTTAGTTCGCTCATCAACTGGCGACACGATTGCTCCCATCGGTCGAGACGTGTTATCTGCATCACGAGACTGTCATTTATGTTCCTAAGCTCCGCAGCTCGTGTCTGATTTTGAACGTCCTGGTCTAGGTAACTCTGAATCTGTGATACAAACTTTCTACCTTCGTCGCTCGACATGGTCTCCGGAACATTAGGATCCGGTATTGCTTCCTGACGAGTCACGAATACTTCGTCACGTTGCCACACTTTGATGAACTTTGATGGCACATCTAGATCGGCATTCGATAAAAACTGTGCGACAGTAAACTCCTGCAGACGAGGGGGCTGCCCATTGGGCCGTTCTGTTTGTGAGATTCGAATTTCGGCCCTGTGATATACCAACCACGCCCCTACGACCGCCGTAAATGTTAGGTCGTTATATCCATACGGATCGCTGGACAGGGTTTTCCAGAGCTGACCTAAAGAGACTCGGGACTCTTTGCCCGCTTCCAGAGGAAGAGAGTCGCAGATATTGTCCCAGGCGGCTCTGACTCTCGAATTTGTCGGCGGCTGGATTTGGTATTGTGCTCCAGACAAACGTAGTAGCCCCCAACTTCGCAAGAACAGCGTGTCAATGACGGAGTTAAAGGACTTGTCCGGAAAACTTTGCTTTGACAAGGTTTTTCCGAGCAGTTGTTTGATCATGAACGTCACAATTTTGGCGCCAGTTGTATGACCAGAACGCATTTTGTCGATGTTTTCGACTGTGGGGACCACGCCAAAGCGATCGCGGAGTTGAAGACTGACCACGGAATTCAGGTTTTTCCGTTCACTTTGCGGTAGACGGTCTGTATTGGAGCCGCATAATTCCACGTCACGTAGGGCGCCATTCAGTCTCTTTTCAATGTCTTGCTCCCACATTTTCAGCAACTCAACGTGCGCCGCTCCATATCTCTCTCGCTCTCCAGGACTCTTGCGCTTGAGAGCCTTAACCCGCACGATCAGATCGCTAACTTCATTCAGTCCGACTCTCGGCACAGCGACGACGACTTTCGACCGCACTGTAGATGCTTTGATACTTTCTTCGCACTCAATTTTTAAGAGTTGCGCCTCGCCGGCTGTTGCAGGCAGAACAAAAGCGACCACGCCCTTAAATTTGTTGTCTTCTAGCGACTCCCTGCTCAATAGATCCCTGAGTTGATCAGGGCTCAAGGCGCGCATCGCGAAACGCCAATCATCTAGAACTAATCGGTTCTCTGTAACGAACTGTTCGGCATCGACATATGGCAACTTGAAGAGCGAACTCATATGATCGTCCACATAGGACACAACATCCTCAATGCTCCGAGGTGCCTGGGCGACCTCGTCGTCAATTAGGCGTTTTAGATCATTGAGTCCAAAGCCGGAATAAAACCGGTAGGTATGGACCGCAGGGATATGGTAGACAACTCCCAGCTCTGAAAGCTTCTGCAGAGAGATCCGAGCCTGATCCGGCGTCATCCCACAAAGAGACGAGAGAACTTCTTCATGCGGTTCTGAATCAGCCTTCCTAATCTTTCCGCCGCTAACGTAAAAAAGGAAGAGTGCCTTCAGAATCTTTAACTCGTCTTCGGTCGCGGACGCCTGAACTGCCGTAATTGCCTTGTTGAAGTCGGGATACTGCGGGTGCCCCGAAAGGTTGCTACGGAAGGCATCGACAAGTTCAACAGGCTGCAGATAATTTAAGAAGCCGTCCTTTTCGGCCGACTGACTCGAAATGAATTGCTTGACGTTCTCCTTTACAAATTGAATTGCGGTTCGGCCTTGCATGAAGTCCAGGTTGCAGAGCAGATAGGCCGCAAGAGGGTGAAGCGGAAAACTGCCAATGCCGAGATGTTGAAGAAAATCCGTGAACGGCCACCTGCGTTGTTCATACACGGCGCACCACTTAAAGACTCGCTCGCTGTCACGTTGGATTCCGCCTCTCCAAATCGTCATGAATTCTTGCAATCGATCATGCTGCTGCGCGTTGATTAGGTTGTCTAGAACAAGTTCAAGACTTGCCATTGGCTCATAAGTACTGGGCCCGAGTTCAAGTCGTGATGTGAGCTTCTTGTAATCACGCACTTCGAGCGAATTTGGTGGAAGCGCTGAGGCATGGGAAGGCTTAATCTGAGTGAAACAGACAAGAGCAATGTCGCCCTTATTGTTTTCACATATGTTCGTGATGTTTTGCAGGGTCATCCCGCCAGCCGTTGCAGGATTCAATGCCCACGACTGGAGGTACACATTCAGCTCATCAAAGAGGATCAAGATTCCCTGATAACGTCGATCAGGCCCCTTACATAGCTTCTGCAGTAGATCTTGAAGAATCTCCTCAACGCTGAGATCTGATCCAAAATCAATTGGAAAACCATTTAGGTGGCGGCTAATATCCTTGACGGTTGGAATCTCACGATAGCCATCAGATTCAAGCACCTTGATTAGCGCAGCCGTATCTATTTGACCGTAACGCTTTGCGTCTTGACGCAGGAATTTATCTGCCTCAGACCGCTGTTCTTCGTTGAGGCTCAACATATATTCAAGCGGCTTCTGGCATAGATGTTGAGCGATACTGTCTGTAACGCCGTCAGCAAGAAGAGTGTGACGAATCTGTTTCAGTAGCATCTGCTTCAGATCAACTTGACGTTCACCACTGATTGCAATTACGAGGTATGGCTTGGTCCGCTCCTTATGGCCTCGAAGATCTTCTAATATTCCTTGCCTGCTCCCCACTGCCACTTCAACCTGACGTAAGATTCCCTTTACCTCGGGGCTATCGTGTGTCTTATTGAAATAGTTTGCCATTACAAGAGCAAAGTGGGATTTTCCTTTCCCATAGTCCTGAACGACCAGATGGACGTTTGGCTCCGACCGGCTGAAAAAACTGCGCCGGACGCAGTCTAAGACGCCAACGGTAGAGGACTTCTGTGCACCAGAGTCGAAATTGAAGACAAAACCATCGCAGAGATTGGCGTTCTTTGAAGAGTCTTCCATCATGCCGAAGTTGACGGCATCAGCCACAATGCCTTCTTCGTTGATTCGCACCAACTGTTTTAGGTCCATGTAATGGTCCCCGTTGCTTTCTCGAAACTTACATTCTTGACTCGTTGTTCTGGCCAGCGGTTTGAGACGCAGGAACTCGGTAATACGATCCATAGGAGAGCATTCAGGTGTCTGATTCTGAGTAGGCGTTCAGCAAATACGTCCAACATCGGTCCTGGCCGTGATTGCAGATACGCCAGTAGAACCTCTAGCTCGTGTAGAACGACTACTCGACGAGATGTCTGGCTACAAAAGCCACGGAGTACATCCAGCTCGCGGTCAATATATCGATCGAGCACCAGAAAACGCTCGGATGGTCTCGTTCGAACGATAAGATCATCGCGGTAATTAACGTACTCAGCGTTGAGGGAGCTACAGAGTTGCCGAACAGAAAGAACATCGGCGCGATCCCAGGCTAATATATTTGGCCGGTCTCGTAACTCAGCATCGAGGAGTGAACCGACATCGATCATGCGTAAGCCTTCGCCAACAGATCCATTGGCGTCCGCCAACGTCGCACTACCTGAAATGGAGCTACCGTCCGTCGTTGTTCGATGATTCCCTCTGCGGCGATCGAATCAAGAACATCTTGCATCGCTGTGCGTCCAACGCCCAGAAGTGAGCCAAGTCCCATCTTTTGGTCAAGTATGAAATCTGTTGGAACCGATTGCGTCTCGCCGAAGTCTCTCTCCCACAACTTCGCTAAAGCGTAACCAAGTAGGGCAGGCGGCGGCAGTCTTGAATCCCCGGAATGATAGACCCCCTCAGAATCTCGCGTTATCAAGTTGCAACTTGCAAGAGCATCCCGGTCCGTATACGCGCGCAGCGCGTAGGGGTAGTTGGACCTGAATAATCGGAGATCATCGTCGAAGAACGACGAACTCGCAGTTGTGAGAGTTTCGATTGTAAAGGAAGGATGATCCGGTAGGAACTGAAACACAAAATAGGTCCATCCGCCCCAGTCCGCCGGGCTTTCAGGAATGGACGCGAAGGGCTTCGCGTCCATTCCTGAGATCGGAAGAGCACACGTCTGAACTCCAGTCACTTAGGCATCTC
>OBLW0100003019.1_pt1 | contig 13303 bp, 13 predicted proteins | sample 1520161 | NCBI WGS metagenome assembly OBLW01 (sample SAMEA3539309, study PRJEB22396) | soil metagenome | biome: tundra; feature: field; material: soil | place: USA | collected 2010-05 | depth 0.15 m
GCATCATCGCCGCAGGCCACCGCGTAGGCGACAACGCCAAAGTAGCCATCCTCGAGCTAGTCAACTACGAGCTAAAGAAAAAGGAAAAGAAAGAAAAAACTAAAAAAGAGGAACCCGCGAACGAAGCCAAAGGCTAGCTCGGCCGCGTCGCTTCAAATTTTCGAACGTATCGTTGCCCGCCCCGAACCATTACGGCGGGCATTTTGTTTTCTCCCTTGTGGTTCTCAAGGGTGCAGGTTTTGACGCTCGGATCCTGCTGTCATTCGATACCTAAGGAATAATTTCGGGCGAAAGCAGTTCACAGCGAGCCACGCGAATATCCAGCCGAATCAACACCTGCAAAGGCTTGGTTAATACGAACTCGTTTCCGAACCGACCTCGACCCCACCAGTCACCGGGCATCCCTGGTATTCCTTCCACGATGCTCTGCTCTTCAGCAGCCCATTGGTATCCTTGCGCTTCAACATCAACACCCGCTGGAACGGTGCGTTGGTAGCCTTCTGTGTTTGAGTGTTCGCACAAACAAAGATTCCCTCCGAAGTCCGCTCCAGCACCCTAAGCGTGAATCTTGACGTCCCTTGCGTCGCGTCCACCAATTCCCCGGCCCCATCGGCATCCCGTGTCACATAGCCATAATCCCCGAGCGTTTTCTTGCCCCGTTCGCGCTTGGGACGGAGTTCCGCCGGAAGCGTGGTTACATCCAATTGTTGAACGACAAAAGCAGCTATCTTTTCCGTAGGATAAGCGCCATTATTGCCCGCAAACCCCAATGGTGCGCACGCCAAAACGATTGCTCCAATCATTAACTTCATAACCCATCTCCTGCATTCAATTTCGTCAATCAAAGACGTTGACTCTCGTGTGGCACGCAAACCTACCGCGATGCCGCCGGGAGAGAGCCCAGAATTTCTTCCACAGCTGCTCACGCCTTCGCTATACAGACAACTTTGAAGAACGATTTATTCCCGGGTCGCGAAATTCACCGGCTGGGATGCGTGCTCTTGCCGTATCAGGGTGCGAATGATTGCCTTCGGATCAGCCTCGGAACAGTAAGAGGCTTCTCTGATGCCTGCTCTTGTTCCTCTTCGCCAGCCCAACCTGGTCCGCGCCTGGTGAAAGCCATGAATCCGTGGAGCACCATCCGGCTCCTCTTGTCGATGTAAAACAAAACCCGCTAGTGCTTAGGAAAGTTCGGGAGTAGGCAGCGGCGGCGCTGGCTTACGGAAACGGAACCAGGCGAACAGCGCGAGATAAGCGAAAAAAGCGCCGATCGAATCGAGCAAGGAATCGTAAGGCGTAGCGGTGCGGCTCGCGACAAACGCCTGGTGAATTTCGTCAAGGCACGAATAGCAAGCGGCAATCACCAACGCGGTAAGCCCCCAGCTCCAATGCCAGCCAACCCGCGCACCGCGCACCGCCCGAAAAAGCAGCAAGCAAAACACAAAGTACTCACTGAAGTGGGCGCTCTTACGAATCAGATGGTGAATGACATCGAACTGGTCCGCAGTGATCGCTGGAAAGAGCCAGCGCAGAATCGGCTCAATGACCGAACCCGTGTGGGCCGAGGAAAAAGTATCCGTGGACATAACAAAAATAAAACCGGCCCACAGCACCGCAGGCCACCAGGCCCGCAACCACGTCGGGATCAGCAAGTGCCCAAGTCGAGGCTGCACTTCCGGCAATTGTGGCGCAGGGCGCGGATTGCGCCAAGGTTGTTCAGGCACTTAGTGCTCCAATCTCCGCTTCTATTTTAACGTGGGAGGTGACCGAAGTTCGTACTCGTAAAACCGATTGTTGCTATCCGCGATGCAGCACAGGCACTCCTGCCTGTGCCCACTGCAGCCAAGCCCAGCAGAAAGCGCGGAAGGCTGTGCAACAACTCATCGCGCCACCCGTGGGCGGCATTGAAAAAGGCTTTCGGGCCCGACGAGTTGGTAGAAATTTTGCTCATCGGTGGCTTCTGCCGGATGGTGGCCGCTTTCGTCAAGAGCGCAAACATCCCACTTGACACAGGTGTTCCAAGTTGGGCGGAAGGCAGGGAGCCAGACAACTCAGTTCCAAAGTAAAAAATGCTCTTTGCACTACTTCAGCTTGCAAGAATCAAATGCTTTCCGAGTGTTCGGAGGAGCGGCGCATGGCCTGCGATGTCAGATGCAGTCCGCAGTCGAACATGCACCCAATTTTGCAATCGAAGGAGTCGCCGTACGATGAATTCTCAGCGGACGGCAAACAGTGGGTTAACGGATTGTCTCAGCCTTGGGGTCCACCACATGCTCTCGGGTCAATATCGTTGGTGGAGAAGCTAACTCCGTGGCGCGCCGGATTCGTCGGGAGAAAGGTAAGAGTGTCGGTGCTACTCACTCCATCCGGTAATTCGGAGCCTCGCGCGTTATGATCACGTCGTGGACGTGGCTTTCCCGCAAGCCAGCAGAGGTGATGCGCACAAATCGCCCAGAAGCATTGAGCTCAGCCAGCGTAGGCGCTCCGACGTAACCCATGCCGCTCTTCAGCCCGCCAACCAACTGATCGGTAAGCGCGCCGAGCGGACCCTTGTAGGGAACGCGGCCTTCGACACCTTCCGGAACGGACTTGCCGCGCTCGCGGTCGGAATCATCCTGCACGGTAGCGTAGCGGTCGGAGCCGGCGTCCATAGCCGCGGTCGAGCCCATACCACGATAAGACTTAAAGGTTCGGCCTTGGTAAAGGATGGTCTCGCCAGGCGATTCCTCGGTGCCGGCAAACAGGCTGCCGATCATCACGCAAGACGCGCCCGCCGCAATGGCCTTAGTGATGTCGCCGGAGAATTTGATTCCGCCATCGGCGATGATGGGCACGCCGGTGCCTTGCGCGGCACGCGCAGCTTCAATGATGGCGGTAAGTTGCGGCACACCGGCGCCCGTGACCACGCGGGTGGTGCAGATCGAACCAGGCCCAATGCCGACTTTCAGGCCGTCGATGCCCAGCGCAATCAAATCCTTCGCGCCCTCGTAGGTGGCCACGTTTCCGGCGATCACTTGAATTTCGGGCAGCCGATGCTTGATGGCTTTAATGGCTTCCATCACGCGTTGGGAATGACCGTGCGCGGTGTCGATGGCCAGAACGTCGGCCTTGGTTTTTGACATTTCGACGGCACGCTCGAGGAAGTCGCCGGTGGCGCCCACAGCGGCGCCAACTCGCAAGCGACCATGATCATCTTTAGCAGCCTGTGGATACTCGAGTTTTTTCTGGATGTCTTTTACGGTGATCAGGCCTTTGAGGTTGAAATCTTGATCGACGACCAGCAGCTTCTCGATGCGGTGTTTCTGTAAGATGCGCTCAGCTTCGTCGAGCGTCGTGCCTACGGGAACGGTGACCAGATTGTCCTTGGTCATCACCGAGCTAACCAGCTGATTGTGATTTTTCTCGAAGCGCATGTCGCGGTTGGTGAGGATGCCAGTCAGACGCGAGCCGCGTGTGACCGGAAGTCCGGAGATGCGGTACTTCTCCATGATTTCAAGAGCTTGGCGCAGGGTAATGTCGGGCGAGATGGTCACCGGATCGACGATCATGCCGCTCTCCGAACGTTTGACGCGATCGACTTCTTCCGCTTGGCGGTCGATGGGCATGTTGCGATGAATGATGCCGATGCCGCCCTGCCGCGCGATGGCCATAGCCAGGGCCGACTCGGTGACGGTGTCCATGGCGGCGGAGGCCAGCGGAATGTTGAGCGAGACCTTGCGGGTAAAGCAGGTGCGCGTGTCTACCTCAGTGGGCAAGATCGACGATTTGCCGGGAAGCAGCAGGACGTCGTCAAAAGTAAGGCCTTCGGGAATTGGACCGTCGATCATTCCATCCTCGCATCAGTGTATGGGGTGGTGACAAGACAAGGTTGGGTGCCGGAAAGACTAACGAATCGCGAGCTTCGAGAGCGGGCATAAAACAGCGCAGCCCAGCGGGTGCCCGCTGGGCTGGAGAAGAAATTCATCAAATCGAAAAATTGCGTCACTGTGAATTTACTATTGTAGGGGGACGGACAATTGTGGTCAAGCGCGCCACAGTGGAAAGGAAATGCACTGCCCGGTGCTTCGTGCTGCACCCTTTGCGCTCACTTGTATCGAGTGAGCGCGTGAAATACAGTCCTAAAACATGCACATGGGAGTTCCCGAGTTTGTGCCCCAAGCGCTGTTGAGCAACGGGCATGCCATGACCATCGTGGCGGCTTTCGTCCCCAGGCACTTTTCGCTGCCCGAAGCCGAACCGCGACTGTTTCAAGTGGATTCGTTCTCGCAGATCCTCGGGCAGTGTCACTGGCAAGCAGGGAAGCGGCGCGATACCCCCATCATTGTGATTGTTCATGGGTTGGAAGGATCAGCTGACTCTTACTACTCCAAGGGTATAGCGGAAAAGGCACTCCAGCGCGGATTCCATGTCGTGCGGCTGAACCAACGGAATTGCGGCGGAACTGAAAAGCTTACGCCCACCTTATATAACTCGGGGATGAGCGGCGATTACCGGGCCGTCCTTGAGGAGCTTGCGACGGTCGATGGGTTCGACAAGATTTTTTTCGCCGGATACTCGATGGGAGGAAACCTGGTCACGAAGATGGCCGGTGAATACGGTGACGACGTCCCGGCCGCCTTGCGTGGGGTATGCTCCGTGTGTGCGGCGATGGATCTTTCGGCATGCGCCGATGCGCTGGATCGCAAGGAAAATTATTTGTATTCGCGGCATTTCGTCAAAGGGTTGAAGGCGCGGTATGCCCGCAAGGCGAAAATGTTTCCGGATCGGTATTCGCAGAATGGTTTTGGGCCGATCCGAACGGTGCGGGAATTTGACGACGCGATCACCGCCCCATGCTTTGGCTTTCGCGATGCCGAGGAATATTACGAATCCGCAGGGGCTAAGAAGGTCATCGCGCAAATTTGCGTGCCAAATCTGATGATTACCGCGGAAGATGACCCGTTCGTGCCATACGTTTCGTTCCTCGCCGCGGGGGTACAGAAAAATTCCAACATTCAATTTGTCCCGACCGAACATGGCGGTCATTGCGCGTACATATCTAACAAGAATGGCGTAGAGCGCTTCTGGGCCGAGCAGCGCATCGTGGAGTTCTGTGAAGGAATCTGGCGGCGGAAGTGAAAACCAGGTAGCTTCGGAAGAAGGGCGTAAACCAAAACCGAGTGTCGGTGAAGCTGACTCTAAACCCGCACCCTTTGAAAAGCGCAAAGAGTGCGCTGCCCCAAGAGAGGCGAGCCGATCAACCGAAGGGTTTTTCCAGCGAAACGGCGAAGCCTTGAGTCAGCAACTGTGCTGGGCCGTCGGTGCTGATCACCATATCGTCTTCGCAGCGCAAGCCGAACTCACCTGGGATGTAGATCCCAGGCTCATTGGAGAAGGTCATACCGGGCTCGAGAATGGTTTTGCTGCCGCGAACCAAATAAGGATGCTCGTGGCCGTCGAGGCCAATACCATGGCCCAAACGGTGAGTGAAGAATTTATAGTCGGGTCCATACCCCGCGGTGGTCACGACGGCGCGCGCGGCATCGTCCACGGTACCGGAAAGCCGACCGGCGCGGGCGGCGTCGAGCGCCGCGTCCTGCGATTTGCGCACGATCTCAAACACGCGGGAGATTTTGTCCGAAGGCGTGCCGAAAATGGCGGTGCGGGTCACGTCGGATTCGTAGCCTTCCACTTTGCAGCCGCCATCAATCAAAACGACATCGCCCTCTTTCAGCTTCTGAGGCTTCACCGTGCCGTGCGGGAGGGCAGCCGACTCGCCTAGAAGCACCAGCGCCCCGCCCTGCAAGCCCATATTCGCAAAACCGCCTTCGACGAGATGAGCGATCTCATCTTGGGACAAGCCTGCTTTCAGCGACGCGAAAACCGCGCGGAAGACGTCAAAAGTGGCGTTGCACGCCAGGCGCATCAATTCGAGTTCGTGAGGCGACTTATGCGCGCGGCAGGCGATGGTAACGGGATCTGCGGAAACGTATTCGAACGCTGGAGCGGCTTGCCGCAGGTGATCGAAGAAGGTAAAGCCAGTGGTTTCTTCCACGCCGATCCTGCCGGAGCGGATGCCGCGGTCAGCGAGCGCCGCTGCCGCAAGCTTGGTTGGGTTTTGGTCCTCTTGCCACGCCCGCACTTCGAAAGGTAGGACAAGTTTCTCGCGCAGCCGGCCCTCTTCGAAGGCTGGGACGACGAGAATCGGGTTGCCGGTGCGCGGTAGGACCAAACCCATGAGGCGCTCGCTCAGCCCCCAGTGAATGCCGGTGAAGTAGTACAGCGAAGTGCCGGGAGCGAAGAATAGAGCGTCGTAGCGGAGCGGAGCAGAGGCTTGGCTCGCGGTGGATTGCGCACCAGTTATTGGTTGGGCGCCGGACATTACTTGTTGGGCGTGCTGGAGGCGTTCGGCGAACTCGGTGGGAGTGACCGGCCGGACGCGGGAGCCGAGTGGTTTCAGAGTCGAGAAGGGCGCTGGAAGAGGAGCCGACTGCGCCTTGGCAAGTGGCGGCAGGCCGAACGCGAGGGTGCCGAGCGAGGCGGCTGCGCTTCCGGTTAGAAATTGGCGGCGTGAGGTTGGGAATTGGCTTGAGGCGGCTGGTAGGCGCATGGAGGGAAGAGGTTTATCTGGGGATGGAGGCATTGTCAAGGCGCTTGTGGGCTGCTTACTGCGGTCGGTCTGCAATCAACTTCCTATCGGGGGGCATCTTTATTGGATGGCAGCTTAGCGAACTTGAGACAGACCGCAGGCTCCCAAAATACGTCCAGCGGTAGCTTGCGAATTTGAACTGATGAACTCTCGACGATTCGGACATCACCAATTCTAAATACCATATCTTCTATGCAGCGGTATATACACTCCGAAGGTGTATGAAAATGGGACGCCGCATAAACGGGTGTGCTGCCATCGCAAGTCTATCTATCTAAGGGTTTTATAGGATTGTTAAGCAATTCTGACGCCGCCGGGCGGCGGTTGTTTTAGCGGCTTCTTTGGAACGCCGATTGCACCCACTGGGTCATCTCAGCGGATTGAGTTTTTGTAGCGTGTCGATGGGGGATGTCACGAAGTTCGTTCGATACTTCCTGGAATACCGGGAATTTATGAGAAATTTAGGGAGGGCTCAGTGAAAACAGCCTACAGGGGAGTTTTGTCTTTTTTCGGCATCGCAGTATTGATATTAGGATTGGCAATCAGCGGCCAGGTGAGCGCCCAGGTCATCAGCGGCGACTTGGTGGGCACCATTCTGGACAAGACCGGCGCGGTGGTACCCGGCGCAAGGGTCGAAGCGACCAAGACGGACACCGGTGTGAAGTATGAGACCAAGGCGAATGATACCGGGGAGTATCGGTTCAACAATTTGCCGGTGGGGATGTACAGCGTTTCAGCAACCACGCCAAACTTTGCTACCACCACGATTGGCCGGGTTTCTGTCGAACTCAACAAGACTTCTACGCTACCGATCACACTGGAAGTGAAGGGCGCGGTGACGTCAATTGAAGTTTCGGGCGCCGCGGCGACTCTGGATACCACGACCGCACAGTTGCAAAGCACATTTGAGGCTAAGGATCTTGGTGATTCCGCGCTAACCGTGTCTGGTGGGTTGGGAAGCGGCGTCCTAAACCTCTCGTTGCTCAGCGCCGGTGTGGCGACGAGCGGAGGCGTCGGAGTTGGGAGCGGCCCAGCGGTAGGTGGCCAGCGTCCACGCAACAATGATTTTACGATCGAGGGAGTAGACAACAACAATAAAGCGGTTACCGGGCCCTTGGTCATGGTGCCTAACGATGCGGTTGCTGAGTTCTCGTTGTTGGAGAATCAGTTCTCACCCGAATTCGGTCATTCCTCGGGCGGGCAATTCAATACAGTGGTAAAGAGCGGCACCAATTCCTTCCACGGTTTGGCATACGTTTACAATCAGAACCGCAACTATGACGCGTTCGACAGTTTGAATGGCATTGGTGGCCTGACTTCCAACCCTCGCTTCGACAATAACCGCTTCGGTGGTCAGATCGGGGGGCCGGTCATCAAGAACAAGTTATTCTTCTTCGTGAACTTCGAACAGGAGCCACTCGGCGAAGCTGGGACGGCGGGTGCGGTTTGCGCACCTACGGCTGCCAGCTTTGCGGTGATCAACGCGACAGGCGGATTGTCGGCGACGAACCTGGCCATTTTCGATAAATACGTAACGCCGGGTACGACGGCGAGTGCGGGTTGCACGCCAATCGCCTGGACTGGAGGAACCACGCTGGCCACCGCGGGCCTTGCGGTAAATGCGCCCTTTTTCACGAACTACCGGTTCGTGACCACCAGCATGGATTACGATATTTCGACCAAGGACCAGATCCGCGGACGCTATATTTACAACAGCCAGGTGGGTATTGACAACACCGCGGGACTGCCGGCATTTTTTCTGCCGCAACCCAACAAATTCCACTTGGTTACGATCAACGAGTACCACACGTTTTCGCCGACGCTCACCAACGAGTTGCGTATCGGATTTAACCGGTTCGCACAAGTGTTCAGCTCCGGTAATTTCACTTTCCCAGGGGTCGACAGTTTTCCCAACCTAGTGCTCAACGACCTGAACTTCTTGCAGCTCGGACCAGATAGTAACGCGCCGCAGAGCACCATTCAGAACACCTATCAGGCGACCGAAGCGCTTACCTGGACGAAGAATGCACACACGCTGAAGGTAGGGGTCGAAGGCCGCAAGTTGATCGCTCCTGAGACGTTTACGCAGCGAGTACGCGGCGACTATGAATACAACACCACGCTCTTGTTCCTGCAGGATGGAGTTCCGGACTCGTTCGCAGAACGCAGCAACGGGAACCCGGTCTACTACGGGGACCAGTCGGCCGTCTACTGGTTTGCCAACGACGATTGGCGCATACGCCGCAACCTGACATTGAATCTTGGCGTGCGGTACGAATATACAACCATCCCGTTCACCGAAAGATCTCAACAACTGAATTCAGCCGCCAGCGTTCCAGGCTTGATCAACTTCGCGGCCCCGCAAGCTCCGACGGATAATTGGGCACCGCGCATCGGCTTCGCTTATTCGCCAGGCACCAGCGGCCGTACATCGATCCGGGCGGGCGCTGGTGAGGCCTACGACGTGTTATTTGACAACCTGGGCTTGCTGTCGCTGCCGCCGGAGCTATCTTCCACGATTGACTGCGCACCGGCGGGTAACTATGCCTGCCCGACTCCGTTCCTGGGAAGCGGCGGCATTCTGCCGGGGCCCGGAGGAATCGCCACTTTCCCGACGATCGCCGCCCAACGCGCCGCGACATCAGCGTTCGTTCCCGTCAACCAGAAAGATCCAAAGTCAATCGACTGGACCTTGGGCGTGCAGCATAGCTTCGCACATGATTTCACCGCCGAAGTTCGCTATGTCGGGACCCGCGGGATCCACTTGCCGGCACAGATTCAGTTGAACAAGCAATCGGTGGTCACCTCGACGGACTTCTTGCCGACCTATACGACGGCACCGTCGCAGGCGACTCTGGACGCTTCGACGATTGACTTGGCCGCGCTGCAAGCGATGAGCCCGGTTGTTCCTTCCTACGCGGCAGCCGGCTTTTCGGGAAGCAACATCACGTCCTATCAGCCATGGGCCTCTTCTACGTATCACGGCCTCGCAGCTCAACTCAATAAGCGCTTCAGTCACGGTGTGCAGTTTGTCGGCGCTTACACATATAGCCATCTGATTGACGACGCCACGGCCGAGGTTTTTAGCACCGTTCTGGCACCCCGTCGCGCGCAGAATGGCTTGGATCTTTCAGCGGACAAGGCCAATTCCATTCTCGATCATCGTCACCGCTTTACCCTGTCGCTGGTCTACGACGAGCCATTCTTTGCGCATAGCAATGCGTTCCTCAGGAACACGGCGGGCGGTTGGGAAATTGCCCCGATCTACACCTACCAATCCGGGCAGTGGGTTACTGCACAAAGCGCCGTGGACTCTAACCTGAACGGAGACAACGCTGGAGACCGCACGATTTTCAATGCCGGTGGCGTAGCGGGGACAGGCAGCGGAGTAATCCCACTCTGCACCAGCGCGGTAGCCGTCTGCCCAGCGTCAGTGGCGGATGCACACGCTGATCCGGCCGGAGTGGTCGGCTATTTGGCGACGAATCCCACGGCTCAGTATATCCAGGCGGGCTATGGCGCGTTGGCCACCGTCGGCCGTAACACACTACAGCTGGCGCCAATCAATGACGTGGATTTGACCGCGCTAAAACGCTTCAGCATCAACGAACGGTTCAAGATCGAGGTGCGTGCATCCGCGACCAACGTTTTGAATCACGCTCAATATGTGGGCGGGTTCCTAAACGACGTACAACCGGCAACCGGTTTCACGGGCTTCCAGCGCAGCATGCTGGAGCCGTCCAGCCCTAACTTCAACCAGCCGAGCACGGTGTTTTCGAGCAATCCTCGACAACTGACGCTGGTTTTGAAGTTGTTCTTCTAACCTAGACCAACCTTTCGCCCGTGATTTCGGCGGAAATTAGAAAGAGGCGTCCCGGGTGACCGGGGCGCTTCTTTCTTGTACGCCGAGCATGATCGATAGGGGAAGTCCGGGAATCGACGGCATGACAGTCGGAGAACTCTCGGGCTACCTGAAGCAGCATTGGCCCACGATACCGGATCAGCTGTTGTGCGGGACCTACAGGCCACAACCGGTGTGACGGGTGGAAATCCCGAAGCCGGACGGCGGGATGCGAAAAGCTGGTATCCCGACGGTGTTGATCCAGCAGGGATAATGCAGGTTCTGCAACGCAGATGGGACCCGACATTCTCCGAACACAGTCACGGGTTCCGGCCGAAACGCTCGGCGCATCAAGCGATAGCCAAAGCGCAGCAGACCGACAAACTCGACCGCGAACTCGAACGGCGCAAGCAACGCTTCGTGAGATATGCGGACGACTGCGACTCTGCACGGCCCTTGGCATCTGGCGCACAGTCCAGCCCCTAGTATCCGCTTCCCATCGTTTATTTTAATTCGCTTGGTCTCCCTCGCTTGCTCGAGGAGGATGCGTAACCTCTGAACCGCCGTACGCGAGCCCGCTTCTGCGGTGGTGTGGCAGGGGCGAGTGGATAACCACTCCCCCTATGCCAATTGGGCGGCAATACTTTTGCTGGTATCGAAATTGGCTTGTGGTAAGCTCCACGCAACAGTGGCAAGCGAGGGGTCTTACGTGACGTTTGGCGAATTTTGGCCGGCGTACGTGCGTGCGCACGGCAAGCCAACTACGCGAGCGATTCATTGTGTGGGCACTCTTGCAGGTTGGATGCTGGTGGGCGGGGCGATTGTAGTGCACCGCTGGTGGTGGTTGCTGGCGGCGCTGGTGGTTTCCTACGCCTTGGCTTGGCTCTCTCATTTTTTCGTGGAGCACAATCGGCCTGCTACGTTTGAGCATCCGCTGTGGTCCTGGTGGGCGGACCAGAGAATGGTGTTTTTGATGTTGATTGGTCGAATGGGTGGTGAGGTTCGGAAGTATGGGGGCGGCCGGGTTCGGGAGTAAGTTTGGAGTGGGTGGGCGGAGTGCGCCCGTGTTGACGCCGGGCGCAGCCCTTCGCGGCTCGGTATAAACAAGCCCCGTCCCACAAGGGCTTTGCGACCTGTTCTATTCCATGCGCATAGCCAGGATGTTCTTGCCTTGAATTTTCAGCTCGATGCCTAGGGGCGGGCGAACATCGGAGCCCTGCGCCAGGGTTCCTCGCACCCAAAAATTTCCGGCGATTTCGTTCATTTTGAGGGGATCAAACAGGCTGCGGCTGCATGGATTTCCTACCATGGGATGCTTGGTCCCTCGGAAATCGTAGTCATTTTTCAGGTGATCGAGATCGGTGATGTACTCGAGTTGGCAGTCGCCAAACGGCGCCTTTTTTTCGAGCGCCCAGTAGCCGTCCGGGTTGGAAGCCGAGCTGCCGGGAAGCCGAATCAGGATGGCGGGAACGCTCTCTCTCGACAGAGGATTGAGGAAGAAAAAATCTTTGGAAGTCCAGGGTTTGGCCATTTCGGCGACCGTCGCGATTTCTGGTGCGGTGGGGGTGGCGTGGGGCATGGCGGCAGTGGGATCGACCGCAGGCGACGGGACTTCGATTTGCGGGGGCGGGGCTGCGGGAGGAGCTTCGACCGGTTTCGAGCCTAGCAGCCAGTGCGATCCTAACAAACATAAAAGAACGAAGGCGGCCAGGGCGGCAATCAGGCGCGGCGTGGAATTCGCGGGCTTCACTCCGCTCGACGCGCCTGCGGCTGCGACGCCGGGGATCTGCGGCATGTCCGCTTTGAATCGTTCGGAATGGGGCTGGTCTGTCATCGCAACTCGCAACATGCTTTACGGGGATGGCCCCGAAATAATCGGCCAAGGGCGCCTTGAACGGTAAGGCGTAATCGGCTTCCGCGCCCATTCTAGGATGCCGTGGATAAGGTCGCAACGCAGACGGAAAGTAGAATTGCTTAATAGGTACGGTATTAATCGGTTCGTAGGGGAACACCCCGAAAAACAGAGTACTGTTAGTTAGATGGTTACAAGTCTGATTCTCAGACTTGTCTCGACGCGCGCAGCAACCTACTGTGGTAAGACGAAAAGTGCGTGAGGGGCGGAGTCGGTTCCCTTCTCACAACGTAACTTATGAGCAGCGATACACGAGCGGCGGCCCGGGCGTTTGTGCGCAGCCTGAATATTCTGCTGAAATTCGCACGTCTATATGAGTTTGGACATGTGCGTACAGGGGCGCAATTTGAGACGGCTTGGAAGGAGCTGAAATCGGCTCTGGAGGAGAGCGCTGGCAGCGGTTTGCTTCTGGGCGCGTCGGGCAACCAGATTTTGCTGGATGGTGTTCCGCTGGGTGCGGCGGCTGGGGAAAAGAGTTTCGCGCAGTTGCTGACCAGCTCGGGTATTGCCAGCATCCACTTCAGTACTACCACTACACAGCCTCAGTTCGCACGCTTCGTTCGCGGTTTTCCTAGCGGCAATGCCAAGCCGACCGCGCTGGCGGAGCAATTAAAATCGGCATTGGCGGGCGAGACGAGTATCAAGATCAATGAAATCCGCTACGTGGCGGAAGATTCTTCGGTGGCCGGAATCAAGATGGCCGCCAATCTGACAGCGAAAGTGCTGGGTGCACAGGGCGACAAATATAGGGATTTCTTCGATGATCCGAACAAGCTGCTGCAGATGATCCTTGCTGCGGAGAGCAGTCGCGGGCCGGGTGGAGGGGGCGCGGGACCTGGTTCAGATGGTGGAGGAGGGGGCGTTGGGGGCAGCGGGACCGGCACGCTCTGGGGTACGGGCGCTGGATCTGGGTCAGGCGGGG
>OBLW0100003020.1_pt1 | contig 13300 bp, 9 predicted proteins | sample 1520161 | NCBI WGS metagenome assembly OBLW01 (sample SAMEA3539309, study PRJEB22396) | soil metagenome | biome: tundra; feature: field; material: soil | place: USA | collected 2010-05 | depth 0.15 m
TGCATGCGGGAACCAACGTGCTGGCGCTCGGGGCCACGAACAGCGATGCTCAAGCGCCGGCGAGTGCGATTGGCAGGCTGGTGGTGCAGTTCGCTTCGGGCAGCATCTCAAATATTCCGGTGGATACTTCCTGGAAGGCCGCGCAATGGCCGGCCGCCGGCTGGACCCAGACAAATTATAACGATTCAGCCTGGGCAACGCCCGCCAGCGGCGGCACGCCGTGGGGTACGCCGGCGCTCAACGACATTGCGCGGGTTCCCGCGCCTTACTTGCGCAAGAACTTTACGGTCAACCAGACGGTCACGCGGGCGACGGTCTATGTGACCGCGCTGGGCGCTTATGAATTGCATCTCAACGGCCAGAAGGTCGCCAACGATGTGCTCACGCCGGGCTGGACGCAGTTCACAAAGCGGATTTATTACCAGACCTACGACCTCACGGGCATGGTTCAAGGCGGCTCGAATATCATCAGCGCGATCCTGGGTGACGGCTGGTATGCGAGCGATCTGGGGGGCAATGGCAGGCGGCTCTACTACGGCGGGACGCCGCGCTTTCTGGCCCAGCTCGTCCTGCAGCTTTCCGACGGCAGCACACAAACGGTGGTCAGCGATGGTTCCTGGAAGGCCAGCTATGGGCCGATTCAATGGGGGGATTTGTTGATCGGATCGGAATACGATGCGCGAAAAGAAATGCCGGGCTGGGACACGACCAATTTCAATGACAGCGCCTGGTCGCCGGTATTAACCGGATTGAGTGCCGGTGCTGTTGGTTATTCGGACGTTACGGCCATTGTCACAGGGCTGGTGACGAACAATCAACTCAACTTCGTGGCGAACAACACCACCATGGGCGGCGATCCAGCCCTGAACATTGCGAAGACGTTGCAAGTCACCTTTCAACTCAATGGCGGCACCAACCAGACACTGTCGTTTGCTGAAAATGCCGCCGTGCAGATTGGCGGTGGCGGCCAGGCCCTGACTATCATCCAGGCGCTCTATGGCAACTCGGCCCGATTCCCCGGCTTGGGTTATACGAACGCGACCGCCTTGGTTGCTTCACTGGTGACGAACAATCAACTCAACTTCGTGGCGAACAACACCACCATGGGTGGCGATCCGGCCTATGGCATCGTGAAGACTTTACAAATCACCTTCACGCTTGGCGGCACGAACCAAACATTGGCGTTTGCTGAAAATGCCACCGTGCAGATTGGCGGTGGCGGCCAGGCCTTGACTATCATCCAGGCGCTCTATGGCAACACGGCTCAATTTCCAGGCGCCAGCGAGATTCAAGTGCAGGCCGCCGTCACGGAACCCGCGCGCTGTCTGGAAACTTTGCCAGCCGTCAATCTCACGGTGCCCAGCCCCGGCTGTTATACTTTCGACCTCGGCCAGAACATGGTCGGCTGGGTGCAGTTGAACATCAGCGGCAGCGTGGGTGACCGGATCACGGTGCGACATGGCGAAATGCTCAATCCCGACGGCACCGTCTATACGGCCAATCTGCGCGGCGCGACCGCGACGGATTATTACATATTCGCCACCAATGGCACCGTGGTTTTCCAGCCGCGATTCACATTTCATGGCTTCCGTTATGTCGAGGTGCGTGGGTTGACCGTGCCGCCCACGATCAATTCGGTGACTGGCATCGTGGTGCATTCGGACATCCCCCGGACCGGCACCTTTGCGTGTTCCGACCGGCTGGTGAACCAGCTATACAGCAACATCATTTGGGGCCAGAAAGGCAACTATCTCGAAGTTCCAACGGACTGCCCGCAGCGGGATGAACGCATGGGCTGGACCGGCGACACGGAATTCTTTGTGCCCACGGCTGCCTACAACTTTGATGTGCAGTCCTTCTTCCGCCGGCATCTCGTCACCTTGTGCGAGGATTCGCAAGAACCCGACGGTGACTATGACAACGTGGCCCCCACCGTGGGCGGCGCTTCCGGCACGGCCTGGGCCGATGCCGCCTGGATTTGTCCTTACAACATGTATCGTAGTTATGGCGATACCAACGTCATCGCGGATCACTATGCCGCGCTGCAACATTACGGCCAGTATCTTGCCAGCGTCGCCTCAAACTATGTGATTGCGAGCCGGCCCGGCGATTTCGGCGACTGGCTGAACCTGGGTGGCAGCGCGTCTGAGACCGTGATGGACACCGCCTTTTACGCCTACTATGCCCAGGCGATGTCGGAAATGGCTGCTGCCATTGGCAACAACGCGGATGCCGCGACCTATGCCACGCTGCATTCCAATATCGCCGCCGCGTTCGCGAATTTCTTCAACCCCGACGGCTCGTTCTCCGATGGCAGCGGTCAAACGGGCTACGCGCTAGCCTTCTCGTTGAACCTCGTGCCCGCCGGCCTGCGCGCCCAGGCGGCCCAACAATTTGCGAATTCCATTGCTCAATTTAACAATCATCTGGCCACGGGTTTCATCGGCACGCCGCGTCTGCTGCCCGCCCTGCACATTGCCGGACGCGACGATCTCGCTTACCAACTGCTGCTACAGAAGACCTATCCGTCCTGGCTCTATCAAGTCACGCTTGGCGCGACCACGATGTGGGAACGCTGGGATGGCTGGACGCCCGCCGGCGGGTTCGAGAGCGTCGGCATGAATTCCTTCAACCACTATGCCTTTGGTTCGGTGGGTGAATATTTATACAGCGACATCGGCGGCATAAATCTCGCCAGTCCTGGTTACCAGACCATCCGCATCCAGCCCGTCGCTGGCATCGGCCTGACCTGGGCCAACACCAGTTACAACTCCACGCGCGGCCTGATCTCGACCGCGTGGACCAACGTCGGAAACACCTTCAATCTTGACGTCGTAATTCCGCCGAACACCACGGCGCAAATCTATGTGCCCACCACCAATGCCGCTGCCATTACTGAAAGCGGAGTCCCAGCGGCCAGCTCTCCCGGCGTAACCTATGTCGGCGTCTCAAACGGCTGCGCCATTTATAATGTCGGCTCCGGCCACTATTTTTGGTCATCACCGTTCTCCATTCCCGTGCCGCCGAGCGTAATCATTACTGCGACCAACCAGACTGGGACCGGCAGCGGCACATTTTATCCCAACTGGACCGTCGTGACCAACGGCAGCCTGATTGCCGGTCAGCCTCCCAGCACGGCTTTAGGCAATTTCAGCGAAGAGGTGCCTGGTCGGAACGTCAACTCGTTGACGGCTGGCGGCGGCTTGGGCCTCACCCAGATAGCGGGAACATCAGGATACACCACCAGCACAAACTATGTGACCTGCGGCAACGGCAGCGGGGCGGGTTCTTCGGTGATCTACACGCTCACCAATTCAGCCAGCGGGTATGATCTTACCAACATCACCGTTTACGGCGGCTGGGCTGATAACGGCCGGGATCAGCAGGCTTATACCGTCTATTATTCCACCGTGGCGGCGCCCACGAACTTCATCGCATTGGCGATCGTCAACGTTAACCCCTCAATTGCCAGTGGCATACAGTCCGCCACGCGGGTGACGATTACTTATTCGTCTGGTGTGCTCGCCAGCAATGTGGCCGCTGTGAAGTTTGACTTTGCCAGTCCGGCCTCGGAAAACGGCTATTGCGGGTATGCGGGAATTACGGTGTTCGGGACGGCGAGTGTCATTCTACCGGCGACCTTGAGCGCGACGGCAGTGGCGGGAGTGCCAGGTTTTGCATTGAACGTCGGCGGCCTGTCGCCAGGCCAGAGCTACATGCTCCAGAGTACCACCAACCTCGCTTCAGCCGCTTGGTTCACCGAAACCAACTTTATCGCCAGCCAGTCTGTCGCCGGCTTCACCAACTCGACGGCCAACTTCATACAGAAATATTTCCGCCTCGTGAGATACTAGCCTGGGTGGGATTCGGAAATTGATATTTCGCTTGGCGTGAGCAAGGGACTCGTCCAAGGTTTCGGAGGCATGACTTCGACCCGGCACGTCCTTTGGCCGCGGCCTTTGTCGTCGGGGTGTTTGATGGCTCGGCGGCTACGGGCGCTGCTAAATGGCAGTAGTGCAATCCGTTTTTTGGTTTCAGGGCTTGTGGTGAGTTCTCTGCTCACCTCCTTAGCCGACGATTCCGGCGGCAAGAAAGTCGCTCTTGTCGCCGCTGATTCAGACGACAGTCATACGAATGGCCTTGGATCCTGGATTTGGACGGCGAGGACGTCTGACCGGCAGACGTGTCAGCTCTGGAGGTCGTTTGAAGTTCCTCAGTCGGCTTCCGTCACACACGCGCAACTGCGAATGACGGTGGACAACGAGTACACCCTTTTCCTGGACGGGCGTGAGCTGGGGCGTGGAGCGGAATGGCGCGAGCTGTTCGACTACAACGTGACTCCGTTGATGTCCCCAGGCCGGCACACCCTCGCGGTCAGAGCGTACAACAGCTCCTCGTACGCGGGAATGACCTTCGGTTTGCGGATCGATCTTTCGGACGGTCGAGCTGTTGAAGTCAAGTCAGACCAGGATTGGCGGATCGTTCCCGAAGGGGCAAAACACTGGGAAAGAGCCGCGAAGCCGCACGACACATGGCCTCGCGCCACCATCGTGGCCGGCTTGGGGGCTGACCCCTGGTGGAAGACCCCGGTGAATGTGAACGCGATGCCGACCCTGCAGCCCATCAGGCTCTTCTTTTGGCAGACCGGATGGTTCCAGGTCGCGCTACTTTCCGTTTGCGGACTGGTCATCCTGTTCAGCTTTTGGCTGATGGCGCAATTGGCGCTCCATAAGAAGGAAAGATTGCTTCTGCAGCGAGAGCGAGCTCGCATCGCCCGGGACATTCATGACGACCTGGGCTCGAGGATGACGCAACTGGTCTTGCACGGGGAAGTCGCGAAAAGCGAGTTGCCGTCCGAATCAAATACGCGCTGGCAATTGGATCGTATCTGTCAGGAAGCCCGCGAAGTGCTCTCCACCCTCGACGAAATCCTGTGGGCGGTGAACCCGCGCCGCGATACGTTAAACGACTTTTCGTCGTATGTGTGTGCCTATGCGGAGGATTATCTCAAGCCCACTTCTGTCCAGTGTCTCTTTGATGTGGACTTGGAAGTGTCAGCCATGGTCCTGGCTCTACCCGTCCGTCGCGCCCTGCTCATGGCCATTAAGGAAACGCTCAACAACGCGGTGAAATATTCTGGCGCCAGCGAGCTGTTGCTCCAGATCAAGTGCCACGGGAAAAGGCTGGCCTTGGTGGTGCAGGACAATGGCAAAGGTTTCGACCCGGCGATGGTGAAGGCGGGGCGTAATGGCCTGACCAACATGGCCCAGCGAATGTCTGAACTGGGAGGAACCTGTCTCGTCCGGAGCGAGCCAGGAAAAGGATGCCGCATCGAGTTTGGGCTTGTGCTGAAGTCGTCCCGCTGGCAACCGTTTGACTGGCTATGGAAATTGATGCAGGTTCTGTCGCATTCGCGCGGATTAAGGGCCCAACAGGCGCATGAAGACCCACAAAACAATGCCCCCACCGAATGCTAACATTGCGCGGGCGCAGCCCGTCGCGAGCCACCCCGTCGCAGCGTCGCGAAAGGTGCCGCTCAAGGTGGCGCTGGTCGAAGATCAACCAAAGGTCCGCGAGAGCTGGACGCGACTGATCAATTCGCTACCGGACTTCTCGTGTGTTTGCGCCTGTGCCAGCGGTGAAGAGGCCCTTCGGGTCATTCCGGCCGAGCGACCCGATGTGATCCTGATGGACATTTTTCTGACCCGCATGTCTGGCATCGAATGCACCGTGCGCCTGAAAGAGCAACTGCCGGGGACGCAGATTGTGATTCTCACCGCGATGGATGACCAGGAGCTGGTGTTTATGGCGCTGGAAGCTGGTGCCGATGGCTATTTGCTGAAACGAACGAAGCCATCCGATCTGCGAATGGCCTTGCTCGATGTGTTGGGTGGCGGAGCTCCCATGACGAGTCAGATTGCGCGGCGAGTCATCGAGTCGTTTCGTCGGAAGGCGAAAGACCGGGACCAATCTACGCATCTTTCCATACGGGAAGAGCAGATATTGCGGCTGTTGTCCCAAGGTTATTCCAACAAAGTGATTGCCGATAAACTGGACCTCAGTATCGATACCGTGTGCAGCCATCTGAAGCACGTTTTCGAGAAGCTCCACGTAAGTTCCCGCACGGAGGCGGTGGTTCGCTACATGGCATCGAAGGCCTCGCCGCATCATCCGGAGGACTCGCTCTAGCCGTGGGTGCCCCAGTAATCCCTGAGGCCGGGGTCAAGCTCAACGCCATAAGCCAGCTCGCCCCAAATGTGGAAGATCTCGAATGATTCATCGTTGATCACCGGCATTGGCAGGTTCTTGGTGTCGGCAAGCTTCTGGAAGCTCATCGGGCAGTTCTAAGCCGTGACGATTCAGTCATAGGGGAGCGCGCCCGCCTCGGGCGCCGTGGCTGGCGCCCTCGCCACCCACCTTTTGCTGATGCAAGCAGGGCGGCGCTTTTATTATTTCCTTAGCGTCGGCTCTGCCTTAACAATGCCGCCTGACCTGACGATGAATCGAGCTGTTTTTCTAGACCGCGATGGGACGATTATTGAGGAGAAGAACTATCTTCGCCGCGTGGAGGAGGTGGTCATCTTCCCCGGAGCGGGAGCGGCGCTGGGGCGCTTGCACATGGCCGGGTTCAGCTTATTCATTGTGTCGAACCAGTCGGGCGTGGGCCGGAGCTATTTTACGCTGGCGGAGGTCGAGAAAGTGAACGATTATATACTCCGGGAGCTTGGCCGCGAGAGTGCGCGCTTCCAGAAGGTATATATCGCGCCCGAGTCACCCGATATGCCGAGCCGTGGCCGCAAGCCGTCGCCGCAATTCCTCCTGGATACGCGCGATGAATTCGGCGTGGACCTGGCACAGAGCTATATGGTTGGCGACAAGCTGATTGATTTGGAGTGCGGCTGGAATGCCGGCGTGAAGAAGTGCCTGCTTGTTCGCACCGGGTACGGGGCGGAATTGGAGCGCGCGTCGGCGGATAAGCTGGGCGCCGCTGCTGTGGTGGACGACTTGTCCGCGGCGGCGCAATGGATACTTGAAGAGAGATAAACACACAACCGGCTGCGCCGAGAATTTCCCACGCTAACTCCGAAACGAAAGGGCAGGAATCATGTGTGGCATCGTAGGGTACATTGGCAAGAAAGAAGCAGCGCCTTTGCTCATTGAGGGCCTGCGTCGGCTGGAATATCGGGGTTACGACTCAGCAGGGCTGTGCACGCTGGACGGCGGCCCGCTCCAGGTGCGCAAGTGCGTGGGACGGGTCGCCCGCCTTGAGCAACTGCTCAAGCAACAGCCCGTCACCGGTTCCCTGGGCATCAGCCACACCCGCTGGGCTACGCACGGGCTTCCCAGTGACGCCAATGCTCATCCGCACCGGGACCAGTCCGGCAAGCTGGCGCTGGTCCACAACGGCATCATTGAGAACTACGCCGCCCTGCGTCAGCGGCTGCTCCGAGACAACCATAAGTTCCTTTCGCAGACCGATACTGAGGTGCTGGCCCACCTGGTCGGCTATCACGTTGACCAAAGGCTCGCCAATGGCAAGTCGCTGAGGCCCGAAATGCTGGCGGACGCCGTGCTGGCCGCCACGCGCGAAGCCGAGGGCACCTATGCCATCGCTCTGCTTCACGCTGACCTGCCCGGTTTCCTCCTCGGCGCCCGGCGCGGTTCGCCGCTGGTAGCGGGTTTGGGCAACGGCGAAACTTTCCTGGCCAGCGACGTTTCACCCATCGTAGCCCACACCCGAAAGGTGATCTACCTGCACGACGGTGACGTCATCATTATCTCGGGCGGCGGGGCTTCCGTCAGGGCCAACGGCAAGCCGATCAAGCGCCCCGTGAGCACAGTGGATTGGTCGACCGAAGGGGCGGAGCGGGGAGAATACCCGCACTACATGCTCAAAGAAATCAACGAGCAGCCTGAGCGCGTGGAGGAAGTGCTGCGCCGCACCTTGCGGCCGAGCAAAGGCACGGTAGTCTTTGAAGAGTCCGCATTGAGCCACAAGGAGCTGGTCAAGATCCGCCGCCTGCTGCTGGTCGCCTGCGGCACGAGTTGGCACGCCTCCCTCACCGGCGAGTATATTATCGAGTCGCTCGCCCGCCTGCCGGTCGAAGTCGAGTGCGCCAGTGAGATGCGTTACCGCAACCGGCCATTGGATAAGAACACCCTGCTGGTGTCCCTCTCCCAATCCGGCGAGACGGCCGACACGCTCGCCGCCATTCGATTGGCCCGCTCGCAAGGCCTGCCCACGCTCGCCATCGTCAACGTCGCCGGCTCCACCATTGCCCGCGAGTCCGATGCAGGCATCCTGATGCGCGCTGGGCCGGAGATCGGCGTCGCTTCGACCAAGGCCTTCGAAATGCAGGTGCTGTGTCTGACGCTGCTCGGCATCGCGCTCGGACGCCTGGGCGGGCACATCTCGCTGGCGGAGGGGCGCAAGCTCGTCCGTGAATTGCAGACCATCCCAGGCAAGCTGAAGAAGATCCTGGCGGGCAACGCTCATATCGTGGCGATCGCCAGGAAATACGCCCGCGCTAGAGACTGTCTCTTTATGGGCCGCCAGTATAATTATCCCATTGCGCTGGAGGGAGCGCTCAAGCTGAAGGAAATCTCCTACATCCACGCCGAGGGCTATCCCTCCGCCGAGATGAAGCATGGGCCGATCGCACTTATTTCACCCGATTTCCCGAGCGTCTTTGTCGTCCCGCGCGATGCCATGTACGACAAGAACATGAGCAACGTGGAGGAAATCAGAGCCCGCCGGGGACCGGTCATCGCCGTGGCCACCGAAGGCGACACAGACATCAGCCGCAAGGCCGATGATGTGATCTATATTCCGCAGACAGTTGATTGCCTCCAGCCGCTCCTGACGGTGGTGCCCTTGCAACTGCTGGCCTACCACATTGCCGTGCTGCGCGGGTGTGATGTCGATAAGCCGCGCAACCTCGCCAAGAGCGTGACGGTGGAATAGGAATCTAGCTTTTTCTACTCCGGCAGCGGCTGGTCTTTGGTCTCCGGCAGAAAGTAAATGATTAGCAGGCCCAATGGAAAGAGCAGCCCGAGCAAGGTAATCGCCAGGCGCAGATCCATTCCCGGCAGGGACTTGAGCCAGCCTGAGAGGACCAGCGCCGAGGCAGCCACGATCCGGCCGCCATTGAAACAAAAGCCCGAGCCGCTCGCCCGCAGGTGTGTGGGAAACAATTCCGGGAAGTAGATCGCGTAACCGGCGTGAATGCCCAGGGTCAAGAACCCGAACACCGGCAGGATTACCAAAAGCTGGGCATATGTGGAAGGCAGGTAGCAGGTGATAGGGACGATGATGAACGCGCCTGCGTGCATCAGGGCGAATGCGCGCCGGCGCCCCAGGCGCACGCAAAGCGGTCCCATCGCCAGCAGGCCGAGGCCGCCGCCGATAGTCTGGACGATGCCATAAGCGAACTTGGCCTGTTGGGTGGCCTGCGCCGGGGCTACTCCGTTTCTCACCAGTAACTCCTTGGCCAAGTCCTGGCCGGCCACGGTCACGCCCCAGAAGCTGCCCAAACCCACCGCCGCCAGCAGAAGTCCCAGCAGGGCGCGGCGACGCCACCGAGGATTGCCTAGCAAATCAACAAAACTGCCCATCTTGGGACCAGCGGAGGCAGCGGCTTTGGCTCCAGCTTCGCGCCAGCTTTCCGGTTCCTTGATCGAGGCAGCCACCCAGAACACGAGCAGGGCAGGGGCGATGCCAATTAAGTATCCGTAGCGCCATTGAGCGCCGATTGCCAGGGCCGCCAACGTTGCCGCCCAAGTGCCTAGGACGCTGGTCGCGTGGAAGATCCCTGAGGCATGAGCCCGCGCCTCCTTGGGAAAGACTTCCGCAACCAGGCTGGCGGCGACCGCCCATTCGCCGCCCACCCCCATCGCGACCAGGAAACGCGTCGCTCCCACTTGCCAGAGCGACTGCGCAAAGTAAGTCGCGCCCGAGAAGATGGAATACATGAGGATGGTCACGGCAATCATGGGCCGCCTTCCCCAGCGATCGGCCAGCGAGCCGAATAGTATCCCTCCCACGGCGCCGCCCACCAGGAAGATGGCCAGGAACACATCCCCGTAGTTCTTAATCGCCGCATCCGTGGCGCGTTCCTTCAGAATGTCGGCGAGCAATTGATTGCGCGTGATATTGAAGATCTGCCCCTGGTACACATCGAAGATCCAACCCGCTGAGGCAATGGCCAGGACCAGCCATTGGTAGGAAGTCACCCCCGCATACCAAGGAGCGATTGGCTTGGCCACGCCCGACTCAGCAGCAGAGGGCAGTTCCGTCGGGCGCGTAATCATGCGGCTGGGGCAGATTGCGCGCTACTTCTTAGCGGGTCCATAGCCCGCCAGGGGCTTTCCATCCTCGCCAAGTTTGCCGCAAGCCCAGAGCAGCCCGCGCGTCACGAGGTCCAGATAAACCGGCTGCTCCACGGTGCCGTTGCCGTGGCCCAGCGTAGTGCCGAAGACTCGGCCTTTGCCACAAGTATTGGCCCAAACGCAGACATGTTCCTCACCCTTGACGCCAATCCCTTTGGCCAGCGGGACGCAGTCGGGCCAGAGCTTCTTGATTTGATAGAGCTCCTCGTGCGGATCGGTCCACCGGGGCGGGAAACCGATCATGATAGGGTTCTCCGGCTTGAGGTTGACCACATCAAAGGTGCGGTTGGCTTCATGCGCATATGAGCTAACCCCCAACACCTTGCGCCACTCGTCGGTAGGGGCCATGCGGTAGCTGTGGATGCTGCAATGGAGGACGACCGCCGGCACGCCATTGGTATGGGCCTGGGCAATGTGTTCGACGAATGCAACGTTGGTGACGAGGCCGAAGCATTCATCGTGCACTACCACATCGTAGGCTTTGGCCCAATCCGGCTTTTGGTAAACGCTGACCAGGTAGTCATGGGAATCGCCGCCCTCATGCACGATGGTCCACGTGACATTGGCGCGCGCGCTGATCCCCTCGCTGAGAAGCTTCTTTTGGGTCTCGTAATCATGGCAGCAGCCGCCCGTGATGAGCAACGCCCGTAACGGTTCGACGGAGCGAACGACCCCCGGGCTCGCCGCCAGGAACAGTGATGACAGGGCTAGCACAACAAGCCGGCAATGCCTGTTGGTATTTAGGTGATAAGTTTTCATATGGATTTAGTTATACATCGCAAAGCTTAACTGCCTTTTTCAGCGAGGCCATCTTATCGCGCGTGGGCACAAACTCCTGGCCTACGTATCCCTGATAACCGGTTTCCACAATGGCTCGCATGATGGCGGGATAGCCGATTTCCTGCGTCTCATCAATCTCATTCCGACCCGGATTCCCTCCCGTGTGGTAGTGCGCGATATAAGGATGGTATTCCTTAATGCGGGTGATGAGGTCCCCCTGCATGATTTGCACGTGATAGATGTCGAAGAGAATCTTCATCCGCTCCGAGCCGACCTGGCGGCAGACCTCGACCGCCGGCTCCACATGGTCGCTGAAATAATCCGGATGGCCTTTCATCTCGATGTGCACCCGCGAGTTGAGCACTTCCAGGCAGAGATTGACGTTCTTCTTCTCCGCATAGCCGACGATTTGCTTCAGGCCGTCCACCATGTTCGTCAGGCCGGCCTCGTCGGATAAACCGCGGCGGTAGCCGGAGAAGGTGATCACGTTGGGAAATCCGGCGGCGGCGCACTCGTCAATCCTTTGATGCAGCATCCGCAAGCATTCCTCATGCTCACTCTTTTGGGCAAAGCCCTTGGCAAAGCCGTGACTCGGGGCCATGGCGCAAATCAGCCCAAACGCCTTGAGGCCCGGCCAATACTCCGGTAAAACCAGTTCGACCGACTTAAGGTCCATCCCCGCTGCCTGAGTGGCAAGCTCCGGCACAGTCATCGGTTTGTAGCACCAATGGACGACCGACTGTTTCACCCGTCCCTTGCCGGCCCACTCCGGCGCGCCGGGAGCTTCGCAACGTGCGACTTCCGGCAACCCAATGCCGCCGCTCAGCGCCAGTGCGCCCCCGGCAAGGCGTTTGAAAAGGCTGCGACGGCTTAGCCCAGTTGCGGCGGTTTCGCTCCCCAGCGTGGCTCCGTTTGGTTTCATGGACTCTCGAATAGCCATTCTCCCCCGATTAAAATCTGACGAGGCTTCCCGTCGTTACCGCCTCCTGCGCCTTCAAGCACATGGCCACCGACCAACGTCCGTCTTCCCCGGTCGCGCAACGCATCGCCGCGCCACGCGCGGCTGCGGCCAGGTTGGCCAGTTCATCCTCCAGTTCATAGACCTCGCCGGTGATCTTTGTCAGGGGGATGTCCTGCACTTTGTCGCCATCAAAGTATTTCAAGGAAAACGTTGGATGGAACGTCCGATCCATCGCCCCGCTCCAACTGGCCCATAAGGCCCCCTTGGTGCCGGTCAACTTGGCCATTTGATGGTGCTCGTAGCCGGCCAGCGTTTGCGAGATGACCGCGTAGCCGCCATTGGGAAAGTGGAGCATCGCGCTAAAGTTATCCTGCAACTCGGGATGCTCGTCGCGCTTGTGGCTGGCGCACGCGAACACCGAAACCGGTTCGCCCGCCTTAGCAAAATACCAGCGGGCCAGATCGAAGAAATGGATTGGCTCCTCGAGAATCCAGTTGCCGACCTGCTTGATGTTATAGCGCCAGCCGCCCGTGCCCTGGCGATAGGGGTTGCGCCACAGCTCGATCAGGCAGTAGCGCGGGTCGCCGATGGCGCCCTCGTCCACCATTTCCTTAATTCGCCCCCAAAGCGATGACAGCCGGAACTCGTGCCCGATTGCCAGGTGCCGTTGCTTCTGTTTCGCAAGGGCGATCAGTTCGTCGCATTGCTCAAGCTCCAGGCACATCGGCTTTTCCAGCAACACGTGGCAGCCGGCCGCCAGCGCGGCCTTAGCCCCTTCGTAGTGCAAGTGTGGCGGCAGAACGATATCCACAACATCGAGCTTCTCCCGCTGCAACATCTCGTGGTAATCGGCGTACGCGGCGACGCCGGGATAGGTCGCCTGAGCGGCAGCGCGATTCGGTTCCGAATATTCCGCAATGGCGGCAAACTGCGCACCGGGGGTTTTGGCGATGGCGCGGGCATGCTGGCTGCCCCAGGCGCCGCAGCCGATCAGGCCAAATCGAACTGGTTTCTCTTGGGAAGGCATGCGAGTGCTGTGGTATATTCTGATTTTAGAGTAACATGCCGCAAGGACCCTTGTCAACCTCCAACGAGATCAAACCAGTAGCCGCCGACGGCCGGGCGTGTTGCCCAACTCAGCAATATAAATAATATATTGAACAAGATACA
>OBLW0100003022.1_pt1 | contig 13295 bp, 9 predicted proteins | sample 1520161 | NCBI WGS metagenome assembly OBLW01 (sample SAMEA3539309, study PRJEB22396) | soil metagenome | biome: tundra; feature: field; material: soil | place: USA | collected 2010-05 | depth 0.15 m
TGGAAGGCCACGACACAAGCTGGGTGACGGCCGGCACGCGCCGCACGGCCTATTACACCAATCTGGAGCCCGGGCAGTACACATTCCAGGTCATCGCATGCAACAGCGACGGGGTTTGGAACGAAACCGGGGCAAGCCTGGCCATCGTGCAGAAACCGTTCTTTTACCAGACCGCGTGGTTTTGGGGCGCGGTGGCGGTCAGTCTCGGATGCGGCATATTGGGCATCTTTCGCTTCCGCACCGCTGCCTTGCGCCGGAGAAACGAGGAATTGGAACGGCGCATTGCCGAGCGCACGGTTGAGCTGGCCAAATCCAACGAGGCGATCCAGGCTTCGGAATACCTGTACCACTCGCTGGTCGAGAGCCTGCCGCAGATCATTGCGCGCAAGGACGCCGACGGCCGTTTCACGTACGCCAACCGGGCCTTCGGCGAGCTGGTCGGCCGGCCCGTCGAGAAGATTGTGGGCCAGACCGACCGCGAAATCTATCCGCCGGAGGAGGCCGCAAAGATCCGTGCCGACGATGTGCGCGTCATGCAAACCGGCCAGGTGCTCGAGCACGAGAATGTGGTGGAGCATTCCGGGGAGAAAAAACGCTATCTCCATGCGAAGGTGGTGCCGCTCTTCCAGGAACGGCAGCCCATTGGCGTGCTGGTCCTGTATTGGGACATGACGGTCTTCCGCGAGACGGAGGAGCAGCTCCGCCAGGCGCAAAGGGAGCTGATCGAGACCTCGCGGCTTGCCGGCATCGCCGAGGTCGCCACGGGGGTCCTGCACAACCTCGGCAACGCGCTCAACAGCGTCAACACCTCGGCCTCTTTGGCGACGGAGAGCATCCGCAAATCCAAGGCGCCGAGCATCGGCAAGGTGGCCCAGATGCTCTCGGAGCAGGGCGACCAACTGGCGGAGTTCTTCTCCACCGATCCCCGCGGCCGCCAGCTGCCCGGCTATCTCGAACAGCTCGACGCCCTTCTGCAGGCCGAGCAGTCCGACTCGTTGCGCGAACTCAGGGCCCTGCAGGACGGCATCGATCACATCAAGCAGATCGTGGCGGCGCAGCAGAGCTTCGCTCATGTTTCAGGAGTCAGCGAGGTCGTTCCGGCCGCAGAGCTGGTCGAATATTCCCTGCGCATCAGCGATGCGTCCCTGACCCGCCACGGCGTGTCCGTGTCCCGCGAATTCTCGCCCGCCCCGCCGTTGAAGGTGGAACGGCAGAAGGTCCTGCAGATCATCGTGAACCTGATTCGCAACGCCAAGGAATCGATGGACGAGGCCCGCAGCAGCGGGAAACAACTGATCATAGGCGTCCGCGTTTCGCCGGAGGGCCGCGTTCAGATTCACGTGACCGACAACGGCGTCGGCATAGCCCCTGAGAACCTCACGCGAATCTTTGTCTTCGGACGCACCACCAAGGCGACCGGCCACGGATACGGCCTGCACTCGAGCGCCAACGCCGCCAAGGAGATGAGCGGCTCGCTCCTCGCCCAGAGCGACGGCCTCGGCAAGGGCGCAACGTTCATCCTCGAATTGCCGGCCGCCGGCTGAGGGCCAGGGCCTGTCTGCGATGCGGGAGCACTGCGCCCTCGGACAATCTATGCCACTGACAAATAAGATCATGACCGCTTGCGCGGGTTTTCTGCTGTGCCTTGCGGCACCGGGCCACGCGGCCGGCCAGCCGGAGGCCGCTTCCCTGAGAACGTCCGCAACCGGGCGCGCCATCGTGGATTTCGACCCAGGCTGGCGGTTCAGCCTCGGCGCGTCGCAGGCGGCCATGCAATCCAAGTTTGACGACTCGGCCTGGCGCCGGGTCGATGTGCCCCACGATTGGAGCATTGAGGGCCCCTTCGCTGCCGACTGCGGCAGCGGCAACGGCTTCGCTCCGGGCGGCATCGCCTGGTACCGCCGGCATTTCCAGATGTCCGGCGCCGACCGGGGCCGGCTTGCGACCCTTGAGCTGGACGGCGTGTACGACAACGCGGAAGTCTGGCTGAATGGGTTCTTCGTGGGGCGGCGTCCCTATGGATTCGAGAGCTTTGCGTGCGACCTGACGCCGTTTCTGAAGTATGGTGGCGAGGACAATGTCCTGGCCGTGCTCGTGGACCACTCACGCCTCGCGGACTCGCGCTGGTATACCGGCTCGGGCATATACCGGCATGTGCGGCTGCGGTTGACGGACCGATTGCATATCGGGCAATGGGGGACCGAAGTCACCACCCCGGTTGTGAGCGCCGGCGCCGCGACGGTCCGTGTCTCCACGACCGTCGAAAACACTTCCGCCCAGGTCCGGCCGCTCGCGCTGGAGTCCGACATCCTGGGGACCGATGGGCGGATCCTTGCCACAGCCACGACCCCGGGAACGCTCACCGACGGCCAGGCCCTCGCCATTGTCCAGGAATTGGATCTCGCCCAGCCGCAGCTCTGGTCGCCGGATTCGCCGGCGCTCTACATCCTGCGCAGCCGTTTGCGCGCCGGAGGGGCGGTTGTGGACGAAACGACAACTGTCTTTGGCGTGCGCACCCTGGCGTTTGACCCCGACCGCGGGTTCTTTCTGAATGGCGCCCCGACGAAATTCAAGGGGGTGTGCGTTCACCAGGACGGGGGCAGCGTGGGCGTGGCCATCCCGCTTGAAATTTGGGAGCGGCGGCTGGCTGCCTTGAAATCGCTTGGCGTGAACGCGATCCGCACGAGCCACAACCCCCCCGCCCCGGAGTTCCTGGACCTGTGCGACCGCCTCGGATTTCTGGTCATGGACGAGGCGTTCGACGAGTTCACGCCGGCCAAGAACAAATGGGTGGTCGGCTGGAACCAGGGCGTGCCCGGCAGGTTCGGCTATAGCGAGCACTTCGCCGACTGGTCGGTCCGGGATATTCAGGATATGGTGCGCCGGGATCGGAACCACCCAAGCATCGTGATGTGGAGCATCGGCAACGAGATCGATTACCCGAACGATCCCTTCACAGATCCGGCACTCGGAAAAGAATACCGTCCCGGAAATCCGTCCGGCAAGGACATGGTCAAATGGGGACGGCCTCTCGTTGCGGCGGTCAAGCAACTGGATGCCACCCGGCCGGTCACTGCGGCCCTGGCGAGCGTCGCCATGTCGAACGCCGTGGGCTTTGCCCAGATTCTCGACATCGACGGCTACAACTACCAGGAGCAGCGCTACGGCGCGGACCGCCGGCAGTTTCCCCGGCGGGTCGTTTACGGCAGCGAAAATGGCCACAGCTTTTCGGCATGGGAAACCGTGCGTGACAACCCGGCGATCAGCGGTCAGTTCCTATGGACAGGCATCGACTATCTCGGCGAGGCGCGGGCATGGCCGATGCGCGCCAACGCCGCCGGGTTGCTCGACTTGTGCGGCTTCATCAAACCGCTGGGGCGGTTCCGCCAAAGTTTATGGAGCAACCGGCCGATGGTGTATCTGTGCGCGGCGAAAAGCGGCGAAGCCAAAATGGAAGGCGGGAACAACGGCATGCCCGCCGGCGGCGAAACCTGGAACTGGCCGGACCAAGCCGCCCTCCTCGTCTCCTGTTATACGAATTGCCAGGAGGTGACGCTGACCTTGAACGACCGGCTTGTGGGCGTCCGGCGACTTGGCGAGGCCGTCGCGGGCGTGTTGAGCTGGGCCGTGCCCTACGTTCCAGGCGTTCTCAAGGCGGTGGGTCGGAACGACGGGGGCCAGGTTTGCGAATTCGTCCTGCAAACGGCCGGTCCCGCGAGCCGGATCGAGTTGCATCCCGATGTGACGGCGCTGCGCGCCAATGGCAGGGATGTCTGCCAGGTGGAGTTTGACGTCGTCGATGAGCACGGCGTGCGCGTTCCTGACGCCACCCACGAACTGACCTTCACATTGACCGGCCCCGCCCAAATCCTTGGGCTGGGCAATGGCGACATTGCCGACAGCGAGCCCGTCCGGGGACCGGTGCACCGAGCCTTTCAGGGCCGCGGTCTTGCCATCGTGCAATCTCTTCCGACTCCGGGCCCGGTTACCTTGAATGCCTCGGCCCCGGGATTGGCTTCCGCCGCCCTGACGTTGCCCAGCCGCTAGACGACCGCCATGCCTGTCCATTTCAACTTTCCATCCCTCCCCCAATGAAAAAGACCTCCCAGTCCCGTGCCCTGGTGCGGACCCCGCTTGTCCTTCTCCTGTTTGCGGCCGCCGCCACGCTGCGGGCCGCCGCAGGCGACGCCCCGGCCACCCCCGCCACTCCGACCATCACCATCAACGCCGACCAAATCAAGGGCCGCTCGAGCCCGATCCTGTACGGCCTGATGACCGAGGAGATCAACTATTCCTACGATGGCGGACTCTACGGCGAACTGATAGCCAACCGCGCATTCCAGGACAACGCGGGCAAGCCCGCGCATTGGGGCGTGAGCGCGGAAAATGGCGGCGTCGGGACCATTACCTTGGACAATGCCGAGCCATTGAATGATGCTCTTCCCGCGAGCTTGAGGTTTGAATTCAGCGCCGGGGGCCCGGGGCAGCGCGTCGGCCTTTCGAACGACGGCTTCTGGGGCATCCCGGTCCGGCCGTCGAGCGCGTATCACGCCTCGTTTTATGCGAAGGCGGCCCCCGGCTTCAGAGGTCCCCTGACCATCGCACTGGCGGCCAATGAGACCCAGACAACCCTTGCCGCCGCCGAAATTCCGGCGGTAACCGAAGCCTGGAAAAAATACGAGGTCGCGCTCACCACCGGCGCCGGCGTCACCCCCTCGAAGAACAACCATTTCATCATCTGGGCAAGAGGCGGCGGCATGATCTGGCTGCAGAACGTTTCGCTGTTTCCGCCGACGTACAAAAACCGGCCCAACGGAAACCGGCCCGACATCATGGAATTGCTCGCCGAGTACAAGCCCGCGTTCCTTCGCTTTCCCGGGGGAAACTACCTGGAAGGCAACACCCTCGCCACGCGCTTCAACTGGAAGGAGACCATCGGGGACATCGCGCGGCGTCCGGGCCACATGAATGATGCCTGGCGCTACCATTCCTCCGACGGAATGGGCCTGCTTGAATTCCTGGAGTGGTGTGAGGATCTGAATATGCAGCCGGTCCTGGCGGTTTACGCCGGCCTGGCGCTGCGCAATGGCGGCGCGGTGGCGCCAGGAGCGGACCTTGCTCCCTATGTGCAGGATGCCCTTGACGAGATTGAATACGTAACCGGCGGCACCGGCACCCCGTGGGGTTCCCGGCGCGCGAAAGACGGCCACCCGGCGCCGTTCGCCCTGACGTACGTCGAAATTGGCAACGAGGACTGGCGGGATACCTATGACGGGCGCTTCACCCAGATCTATGACGCCATCAAGAGCCGGTATCCGCAGCTTCAATTGATCGACTCCTCCGCACGCAGCGGCCCCAACGGCCATGTCACCACTTTTGTGAAAGCCCGAAAAGCGGACGTCTATGACTGCCATCTTTACACGAGGTCGGAACAGCAATCCGAGGCCCGTTCCGCCGACTACGACGCCACCGACCGCGCCGGCCCGAAAATCTTTGAGGGCGAATGGGCCACGCGGGTCGGCGCCCCGACGCCGAACATGGCCGGCGCCATCGGCGACGCCGCATACATGACCGGATTGGAGCGCAATTCGGACATCGTCATCATGGCCTCGTACGCACCGCTGTTTGTCAATGTCAGCCCGGGCGGCATGCAATGGCCGACGGACCTGATCGGATACGATGCCCTCCGGTGCTACGGTTCGCCGGCATTCTACGCGCAAGTCATGTTCAACAACAACCGCGGCGACGAAATCCTGGCCACAAGCGCGGACCATGTCGGCACGCGGACCTGGCAGGGGCTTGCCAACCGGGGCGGCCAGCCGCCCCCACCCCAGGAATTGCCGACTCTGTTCCACGTCGCCACCCGCGATTCCAAGACCGGCGTCATTTATCTGAAGATGGTCAATCCGCTGGGCACCCCGCAGGTTGTCCAAGTGGAGATCAAGGGCGCCCAGGCGATTGCGCCGGAAGGCGAATCCGTGATCATGAAAGCCGACAACCCTGCGGACACCAATTCCATCGCGGAGCCGAAAAAGATCGTCCCGGTCGCCGCCAGGGAGAGCGGGCTTGGCGCCAGCTTCACCCGCGCCCTCGCGCCCTATTCCATCAACATCCTTAAGATATCGATCCGGTAGACGTGATTCGTCCTTTGCAGAATGCTCATCCGGCTGACCGCAGGCGTTTCGAAACTGCCGGCCGTCTCATCCGGGCCGGCTTTCCCGCGATTCATTCGATGATGCACCGGCTGCCCCGCTCCGGATCGCTTTCGAACGAAATTCGCCAGCCATTCTTCTTCACAAGGTCCCTGACGAGCTCGATGCCCTGGGAAAACCGCCAGGTGTCCTTCATTCCCGGTTCATTGCCGAAAAGCCTCAATTGCCTTTTGTCGCGCTCAAGCTCGGCGACGCACAGGGACGCCGTGCCGGCGGCCAGGTCCTTTATGTCTTTGCGCCAGTAATGGGCGGCAATCCCGGCCCTGTCCGATTGCCCCATGAAGAGAATGGCATCCTCGAGGGCCCAGGCCCTTAGATTGGCCTCGGTCGACAGGGATTTCTTGGGCAATGCGAATAGGGTCGGCATGGAAACCGCATCCGTTATTTCGTCACTTTTACGACAAAATAAAGGAAAGGTCCGTTCACCTGCGTGAACTGGTGGGGAGTGCCTTGCGGGATGATGATGACGTCCCCCTTTGCGAGGTGGCGCTCTGTCCCGCCTGTGATCGAAGGAGCCTTGATTTCACCCGGGCTGACCTCCTTCGGATCCACCGCGGTTCCGCCGGTTACAAAGGTCGCGCTCCCGTCCACGATATAGAACACGTCCGTATCGCGCGTGTGGATCTCCACCGCGCCCGGGGCGACCCGCCGGCCGGCCTGCACCTTGTACTGGCTGTTGATGTTGAGGGCACCGCCCTTCGTGAACGTGAAATCGACCTTGCCATGGTCGAACTGGACGACGTCGGTGGGGGGCGCTGCGGGGGCGGGTGCGTCGGCAGCCGAAGCGGCGCGGCCGAATCCAAGGAGGGTACAGGCAAGAAGGGCGAACGACAGGGTGGGTTTCATCGCCGGGAGGATGGATCCGGCCCGGCCGCATGACAAGTCTATCGGCATTTTCATCCTGATTTTGCATGCGGCGAAGCCCCCCCGGATTCGCCTTGCCGGCGGTCGCCGACAGATTAGAAACTCACTCCCAAGCGCCGCACGCCGATTGAGGCCACCCTGTTCCGCTACCCCATCTTCGGAATCGTTTGTCCCAAACCCCCAACCCCCAATAAGCCCATGTTCATATACATCGTCTTCCTCGCCGTTTGCGTTCTTCTGATCGCAGCCCTTTGGAGGGTCTTTGCCAAGGCAGGCCAGCCCGGCTGGGCGGCCATAATCCCGATTTATAACGCATATATCCTGATAAAGATCGCCGGCCGCCCGGGCTGGTGGCTCCTGCTATACCTCATCCCGCTCGTGAATGTCGTCATTGCGGTCATGGTCACAATTGAGGTCGCAAAGGCCTTCGGCAAGGGGGTCGGTTTTGCATTGGGAATGATTTTCCTGGGATTCATTTTCTACCCGATTCTCGGATTTGGGAGCGCGGTCTACAGGGCTCAGCCGCCTCCCGTCGCCTGAACCCAGGGCTTGATGCGCCTCTCCCGTCTCCTTCTCGCCGCCTTTTCCGCCATAAGCCTCCAGGCCGGCCGGATGCCGGGCCAGGTTCCTGACCGGCTGCCCGACACCTGCCACCTGTTCAGCTCGTTTCGCGGCAACGGCGAGGATGGCCTGCATCTGGCGTGGAGCGTCGATGGTTTCAAGTGGGAGGCGTTGAACGGCGACCGAAGCTTTCTGCAACCGGTGGTCGGCAAGGAAAGACTCATGCGCGATCCTTGCATCGCCCAAGGGCCCGACGGGGTGTATCGCATGGTGTGGACCGACAGCTGGAATGATCGGACGATCGGCTACGCATCCTCCAGGGATCTCATCCATTGGTCCGGGCAGCGGGCCGTGCCCGTGATGGAACACGAACCCGCGGCGCGCAACTGCTGGGCTCCCGAGGTTGACTGGGATGCGAAACGAGGGCGTTTTCTCATATTCTGGTCCACCACGATTCCCGGCCGCTTTCCGGCCACGGAGAAGACCGAGCAGGGCGGCTACAACCACCGCATCTACGCCACGACAACGACGGACTTCGAGACCTTTGCCCCCACGAGGCTGTTCTTCGATCCCGGCATGAATTGCATCGACGCGACCATCCTTCCGAGGGATGGGAACTTCCTCCTGTTCTTCAAGGACGAGACCAGGTTTCCCAAGCCGATGAAGAACCTGCGCATGGCAACGGCCGGCGACATCGAGGGCCCGTATGCGGTCGATCCCAAACCGCTCAATCCGCCCGACAGTTGGACGGAGGGTCCGACATCGATTCGGATCGGCGGCGACACGATTGTATATTTCGACTGCTACCGGCAGCACTGTTACGGCGCCGTGCGCACGCGGGACCTCGGGACCTGGGAGGATGTCTCTTCCCTTCTCGCCATGCCCAAGGGCATGCGCCACGGCACGGTTTTCACCGTTCCGCGCGCGGTATTGCAGCGGCTGCTCTCCGAACCGGTCGCCGCGTCGAAGCCAAATTCCGAGGCCTCCGCACGGGTTGCCCCGGCGGCGGCGCCAAATTTGCCGGCGCATTAGAATCCTGCGCCGCATCTCACAAGGCGGCCCCTTCTCTCCCAGGCCGCATGCCGCGTCTTGGCGTGCGATCGATTCCAGCATCGACGGTGGCGATGGGACGGTGGTATGGGTCGGGAATTGAAAACATCGATGGAAAACATTCCCGAAGAGTTCATTCTCGACGGCTCGGTCTCCTATTGGAATGTCGACCGTGAAAACCTGCTTTCGCTCCGGAGCCTCTTTGCGTTCCTGCAGGAAGCGGCGATCAGGCATGCCGACCGGTGCGGCGCCGGCGCCCACGCGAAGGAGACCCGCGGGGAATCCTGGGTGCTGCACCGAATGGCGGTGTCGGTGCATCGCTATCCGAGCTATGAGGAGGCGCTGCGGGTGACCACATGGTCCTCCGGCATCCGGGCCTTCAAGGGATTTAGGGATTTTCGCGCCCATTGCGGAGGCGAACTCATTGTCTCGGCCTCGTCCGTGTGGCTGTACGTCAACATCTCCGCCAAGGCGCTGTGCCGTGTTCCCCAGGAGATAGCCGCCGGCTTTCCCACGCATCGGGAGGACGTATTTTGCCCCGAGCTGGAGAAACTCCGGATGGAGCCGCCCGCGGGCAATCCTGTCGAGCGGGACATCTCGGTCCGGTACTCGGACTTCGACGGCAACGACCATGTCAACAACACAGCCTACTTCGACTACCTGCAGACTGCCCTTGCTGCGGGAGGCTTTCCCCCACGGCCGCACACGCTTCAGATTCAGTTCCTCAGGGAGATCACTCTTTCGGTCGCGCAGGTGAAGGTCTCCCTGGAGCAGCGCGGCGGGACGGTCGCATTCAGCCTGGGCAACCAGACCGCTCCATTCGCCCACGGGCTCGTGGCCTAAGTTTCACAATGTTCCTTTGTCCAGCAGCGATGGCGACCCGATGAAAAGAATGCATATCCTCACGAGGAGTTGCCGCCTCATCCGAAGTCTCTGGGCCGCCATCTTGCCGGCATCAGCCGGCGGTTCTTGGCGGCCGGCCTTGACGGAAGATCTGTGCATTGGCGGCACCCGACGAGAGAGGATATGCATTCTTTTCATCGGGTCGCCATCTGCGTTTAAAGCGCCTTGTCATCGCCCGCGCACTCACCAACGTTCCCACACCGGGTCTTATCCATAACTTTCGAATCACAAGACACAATGGACACCGTCTCTCTCGGAAAGACCGGCCTCAAGGTCTCGCGCATCGGCCTCGGTTGCATGAGCTATGGCGCCCCTCCTGCCGGCGAACTCAAACCGGGGCGCCACGCGTGGACCCTGAGCGAGGATGAAAGCGGGCCCTTCCTGCGTCAGGCGCTCGAACTCGGGATCAACTTCTTTGACACCGCCAATGTCTACTCGAGCGGCGCCAGCGAGGAGGTGCTCGGGCGCTTCCTTAAACGCAGCGTCCGCCGCGAATCCGTCGTTGTCGCGACCAAGGTCCAAGGCATCATGCGCGATGAGCCCAATGGCCGCGGCCTTTCCCGCAAGGCCATCTTCCACGAACTCGACGAGAGCCTGCGCCGGCTTGGGATGGACTATGTCGATCTCTACCAGATCCACCGCTGGGATCACGAGACGCCGATCGAGGAGACCCTGGAGGCGCTGCACGACGTGGTGAAATCGGGCAAGGTTCGCTACATCGGAGCCTCCTCCATGTACGCGTGGCAATTCGCCAAGGCGCTCTATCTTGCCGACCTCCATTCATGGACGCGTTTCGTCTCCATGCAGAATCATTACAATCTTCTGTACCGCGAAGAGGAGCGCGAGATGATGGCCCTCTGCCGATCGGAGGGAATCGGCGTCATTCCGTGGAGCCCTCTCGCGCGCGGGCGGCTGGCACGCCCCTGGAAGGCCGAAGGCACCAAACGCTCCCAGACGGATGTTTTCGGAAATGGGATGTACTCGCGCACGGAGCAGAGCGACCGAAAGGTCGTCGACCGTTTGGGGGAACTCTCGGTCCGGCGCGGCCTGCCGCGCGCCCAGCTCGCCCTCGCCTGGATGCTCGGCAAGCCGTTCATCACCGCACCGATCGTGGGCGCCACCAAGCCGCACCATCTCGAGGACGCCGTCGCCGCGCTTTCCGTCCGCCTGACGCCCGAGGAAACAATCGCCCTCGAGGAGCTCTACGAGCCGCACCCGGTCCTCGGCTTCAGCTGACGGCGCCGGGCGCCGTGAGAACCCGGCATCGGGACCGCGCCGCCGGGCCTGTCCGGCACGCCGGTGCCGGTTCATTTTGATGACACTCCGCTCCCAATTCGCAGTCTGACCGACTGGTCCATCGAGTGAAATCCTTCCGACGCATACTAAGATATTTGGCGTTTGCCGCTGCGTCTGTCGCAATTCTCGCGGCCCTTGCGTTCGCTCCTCTCGTGCAGACCTGGATTGCGCAGGCGGTCCTCGCCCGCCACCCGTCCGTGCAGGGATCCGTGGGATCGCTTTCAGCCGGATTTGGAAAGATCGAGGTCGAGGACCTGCATCTGGCCTGCAATGGCGCCGTTCTCACGCTGCCTTCCCTCCAAGCCAATCTTCCGCTCACGGCCGCAGTATGGAGGCGGAAGGTCTTCATTCGCAGCCTCGTGGCCAAGGGCTGGACGCTCGATTTGACTCGGACCGGTGAACCGGATCTTGGGCGGGCAAGGGCCGCTGCCGCGGCAGGCCCTTTGGAGGCCCTCTCCGCGCAGAAAGTGGCCGGGGCGTTCCTCGGCATGCTAAGCGGCTGGAAGCTGCCCGGCGACGTGCTTGCGGACGGAGTCGACTTGGAGGGCGATGTCCTGGTCGCCTTGCCATCGAAGACGTCGACGCGGCTTCACGTCACCATCAAGGGCGGCGGCCTGGCCGCCGGCCACGAGGGGGCATTTGCGGTCGATGCCTCTGACGCGATCGTCGGTTCGGATCTGTCGGTGACGGTCTTCGCCGCCCATGGCCGCCTCACCATCGCAATGCCATCCCCCCGAACCTTCAGCCGATTCGAATTTCAGGCCGATCTATCCGCCAAGGGCGGATCCCTTCCGGAGGGCCTTGCCCTGTCAGCAGACATCGCCGCTGTGCGCAACCCGGGCGGGGCAGACTGCAGCCTCGACCTGAGCCGGGGCGGCCGGCACATCGCGAGCGCATCCGCACGCCTTCCCGAGGCAACCGGCCGGATTGACGGAACCTGGAAGATCGATCTGCGCGACACCGACCTTGCGCCCTTCGTTCCGGACAGTCCCCTGCCCACCTTCGCCGCTGTCGGGGACGGTCGCTTTGATGCCGACCCGTCGTTCGCGCGCATCAACGCCCAAGGCCGCCTCAAGGCCGTCGCAAGCCACTGGGAGGTCGTCGCACCCGCTCTGGGCCGCCTGGGGCCGGTCGCGCTGGACGTCAGCCTCGAGCTGACCCACAGCGGGCAAACCCTTCAGGTGCGCCATTTGAGCGTCTCCCTAGCCGCATCCGCTTCAAGCGCCCTCGTGCAGTCGCTGCAGTCATTCGCCGTCAACGAGAGAACCGGCAGCCTGAAGATTGCGGATGCGCACGGCGACTGGATCGGGGGATCGTTCCAGGGCTTCCCGATGGCCTGGCTTTCACATCCGAACGACCAGTTCGTCTTCGCAGACGGCGAGGTGGCAGGCCAGTTCGCGATCCGTTACGCCAATGGGGTCTTCGCGTTGCATTCGAAGGCGCCGCTTGTCGCGAGCGGCATATCGATCCAACATGCGGGCAGGACCATTGGGCGGGGACTCGACTTCTCGGTCCCGCTTCTCATCGATTTCGCATCCCAGGAATGGCAAGTGGAGGCTGCTCCCTTCACGGTCGCCATTGCTGGAAGGCGCCTGGCCACAGTCGAGGCCAAGGCGGTCCGGCAAGCGGGTGCGGACCCGTCGATCTCGATCACGGGGACTTGGAATGCCGATCTCGAGGCGCTCGCCGCCCAGGCGGCGATCCCCGGCATCCATTGGATTCCGGGCCGCGCCGCATCCGGCGACTTTTCGGCGAACCTGGGAAGCCCGACGGAAATGGAGGCCAAGCTGACCATTGCCGGACACGACCCGGCGAAGTCCCTCACCGGGAGCGTGCATGCGGATTTTAACGCCGACGGCTCGGTCGGAATCCTGGCGCCGTTCAAAATCGCCACCGGATCGGTCATGTCGGACCTGTCGGCCGAGGGAACGTGGAGCAAGGATGAAGCCGGGGTCCGGGTCGATGCCAAGTTGACCGGCAAGGACGTCGCCCTGGAGCACCTGCGCATGCTGGCCGCCCCGGCGGCCGCGGCTGCGGGCGTCCCGTTTCCCGCAGGGACAGCCGCAGGACCCGGACCGGAGCGCACGGACGCCGGGATTCGCGACGGCAAACCCTTCTGGGGGGATTGGATCGGGAGCGTGACGGTCGGATTCGATCGGTTGCGGGCGGGAAACCGGGACTTCATCGGCGTGGCCGGGACCTTCGACATCGGCCCGCGATCGCTTCGCCTGATGTACGGCCGGGCCGTGCTCCCGAAGCACAGCCAGGCGAATGCGGAGGGATCGGTCTCGTTCGATGCAGCCGCCGAGCTCCCTTACGCGCTCAAGGCCGCGGCCGACATTCACGAAGCGGATGCGGCTCCGTTTTTCGGCGAACTTCAAAAAGGAAAAGACCCGATCCTTGAAGGCC
>OBLW0100003027.1_pt1 | contig 13272 bp, 11 predicted proteins | sample 1520161 | NCBI WGS metagenome assembly OBLW01 (sample SAMEA3539309, study PRJEB22396) | soil metagenome | biome: tundra; feature: field; material: soil | place: USA | collected 2010-05 | depth 0.15 m
ATTGCGACTTCAGGAGGCGACCGGCGCATCTCGGGCTTTCGTGCGGTACTTGGTCGTGCGGGTCGAGTTCCACTCCTGTGCGCGATCGACATGATCTCCGTTCCTCGCTCCTTCGGAGTCTGTATTGGCGTCGGTGGATGATTGGCCACGACCGGATGAGACGGCTTGTCCGATCTCAGGGACAGCGCCACCGCTACGACAACAACCGCCGCCACTGCGGCGATCGCGCTCCAGCGCCACCACGCGTGATCCGGAACGCGCGCCTGCTCGGCCCGCAGGTTGGCCAGCACCCGCTCTTCCAACCCAGTTCTCGGTTCAACGGCCGCGTACTTTGCAAGCGCCGCATCCAGCATGCGATCGAATTCATCCTGCTTCCTGTTTGTCATGGTTCTCACCTACTTCCTCGCGTTCGTCCTGCCAGTTTGTCCCGCAAAATCTGCCGTGCCCGGAAGACGCGCGAGCGCACGGCCGCCTCGTTGATGCGCAAAGTTGCCGCGACCTCTTTGGGCGACATCTCTTCGATCGTCGATAAAATCAAGGGCTCGCGAAGCTTTTCTGGGAGCGCCGCGATCATCCGCTCCAGTGCTGCACTCAGCTCGGCGCCGTGCATGGTCTCGTCCGCCGAGGCATCGGATGAAGCTGCTTCCGGGATCGGCCTTTTTGGATCTTCGAGTGCGACTTCCCGTGTCCTACCGCGCTGCCGGCTCCGGTCGATGGCGACGCGCCAGGCGATTCGCGCCAGCCAGGTCTTGGGATCTTCCACAGTGGCGAGCTTCGAACTGTAGCGCAGCACTCGCATAAACGTCTCCTGCGTGGCGTCTTCGGCATCGTGGTGGCCTCGGAGGACGGCATAGGCGATGCGATAGACCAACCGGGAGTGCTCTCGGACGAGCGCTTCAAACATCTGGTTCCGACTGCGCTCGATGGTCGCCAGTCCGCTCAGGATTGCCTCTCCTGCCACCACTCGTTTGCCCTCACTCATGAAGACCGTCCCGAGGTCGATTGCGTTCAGGAATTTCTTTGGAAGAAGAACGGGGGGAAGGTTATGTCTTGCGGAGGGGGTGTGGGGCGGACACTCTTGTCCGCCGCTCTTAACTATGTTGTCTTTTGTGTTTACTCCGAATGTTGTGGAGTTATGACGTGTGACCATCTACGCCGGCTCTCACACAAAATCAAGAGCAACGTCAAAACCAGGCGGACAGGAGTGTCCGCCCCACATAAAACCTAGAAGCCCACCATGACGGGCTCGGGATCCAGATGGATGCCCCAGATTTCTTCCACGCGATGTTGAATCTGATCTTTCAGATCGATCACCTCGGCGGCTGTGGCTGCGCCGCGATTCACTATGGCCAATGCATGCTTGCTCGAAATGCCGGCGCGGCCCATGCCGTAGCCTTTGGCGAATCCGGAATGCTCTACCAGCCATGCCGCGGAAATCTTCTTGCTCTTCTCGAGCGCGGGATAGCTGGGCAGAGACAATCCCTTGGCCGCCGCTCGTTTCCTCAAGTCTTCATGCTGCTCCGGGGAGATCACGGGGTTCTTAAAGAACGAGCCCGCACTCAGGCAGTCCGGATCTCCGGCCACAATCAACATCCCTTTCAAAGCTCGGATATGGCGCACGGCCTCGCGTGTCTCGGCCAGATCCGGCGTAGTCTCTCGGCCCGCGAAGTGCCGCTCCAGGTCGGCATAGCGGATGCGCGGCTTGCCCTCGGGGGTGAGCGCGTAGCTGACGCCCAGAACGATGAAACGTCCACTTTCGCTGGTGTTGAAAATGCTGGAGCGATAGCTGAAGCCGCATGCTTCGCGGCAAAGTTCGCGAATCTCGCCATCTCTCAAATCGAATACCTGAACCGATACAATGGTTTCGGCGACTTCCTGTCCGTAGGCGCCGACATTTTGCACGGGTGTTCCACCCACGCTTCCCGGGATTCCGCTCAGGCACTCGACGCCGGCGCAGCGCGCCATCACTGCCCGGGAGACAAATTTATCCCACGATTCGCCCGCGCCTGCCTCGAAAATAACTTTGCCATCTTCAGCGCGTCCGCCTCTCTGAACAATGCCACCGACAGCGATCTTTAGCACCAGTCCCGGCCAACCGGAATCTGCGACCACCAGGTTGCTGCCGCCGCCGAGCACAAACAGAGGTAGAGCGCGAGAGCGCGCAAATGTGACTGCCTCCTGCACCTCTCCAGTGTCGTTAGCTTCGACGAAATACCGCGCCATGCCCCCGACTTTGATGGTGGTAAGCGGTGCCAGCGGAATATTTTCAAGCAGGTGCACGCATTTTCAATATTACACAGCACTCCCGCGCACGAACACCTCGACCGAGTAATGTTGGTCCCCCGTTGAGGATAACTTTCGCAGAGTGATTCGATCGACGGACCTGCGTTGAAGGACTAAGGATACAAAGATAAAGGGAAAGAGTTGTATAGTGTGGGGCGACGACGAGCGTTGATCAAAAACACCTGATTGAGTCAGATGGACGGACCGGACAACCCTTCCCACGAAACCCAGTTGCTCTTGAAAGGAGCGCATCATGATTTTGGGCATGCCTACGGCAACCTACACTCTAGTGCACATAATAATCAGCCTGATTGGGATCGGATCCGGGTTTTTGGTGATGTTCGGGTTGCTCACCGCAAGACGGTTTGATGGAGCGACCGCGCTTTTCCTGGTCACCACGGTGTTGACCAGCGTAACCGGGTTTGGATTTCCATTCGACCACTTGCTGCCTTCGCACGTGATTGGGATCATCTCGCTGATGGTCCTGGCGATTGCGATCCTGGCGCGCTATGTGTTTCACATGGCGGGTCCGTGGCGTGCGAGGTATGTCATCGGGGCCACCTTGGCCTTGTACCTAAACCTGTTTGTCTTCGTGGCGCAGTTGTTCCAGAAAGTACCGGCGCTGAAAGTCTTGGCTCCGACACAGAAAGAGCCGCCGTTCCTGGTTGCTCAGTTGGTCGTCCTGCTTATTTTCTTGGGTCTCACAGTTTTGGCCGCGAAGAAATTCCAAGTCGAACCGGTGCGCGTTAGCTAAGCATAGTGTTCACTCTCCTATACGGCCTGAATAGAGAGATCAGGACGTAGGGGAACGGCTAACTCTTGCGATCACGACCGGCATGGCGCAGTTTCGCCCTCGCAGAATGGATTTCGAGTCTCGCCCGCTGATAATTCCCACGCCGACCCGCAAGCCTGTATTCTTGCTTCACTCCGTCGATGCTGAGGTGCTCCCATTCTGTTTGCGGTTGACGACTTTTTGGCGCTAGAGGCTTTATCCTCACGAGAGCGAGCTACTCGGGTTTACGGACTGCTTCGCACGTTTCTCGACATTCCCGTCGAGGCGCGGACCGAAACGCTTTCCCGGCTGACTGCGGCCATCGAGAACCGTCCCGACCGCGAAGCCATTCATTCTTCGCTTCGCGAATTCTGGTCTCACCACTCTTATGTTCGAGTAATTTCGGAAGCGGGTTTGCCCGATGAGGCGTTCCTCTTGCGCGAACTGCTGGCGAGAGCTCTTAAACATTTATTGCCCGTGGATGAGGTTGAGGGCGACCTCTACGTTTTGATGGATTCCCTAAACCTGAGAGAATCCGACGCGCGCTGGCTTGGCTCTCTGCCCGATACACTCATCGCTGCGTGGGCTGATATTTTCCGGCCTTCTAAATCTTCAATTCTTGCTAGCTGCAAAATCCTCGCGTTGCGGGCAACGAATATCGCTTTATCACGCGATCTGATTGAATTCGCGGACGACGAAGACATCACCAAATCCAGTTTCTTTAATCTTCCCGCAGTGGTGGAGAACGCGGTCCGGCATCCGGAGGACTTTCATCGCTGGGAGGAGCAGCGTGCCGCTTGTGAGACGCAGTTGCAGTCGGTGAATCGGCTGCTGGCGGAAAAAGGCTCCTCCGTGGATTTGATTTTTCGGGCGCGCTTGCTGCGTTCACTCCTGGGAAGAATTCAGCAAGTCATCAGTCTCGAACAGGCAGGTGCGGACGCGCGCAAACTCTGCATCGTGATCGTGCACGGCTTCGCCTCGCAGCGGCGCATGGGAACAGTGCTGAGCGCCAGCACGCGGCGGTTGGCGCGCAGCGTGGTTGAGCGAACTGGACGCACCGGCAAGCACTACATTGCCCGCGATGCCGCACAATGGAGAGTCATGGGCCTGGGTGCAGTTCTTGCCGGTGTCATCACGGCTTTCACAGCTTTATTCAAATACATGCTCTCAGCGGTAATTCACGCTCCACTTCTTTTGGCCTTCGCTCATTCGATGAACTATGTGGTCAGCTTCCTGCTCATGCAGGCCGGTGGATTTCTGCTGGCCTCGAAGATGCCCGCTGCCACTGCCGCCGCGCTGGTCGACGCGATGGAGGATCCCGAAAAAGATCGCATGGCTAGTCTGCAGGCAATTTCCCATACCCAGTTCATCGTTACCATCAGCAACCTGGTTGGGGCAATCCCAGTGTCGATTCTGATCGATAGGACTTATAAGGCCGTGACCGGACACCCGTTTCTCACCGCTGCGGAGGCCGAGCACGGTGTGCACATGCTCTTTCCGCACACGTCGGGAACGATTTTTTTTGCCATCGTGACTGGTGTTTTCCTCTGGCTCTCTTCGCTTGCAACCGGATGGACGGCGAACTACCTCGCTCTCCACAAGATGGCCACCGCCATCTCGAATAGCCTGCGCATTCGAAACCGGCTCGGATTAAAGCGGGCGGCGAAGCTCGCCGATTGGGCTCGGCATCACGCGGCTGGATCCGTAGGCTTCATCGTCCTGGGTTTCTTGCTGGGCTCGATGCCCATCGTTTTCGAGCTATTCGGAATCCCTCTGGAAGTCCGCCACGTCACATTGGCAGCAGCAAGTCTCGGCTACGCTCTCGATGCCAGGCACATGTATGGCCAACTGAACCGCTACGAGATAGTATCAGCTCTCTCCGGCGTCGCGATGGTCGGCATTCTGAATATCTTCGCGTCGTTTGCGCTTAGTTTTATCCTGGCAGTGCGCGCCCGCAACATCGGCGAAAAACAATCCCATCGATTTTTGCGCGAGGTTGGACGAGAACTTCTGGCCAATCCGCTTGCTTTCATACTCCCCCGCGGTTAGCAGGACCGCTAAATAGTTCCCGAGCAGATGTAACCAAATATCGGCGAACGACATCTATCAGTTTTGCATTGCAGTGCGTGTTTTGCGAGTGCGTCATGCGGGCACGGTGCGCCTCTAACGGGGCGTTCGTGTTTCCTTGACAAACGAATCTTCGAGGTCTAAGAATAGTTTGTTCTTGAGTGGATCTGGCTGTTGCTCCACGCATATGCAAGTGGCTACGCCACACCGCAGACCGATGAGCTAGCAAATCAGGAGGGGTGACCATGCCGTCCCGCAGAGAGTTCTTCAAGACAGCGGCTGTCGGCGGAATCGCCGCCACCATCTTTGGGTTCGACCTCAAGCCTGCCTACGCCCAACTAAAAGAGTTGAAGATTGCACGTGCCTCCGAAACGCGCTCAACTTGTCCCTATTGCGCGGTGGGCTGCGGTGTCCTCATCTACACGATCGGCGACCGGGCAAAGAATGTGACGCCGCAGGTAATCCACGTCGAAGGCGATCCTGATCATCCCACGAACCGCGGAACTCTGTGCCCAAAGGGCTCTTCGCTCGAACAGGACATGCTCAACCCGCGGCGGCTTACGAAGCCGCAAGTCCGACGTCCCGGCGCGACAGACTGGCAGGACATTTCCTGGGATGACGCTCTGAATGAGATTGCGCAATGGACCAAGAAAACCCGCGACAGTTCCTTCGTCGAGAAGGATGCGAACGGCCGCACGGTGAATCGGTGCGAAGGCATCTCATTCATCGGCGGCTGCACCGATACCAATGAGTTCAATTATCTGGTCGTCAAGACCATGAGGAGTTTGGGCTTGGTGTATTTAGAAAACCAAGCCCGGGTTTGACATGGCCCCACGGTCTCAAGTTTGGGACCAACATTCGGACGCGGGGCGATGACGAACGGCTGGATCGACATCAAGAACACCGACATGATGTTGATCATGGGTGGAAATCCGGCCGAAAACCATCCTTGTGGATTCAAGTGGGCGATGGAGGCCAAGCGTAACCGCAACGCCAAGCTGATTTCCGTTGACCCGAGATTCACGCGCACGTCCGCGACCGCCGACCTCTTCGTACAAATTCGCGCCGGCTCCGACATTGCGTTTCTCGGCGGACTGATCCGCTACGCCATCGAGAACAACCGAATCGCCAAGGAATATCTCGTCAATTACACCAATGCGGCATTCATCGTTAAGGAAGGTTTCAAGCTTTCGGAAGATGGCCTGTTCTCGGGATTTAACTCTGCTGCGGGCTTGTATGATGAGACCACCTGGAATTATCAAGAGGGTGGAGACTTCAGCGGTAAAACGGACGCCGCCGTGACCTCTGCACACGCAGCCCTGGCGACCGGACCTGCGGCAGCTGCTGGCCAAGCGAATCCGGCACAAGCCGCGCAGTCCGTGACCCCAACACCGCCGCCCATGTTGCCGCCAAATGTCGCGTACGACTTGACGCTTCAACATCCGCGCTGCGTCTTTCAATTGATGAAGCAGCAGTATTCGCGCTACACGCCGGAGACGGTGGAACGGATTACGGGTATCCCGAAGGACCAATACCTCAAGGCGGTGGATCTATTTACCTCAGTCCGCAAAGACGGCGACATGAAGAAAGTCGCGACGATCATTTATGCGGTGGGGTGGACGCAGCACAGCTTCGGAACGCAAATCATTCGTGCCGCCGCCATGATTCAACTTCTGCTGGGCAACGTGGGAAGAGCGGGCGGGGGAGTGAACGCGCTCCGCGGCCATTCGAATATTCAGGGCGCGACGGACATGGCCGGGCTGTACGACTCGCTACCCGGATATCTGAAAGGGCCGGTTCCCGACGACAAGGATTTGGCCACGTATCTGAAGCGCACCACGCCGGGACCGTCAAAACCCGCGCCTTGGAATTCGATGAACTACTACGCGAACACGCCGAAATTCGTGGTGTCGTTGCTCAAGTCGTTGTATGGCGACGCGGCAACAAAGGAGAACGGGTTTGCGTTTGATTACCTGCCCAAGCCCGGCCAGAATTGCTCTTGGACCCATATTTGGGACGACATGTACAACGGCAAGATCAAGGGCATGATGGCCTTTGGAATGAACGGCGTGATGATCGGACCGGACACCAATAAAAATATCAATGCGCTCAAGAAGGCCGACTGGCTGGTGGTAGGCGAAATTTATCAGGATGAAACCAGCGAGTTCTGGCGAGCGCCGGGAATTACCACGGAAGAACAGAGGAGCATCAAAACCACGGTGTACCGTTTGCCCTGTGCGGGTTTTGCTGAAAAAGATGGCAGCATGACAAACTCGGCGCGCTGGGTTACGTGGAAATATGCGGCAGTTCCGCCTCCGGGACAAGCGCGGCTTGACCAAGACATTGTCGCGCAGATTTTCCTGCGGGTTCGTGATCTCTACAAGAAAGATGGGGGAAAATTCCCCGACCCAATTCTAAATCTGAATTGGGCGTACGCCGACTCGGATCATCCTCCGCTCTCGCAAGTGGCCATGGAGCTCAACGGTAAAGCTCTCGCCGATCTGAAAGACCCGGCAACGGGAGAGGTCATCAAAGCCGGACAGCAGTTGCCCGGATTCGCGTGGTTGAAGGACGACGGCACAACCATGTGCGGCAATTGGATCTATTCCGGCATTTGGACCGAGGCCGGATCGCAGATCCAACGGCGAGGCACAGAGGATCCGTCGGGATTGGGCGTGTATCCCAATTGGGCGTGGTCGTGGCCGGCTAACCGGCGCGTGCTTTACAACCGTGCTTCATGCGACGCATCTGGAAAGCCGTGGGATTCAGATCGCAAACAGATCTGGTGGAACGAAGCGGCGGGAAAGTGGGTTGGCAACGATGTGCCCGACTTCAAACCCGATTCCAATCCGAAAGATCACATGGGGCCGTTCATCATGAATCCAGAAGGCGTCGGACGATTGTTCGCTCCGATCGGTGTGCTGGCGGACGGGCCGTTCCCCGAGCACTATGAACCGATCGAAAGCCCGATCAAGAATCCGCTGCACCCCGATCAGTCGAATAATCCGCTTGTGAAGAAATTCAAGACGCCGTACGACAAGTTTGGATCGCCGGAGGAATACAGCATCGTCTGCACCACCTACCGGCTGGCCGAGCAGTATCACTACTGGACGAAAAATAATCCGATGAACGTCCAGTTGATCCCGGAACCGTTCGTGGAGATTCCAGTGGAGTTGGCGGACGAAAAGGGAATTCGTGGAACGGACAAGATCAAGGTCATCAGTGCGCGGGGAACGTACATCGCGAAAGCGTTTGTGACGCGCCGGTTGAAACCGATGATGATTGACGGCAAAAAGGTCTATCAGATCGGGTTGCCGATTCACCAGGGCTTCCGCGGTATAGACGAGGACGAAGGACGAAATGCTCGGACGCCGGCGAATTTGCTGACCCCCGCGGTCACCGACCCGAATGCCCACACCCCTGAATCCAAGGGCTTTCTGGTGAAGGTCGAGAAGGCATAGGAGGGACGATGAGCCAGGCCTCAACAGAAATCGTTCGGATTTCAGGCCACGCCGGGGTCGTCCCCGGCGCCGGGTTGAACCGGGAACTTCAGATCTGCAAGCTGGTGGACACCACGACTTGCATCGGCTGCAAAGCGTGCGAAGTAGCCTGCCTGGAATGGAACGGTTACACGTTCAGCGAAACCACTTTTGATAACACCTACCAGACGATGCCGGAGACGGCATGGAATTACTGGAATCTGATCAAGTTCAATGAACACGAGCGCGCCGATGGCAGCATGATGCTGCTGATGCGCAAAGACCAATGCATGCACTGCGCTGATCCGGGCTGCCTGGTGGCCTGCCCTGCGGACGGGGCCATCGTCCAGTACGCCAATGGTATTGTCGATTTCCAGGAAGCGAACTGCATCGGTTGCGGCTATTGCATGACGGGCTGCCCGTTCAACATCCCGAAATTCAGCCCGACCTCGCGCAAAGTTTTCAAGTGCACGCTGTGCAACGACCGCGTATCGCAGGGGCTTGAACCGGCTTGCATCAAGGCGTGCCCCACGGGCTGCCTTCATTTTGGAACGAAGTCAGAAATGACGGACCTGGCGGAGACTCGTGCGGAGCAACTTCGCGAAAATTCCGGATACCGCGATGCGGGAGTGTACGATCCGCCCGGCGTGGGCGGAACGCACGTGATCTACGTCTTGCACGATGCGCAGAATCCGGAGCTGTACGGCGGGCTGCCGAGGGATCCGCAAATCCCCCTATCGGTGCGGCTCTGGAAGGGGCCGCTGAAGTGGCTGGGGAATATAGCGATGGTCGGCGGCATCGTCGGCCTGGTATTGCATTACATGCGGTTCGGACCGAAAAAAGAGGAACCGATTCCGCCCGGGGATGGGAAGCGCGTATGACAGCTGACGCCGTTTCACGCCCAACTGCCTCCCACCAAAGCGAGGGAACGATCGTTCGCTACACCTTTGCCGAGCGTGCGAATCATTGGATCGGCGCGCTCTCTTACGTCTACCTGTTGATGACTGGTCTCGCATTCTGGTCGCCCTATCTGTACTGGCTGGCCGCGGTTGTGGGAGGCAGTTCGGCGGCGAGATTCTGGCATCCGTGGTTGGGGCTAATTTTTGCGGCATCACTGGTCTGGTCGTTTACCCAGTGGCACCGCGACATGCAAATTGACCCCGCCGATCGCGCCTGGGCGAAAGCGATCCCGGATTACATCCAAAACGAGGACGATAAACTTCCTCCGGTTGGGCGGTTCAATTACGGACAGAAACTTTTTTTCTGGGGCATTTTCTACGGCGTGATTCTGTTGCTGCTCTCTGGCGTCTTCTTGTGGTACACGGAAGCCCTCCCGTGGAGCCTCCGATTCGTGCGCTACACCGCGATCCTGATCCACGCGAGCGTGGCGCTGATCACGATTGGATTGTTCTTGATTCACGTTTACATGAGCGCGATCCTGGAAGAGGGCAGCTTTGGGTCCATGATTCACGGTTACGTCACGCGGGCCTGGGCCTGGACGTTCCATCGTACGTGGTATTACGAGGTCACCGGCAAATCCCAACCCAAACAACAATGATGCATGCGAAGTGGGATCGCCGCATCCGTCGCGCCAACGAACTAACTTCGTCTTACACCTTCGCTGCGGAAGGACTGCGCTTCTACGCGCGTCTCGCGACATTTCAAAAAAGCTTTTATGGGGAAATCCAGAAAACTCTGGCGGATTCGCCGAAGACTTCCTCTGATCGCCCTCTGCGAGACGAATTGGATCTTTTCCTTCTCCTGCCAAACTTCCCGGGATTTTTGTCGGTGATCCAGCAGATTGCGCCGGTGCCGCTGGCACAGGCCGCGGCCGGGTTGGCACAGAAGGGTCCGGCGGGATGGCAGCACGCGATTGAAGGCTTCTGGCAGGGGAATTTCGAAACGGTCGCGGCCGTGGACGACATGGAGCCAGTCCGGGGCGGCGATTTGCGCGATGCGATTCCTTCCAATCGGCTGCTCGCGTGGATGTTTCTTCAACCGTATGCTGAATATCTTGCCGATTACCGCGAAAGCGCGATTGTGGATGGAACCCCGTCGACGTGTCCGCTCTGCGGCAGTAAGCCCATCGTCGGCGTGTTGCGGAGCGAAGGCGATGGTGGAAAAAAATCGCTGATTTGCATGCTATGCGCCCATGAATGGAGCTTTCGAAGAATCTACTGTCCGGCATGCGGAGAAGAAAGAGAACCGCAGATGGCATATTATTCGACGCCGGAGATCGCGCACGTGCGCGTGGATGTCTGCGACACCTGCCATACCTATCTGAAGAGTATCGATTTGACCAAGACGGGATTGGCTGTTGCGGTTGTGGACGAGCTGGCGACAATACCTTTGGACTTATGGGCTCGCGAGCACGGGTACGAGAAGCTGCAAATCAACTTGTTAGGAACCTGATCAATAAGCTGCGCCGCGATCCGACAACTTTGCTCAGGCCAGCTCGTGACCATCAGCCGCGGACTCGCTCGACCGGCGATTCGACGCGCCACCAGCCCACGTTTGCCCGGCCATTCGTCCTGGGAATGTTCTATACCGACATCCGGCAGTACGACGCAGCCATCAGCGAACTCCGGCTGCAGCACGTAGCCCGCCCGAATGATGACGATGTCGTGATGAACCTCCAAGGCCTACTGGATGAAGGGCATGTACAAGGAGTCGCAGGAAGAATTGGAAGAAGGCCTCCGGCTGGAAGGCAAGCCGGAAGCCGCGGCTGCCGCGCATCAAGCCTGGATACGAGGGGGCGAAAAGGCGGTGGAACAATGGGGTGCAGAGAACATAAAAGCCCGCGCTCGCCAAAGTTATGTCTACGCCTTTAGCATGGCCAGCACAATTGCCTTCACCGGTGACAAAGAGCAAACCCTGAAGTATCTCGAGCAAGCTTACCGCGAACATGACCCGGACATGATCAAGGTGCAGAACGAACCGCTCTTCGACTTTCTCCATTCCGACCCGCGTTACCGTGCGCTGCTCAAGAAGATCGGCCTCCAATTCGTCCCATAACCGCCTCGTCCCAGTTCGGCGAATTCGAGCTCGACCGCTCCCGCTTCGAGCTGCTTCACAAAGGCGATAACTCCCGGTTGGTCGGCAACCCTTCCCTTACAAGATTAGGGCAGACTGAAAAAGGGGAAAATCAGGATGTCAACAAGACTACTCATCCTCTTTACTTCTTACAGGGTTGTTTGCGGCTGCCGCCGCCAAGCCTTCTTTTGCCCAGGTGCAGCTACCGACGGTGAACCTGGGGGACACGAACTTTGAAGATGGTTTTGTGGGACCGGGCTGGCTGTTGGAGGAGTTCCCGGAAGGATATACCGCGGGCGAGATGAAGGACTCAAACGGGAAAACAGTCCCAGGTTCGAACCGCGTTACCGCCTACAGCACGACCACTCACCTAGCCTTCATCGGCAATAACCGTTTCCTCGAGGGCTGGTTAGCCGAAGAGGTGTTGCTACCAGTAGTCGACATCGACGTGCAACTCGCCAACGGCACCGACTCCAGAGTCCGTGGCCTTGGCGATCTGACGGTCGGTTCGGGACTGCAGTGGGCACCCAGAAAAATCGGGAACGGGGTGTTCGTCCAGCGTGTGATGGTTGATGTTGGCGTGCCGACTGGCAAATACAGCGATGCTCGTCCGGTGAACATCGGCAATCACTTCGTTCTAGTCAATCCCTACTATGCGTTCACTTATGAGCCGAACAAGAAGCTGGAATTCAGCGCTCGACTCCACTATCTCTGGAACTCGACCAATAACGACCCATTTGTCGGCTTCGGTATCAAGGACTTGCAGGCAGGGCAAGCCTTCCATGCCAATTACGCGACCTCCTATCAAGTGTTCAAGAACGTGAGGCTTGGATTTAATGGGTACTGGTTGCAGCAGTTGACCGAGCATGAGATCAACGGCGCCAGCATCTTAAACTCCAAGGAACGCACGGTCGGCCTTGGTCCTGGAATACAGTTAGGCGGCCGGGGACTCTGGTTCCGCGCGAATGGCTATATGGAGACGGCTGTGCGCGATCGCCCAAGCGGAATCAAGGTAACGTTCCGCATCTCTAAAGCGGTGGCAGCCGAGAAAGTTCAACCTTAGATCAAATAGAACTGGTCGCGATGAGGACGGATTCACAGAGCCGATGGGCAGCAGCCCGCGACATCGAGCCCTTTAACCAGCATTCGTTCTCGCGCGGCTACAAGCGCTTCTTCGGTTAACCGCCGATGCGAGACAGTCAAAGTGCGTCGGCTCGTCGTCTCCGCAAAGGTCAACGAGTAACAACCGTGCAGATCATTCTGTCCGGATGGTCGGCTTACTCTTCCCTGAAAGTCGCAAGGGAAGGGTTGCCCGTGATCCGTACGCAATGCCCGAGGCAGGCCATCGGGCATTCTCACCGAGTTCCGCTCCTTTTTGGTGATATCCTTCCGCCACGCGGTTTTCCTGGGCCGCGGGATGACTTCCTTCCCGCGCCTCCCGACGTAGGCAGAGCGAGGTGGCTCAGATGCGCATATTCTCATTGAGATGTCTGCTTTTGGCTGTGCCGATGGCCAGCGCGCTCGCGCAGACGCCGGCGCTGCAAATGAATGTTGTTTACGTGTGCACGGACGGACAAAGCTTCAAAGTCTTTTCGTGCGACAACACCACGGGCGCCTGCGATTATCAGAACTACAAGA
>OBLW0100003028.1_pt1 | contig 13270 bp, 7 predicted proteins | sample 1520161 | NCBI WGS metagenome assembly OBLW01 (sample SAMEA3539309, study PRJEB22396) | soil metagenome | biome: tundra; feature: field; material: soil | place: USA | collected 2010-05 | depth 0.15 m
ACCGACACTCTTGGCACCGCGACGGGTGACTTCAAGGGCGGGCTTGGTGTACACGTCAACAGCGTGACACAGGGACCGAACGGTACCACCATCTTGCACAACCATCATCACTGGGTGACGGAAGCGGGCGATACGATCCTGTTCGACGACGCTGACGCGACACTGTTTCCGACACCTGTTCCGGGCCTATACGCAGGCAGCTACGTCAACGGAATAAAGATCATAGGCGGAACGGGGCGCTTTGAAAATGCCACCGGGAATCTAACATCAACCTACGGGGCCGCCGATCTCACCAAAGGCCAGGTCATACTTCGCTATCAAGGGCACGTCTGCTTGGCCCCCTCAACAGCACAACGATTCGAATCTCAGAGTCAGTAAAGAATAGCCAAGCGATTTTACTGACCGTCAGGTACGGCCACAAGCGTGGGCACGTTCAGGTATCGGCGGAGGAACAATAAACAAACGCTTTCAAAGCGAGGGGTCGGTACGCCGTCAAAAAATGCGTGCTTACCCCATTAAAAATTGGCGTATTACCGCCAGTTGGCTGCAAGGTCTCTCCGGCATCCGTCAATATAGTGGTGCAGTACCAGGGCCGGTAAGTACAAGTAGATAACTTGAAGGCTCTTTAAGGTCGGTCCGGGCTTGCGAAGAAACTTAAGATCACAACCATCTTCTGGCAGGTCAAAAAGCGTTCGTCGGCTCAACCTCGGATTACTCCCCAAAAGTCGGCATGGCGACTGTAATCCCGTGCCCGACCACCGGGCTGGCGGGAGGCTCCCGGAGCCTGCGGAGTCTTATCTCCGGCATACCTCTCGCACACCCGAACCGGGGCGCCGCAGTGCCCACGCGCTATAGCCAAGCTGGGCCTACTGATGGCCAGTCAGTGGCCCAACATTCACTTCACTAATTGGGTGGACATGCCGCAACGGGTTTCTCAGTCACTTGTCCGAGATGGCGACTACCCAGCCAAATGGATTGAAGCAGCGAAATGCGCCCCTTGCTATTCCTATACCCTGAAACCGTTTTTCGTTACCATTCACGGCCAGTCACCTTCAAATGAAACAGCCCTATAATTGGTCCTCTCGCATTGGTTGGCGAAGGGGCCGGCCAGGCGCGGAGTTTCCCATGTGATTCGGCGCATCTCTAGCCGGCCAACCGAGGTATCCGGAGAGCTAAAAACAGGCTGGCATCGCATCGATCTTGCCGCTACATTCCGATCCAAACGCGCCGGATTTTACGCCCGCCGTGTCGCCGGATACTCGCGCCGATACTGGACTTTAGGAGAGCCGGGGGCCGAAGAGGGGCTGTTCGCAGTTGGTTGCATGGGCGGCGGACGGGGGTTCACCATGCAGAGCCTTGAACGATCAGAAGCTTTGTCGCTCGGTGCGGACAATATTAAAACTCCTCATCGTCTGCACCTGATTCTGCACCTGATGTGGTCAGATAGCCTCTCGAAACTGGATCTCGATCTTCCTAAACTTCGAGGGAAAAATGAACACAAGTCTCATCGGTCGCCTTGAATACAGCAATCTCTAGGCTGCCAATTCGCTACCCTCGTGAACAGTTTCCTCTTTCTGGCAAGCGTCTTTTCGATGAAGAAACTTGGTCGACATGTGAACGGCGTCTGTGTAAACTGTCTGGGCGCAAATCAGCCGACCGGACACTGAAAAATGAGTTACTGATCACGCACTCTGGAAAGGGCGAACCGACTCTATGCAAAACTCACGTTGTCATTTATTGCTCAGTTTCACAGTCTTGGCTTGCTTCGTAATGCCGACCGCCGCGATGGCGCAGGCCGTCGCGCTGCCGGCAGCTCCGATCGACCTGAAGTTTGATTTCAGCGCCGGTGCTACCAAGACCGGGTATACGCGCGTGTCACCGAACGCCACCTATACCGCTGAAGCCGGCTACGGTTATGAGCCTGGAGCGCAACTTGCCATTGGCGACGACGGCAACACAACGACCAGTGACAAACCATTCCTGTTTTCCGCTCAAGTACCGGAAGGAAACTTCAATGTGACGGTCACGTTTGGAGGCTCCCGGCAAGAGACGACTACGACCTTCAAGGCCGAGTCGGGACGGCTGATGCTCGAGCGCGTCCTAGTCCCTGCAGGCCAGGTCGTCGAACGGACATTCACGGTCAATGTCCGCACACCCATTCTGCCGAAAGTTCCAACGAATGCTCCTGGGCGCGACGCAGTGAGTCTGGACATGTTCGACAGGGCCAATGCGCGCGACTGGGACAATAAGTTGACGATTGAAATCGTTAGCCAGCACGCTGCCTTGCGCACCATTGAAATCGCCTCGGCGCCAAGTGCCCCTACAGTTTTCATCGCCGGTGATTCGACGGTCACTGACCGTGATGGCGGGGGCGACGTAAGTTGGGGGCAATTGCTATCGTGCTTCTTCAAGCCGGGCGTTGCCGTTTCGAACCAAGCGCAGTCCGGCGAAACGTTGAAGTCGTTTGCCAACGCGCTCCGCCTGGACAAAATTCTGAGCCAGATGAAGAAGGGCGACTATCTCTTCATGCAATTCGCGCACAACGACTCGAAGGACAGTTGGCCGCAGACGTATGTGGAACCGGAGACGACATACAAGGCTTATCTCAAGGTTTATATCGCCGAGGCCCGGCTGCGCGGCGCAACGCCGGTGCTGGTTACGCCGATGGATCGCGGGGTTCGCGGAACGGGCGTGCCGACTCATGGACACGGCGGTTATCCGCAGGCGATGCGCGAAGTGGCCATGGAGGAACATGTGCCGCTTATCGAACTGTACAACATGAGTATTGAGTTCTATGAGAACGCCAGCGCAGATGCAGCCAGGATTCTGGCCGACGGAACGCACTCGACTGCGTATGGCGGCTATGAATTTGCCAAATGCATCGTGATGGGGATCAAACAGAACAAGGTAGATCTTGCCAACTTTATTGTGGACGATTTCAAAGACTTCGATCCAGCGCACCCCGACTCTGCAGCCCAACTCAATCTGGACGAACTGTTCGACAGGGTCGGAGCAATACACGGGATGCGAGGGGGAGCCAACGGAGCGCCTGCCGCGGGAACTCCAGGTTCGGGGCCTTCAGCAAATTCGCCCGCTGGCTCTGCGAACCCTGGGCCTGGCCCACTTTAGCAAGCCGTCGCTTGCAGTATTTCATTTTGCCACAGCCATTACCTTGATGGCCACTGTCGCACTCTCCGGCAAGGCTCCGTCGTCGACCGTGAATGTGACGAAATGAGTTCCCAATTGGCGCGGACTCGGAGTCCAGGAGAAGATTCGCGTCGCAGCATCGAAGCTTGCCCCGGCCGGCAAATGAGTAGCCGAATAGCTCAGCTTCGCGTTGGAAGCAGGTGTGGAAGCGACGACGGAGAATTCGAGTTCGCTTCCCGCCACAACGCTCTTCGCCCCGATCGGCTCAAAGTTCGGCCGGTAGACCGTCAAGGGCAGCGCGTACTTGTCGTCGGGAATTGCGAATGCGTAAGGATGGCTGGGCGACGGCGCCGTCGGGTAGGGGTACAGGGAGTCCGGAGGAGTTCCGGGCGATGGCCGATCAACAGTCACTTTCTCTTCGCGCAGCGATTGTCCGATAGCAACGCTGTTCACTGTCGTTGTCTGATACGGAGTGTCCTTGATGTACTCCAGATCGGCTTCCCGTTTCTTTGTATTTGTTATTTCCACAATTGCGGGAACGCCGGGCTCCGTTGGCGCAACCAAATCTGAGAATTGCGACTCCGCTACATCGTCCAGGACCACGGCTGGCCTTTCATCCCTGACCTCGTACTTCAGGCTGACGCCTGACAATTTGAGTCCTTTGAGGTGCCTTGCATACATTCCATACGCCGGCAGAATTCCAAGCATGCTTGGCTCGGGGTATTCGCGCGTCATTTCCGGAACGTTGTAGGGATCGTCTCTCCACGAGCCTTTGCCATCGTTCGATGCAGCGTCCCATCTGATTCTTGGCAGAAGCGCCTCGTTCTTGCTGAAAAATGTATTGACGAGCCAAGGCAACGACTGTGTTGAGGGCGAGCCTTGATAGGTTGTGTATGCCCAGGTTGTATTCAACTGCCGTTGTTCAATTGCATCTTCCATTTTGAGTCCGCCGCGATATTCGACCTGGACGTTGGTGATGCTGACATTCTCAATCGGGTGATCGACGAGACCGCTCAACAGAATAGGGTAGCGGGGATCAGCGTCCTCCACCACCACGTTCCGGATCTCAATGTTCTTTACTTTGGCAAAGCCAACACCCACGGCATTCGCGAAACGAGGATCGTCGGGTTTGATCGAACTTGGATTGAGCCGCGCCGGTGCGACTGGATTTACGATCGTGATCGGGCGAGGTCCGCCTGCGTTTGAAGTGGAACCGAATGTATCGCCTCCGTAGGGAAGTGCGCCAGAAGTTCCACCGCCAATCGAAACCGGCGTCGATTTGTCGTAGGAGGGGATATATCTTGCTGGCGGAAAATTGCCATAGACGGCGGGCAGGTTGGGCAGTATCCAACTGGTCTCGGTCAGGCGCACATTTTTTGCGGGCGTCACGTCCTGAGCGGTGCCGATGCCGGTGATGGGAGCACGCCCTCTGTCGCCAATCACAATGAAAATGGGCGAACTGCTGATGTGCTTCATGCGAATGTCAGTGAAGAGAATGTTTTTCAGTTCCGCCCCGTCGACGGATTCAAGCGCAAATCCGCGGGACCGATCGAAGACAATGTTTCGGATGGTGACGGTATCGAGGCCGCTTGTTCCTTCCGTCCCAAATTTGATGCGCCCAGTTGGGCCGTCGCGATCGGTGGCAATCAGCTTGTGAGTGGAGTACACCTTGTCGAGGACCGACCCGGCATCGTATCCGCTAACCGTGTCATGCTCAATGAGAATATTTCTTGAGGTCAGAAATCGTCCTGCGCCGAATGAGCCCTTCATGACAATCGCATCGTCGGTGAGCGAGTTGAACACCGAATTTCGAACAGTTACGTCTTTGCAAGCATCGATGTCGATCGCATCTCGATCCGTATCCACGATCACGCCGTCGATCGTCCAGCCGTCGACCGCGGTGCCAAGAATGGCGAAGTGGCCGCCGTTCTTCAGATGAAAGTCGCGAAAGACAATGTTCCTTGCGTTTTTCAGGGCGATGGCTTTGTTCGCGGCCCCGGGACTTCCTGACGCAGTTCTAGAACTCACTTCGCGCGGATCGAATCCCGTGAGCACGTCAACTGTCGTTCCGTTTGCATCGATGTAACTGCCATCGATCAAGCCAGGGCCCGAAATCATTACGTTCTCAACCCCTACGCCGTACAACAGACTGTTGGCCCAGTGCGAGTGTCCCTGATCCTGAAGGCCGACAAACAGGTCTTGCTCAGGCGCATCGTAGAAACCTCCATCCTGGTTTGCTCCGGTACCTGGAACGGCGGCTCTGATGACAGAATCTTTTGATGCAAAGTGAAGGCCGACGTTACTCTTCAGACGAATCGAATACGTTCTGAAGATCCCCGCCGGGATAACAACAGTTCCTCCCCCAGCCTTTGCAGCCGCGTCGATTGCGGCGTTGATTGCCGTTTGATTCTTGAGCGCAGGTCCGCCCGACACGGCGCCGAATGCCAGGATATTGAACATCGGCTTCCTTGCCTGCGGCAACGCGAGGACTCCGCTGCCGGTTGCAATTCGGATATTGGAACTCTCTGCTGGAAGCGTCTTCTGAGCGGCGGCCATCGAATCATGAAGTCCGTGAGTGTTGAGGATCGCTGCAACAAAAAAAGCTCTGAGGAAACTCCTGGTAAAGAACGACAAATCCCTCTCCTCTACTCTTTGTTTCATAAACGCAGATGCTTCAGCAGCGATGAGCTTGCGCAAGGTGAGCTGGTGTGCAGAATGAAGTGCGCGAAGCATTGATCCACGTGGAACTGCAGCGGAATCATTCTGAGGGCGGATTATAGGAACCGCGAGCAGTGCTGTCAATTCACGGAAATTAAATACCTTGACAGTGCCATTTGCGATCTGTATATCAATACCGAAACTTAACCTGTGAGGAATTCATGACTCACGAACTGAATCGTCGCGTTCTTTTGAAGACGCTGGGAGCCGTCGCCGCAGAAGCCGCTTTGTCGCGATCCTCCTTCGCGGAACCGGGAACCGATTCCGCATCCAAGCCCCTGCTCGGACTTTTTCCCATTGGCCAAACTCCGTTTACCCTGGACGACAAATTGGACTTCGATTGCCTGGCAGCCGAGGTGAAGTTTTGCAACCGCGCATCCGTTCCCGGCTTCATCTGGCCGCAGATTGCGAGTGGATGGTCGACGTTGACAACGAGCGAGCGCTTTGCCGGGACCGAGGCGATCCTGGCAGCAGGCAAGGGCGGCAAGACGGCGCTGGTCATCGGAGTTCAAACGCAGAACAACGATCTCTCGGGTGCAATTGCCTTTGCCAAACATGCAGCGCAGCACGGAGCAGACGCCATCTGCTCGCTCCCCCCGACGGGAGACGATGCAGCGATGCTGAGTTATTACAAAGCGATCGGTAGTGCCACGGATCTTCCCTTGTTCGTACAGACGATCGGTGACATGTCGGTGGAATTGATCGTTGCAATGTTCCGCTCCATTCCCACCATGCGTGTGGTGAAGGATGAAGCGGGTGATCCTTTGGCGCGAATCACAGAGATCAGGCAGAAGACGGCTGACAAACTAGGTGTGTTTGCGGGCAAGGGGGTTCGGACGATGGTCGACGAAATGCAACTTGGGTTCGCCGGATATTGTCCCGTCGTCGCACTCGCAGATGTTTATCAGCAAGCGTTTGAACTCCATGAGGCGGGCAAGCAAAGAGAAGCCTTCGATATGTTTGGCCGCATCCTGGCTTTCGATTCCATCACGCACGCGGATCAATACCTGTTGGCGGCTCGCGGCATCTTCAAAGAGAACACCAAGTCGCGGCCGATGCCGGGAATGGGGAATCCCAACAACAAGCCGTCGCTCCTGACTGAAGAAGACAAGAAAGCCGTTCGGGAGGCCCTTGACACTTATCTGAAACCTTACCTGCGCGGCTGAACGTATCACTGCGAGTGCTGAGATCGCCGTGACGGGAAACCAACAGACGAGAATGGATTGCGATTTCAGCTCGGTGAGTGGACCTTGTCGTCACTTTATCTCTGGCCTCGATGAATTCTGGCTGAGGAGCCGCACATGAGTCCTCCATTCCGATATGCGGCGGCACTCACACCCCGCACGCTGGCGATCGTATTCGCATACGGGATCGCGGTCTTGGCTGCGTGGCCACAAGAAGTGCATCAGCCTCAGGCGCCTTCGGCGCAGGCACCGCTGCTGTTTACAAGAACCTGCACTCTTTGCCACGGGGCCGATTCGCAGGGCACAGACCGTGCGCCAACGCTTGTGAATTCGGCTACGCTTCGCAGCATGCCCGACAGCGAAATTGCGGACGTCATTCGGAAAGGCAAAGACAAGATGCCGGCCTTCCCTTTTCCTGGCGCCCAGATTGACGATTTGCTCAGGTACATCCGTTTGCTCAGTCCGGCAGAGTCGAGGACGGCACTCGCGGGTGATGCCGACACCGGAGAAAGCATCTTCTTTGGAACCGGTCAATGCGGCGCGTGCCACATGATCCGAGGCCGCGGCACTCCTAACGGGCCGGATCTTTCGAATGTCGGTCGCGGGCTCAAGCCGGAACAGTTGCAACAGTCGCTGATTGATCCGGACGCAGCGATTGCCGACGGCTGGGGGATGACTTCCGCGGCACTGAACGACGGCAGCACGTTACATGGATTCGCACGTGCACAGGGCAGCCACGATCTCGTTTTGCAAACTGCTGATGGCAATCTGCATCTTCTGCTCGATAACGAATACAAGAAAATCGTTCCCGATAAACACTCTGCAATGCCGCCGTACAAGGGCAGTAATGAAGATGTTCGGAATCTGGTTGCCTTCCTTGACAGTCTGAACGGCACAGCAGTGGGACCACTGAAGGAACCGGCGGCACCTCGGGCCCAAGCGGAGATCGATGAGATTGCTCATCCGAAGGATGGAGACTGGCCGACTTACAACGGCACTCTTAATGGCAACCGCTATAGCCGCCTGAATGATGTCAATCTGAGCAACGTAGCGAAGCTCCAACTCCAATGGACCTACTCGATTCCATTCAACGGCCTGGAGACGACTCCGGTGGTCGTGGACGGAGTGATGTATGTAACAGGGAACAATCAGGTCTTCGCGCTGAGCGGAAGAACGGGTCGCGAGATCTGGCGATACGAACGGCCAAAAAGCGCCGGCAGCACAATAGCCAGCGATGCCGCCATCGGCGTAAATCGCGGCGTAGCCGTGCTGGGAGATCTCATTTTTTATCTCACGGACGATGCCCACCTGATTGCATTGCATCGGCCGACCGGCATTCTGGTTTGGGAGGTGGACACTCCAGAGGGCGCGAAGGGACTTTATGGCGGCACTTCGGCGCCGCTCGTTGTTGGCGATCTGGTGATCACGGGCGTGAGCGGCGGAGACAACGGAATCCGTGGATTTATTGCCGCCTACAAAGCGGCGACAGGCGAACTTGCGTGGAAGTTATTTACCATTCCGAAACCCGAAGACACCGGGCCGGCAGCCGACACCTGGAAAGGTACGGCGCTAGGTCTGGGCGGAGGAGCAACGTGGCTCACAGGCAGCGCCGACACGGAATCGAACGTCTTGTACTGGGCGGTTGGCAATCCGCATCCAGATACCGATGGCGATGAAAGGATCGGCGCCAATCTTTACACCAACAGCGATTTGGCCATCGATGTGAAGACCGGGAAGATGCTCTGGTATTACCAATTCACTCCGCACGACCTGCATGATTGGGACGCGAATCAGCCGATTGTGCTGGTGGATGCGAAGTGGAAAGGCCTCGATCGCAAGTTGCTCCTGCACGCCAATCGCAATGGATTCTTTTATGTTCTGGACCGGAAAACGGGAAGGCCCTTGTTGGCGACCAGGATGGTGAGGAAGTTGAACTGGGCTAGCGGAATCGACGAACAGACCTGGACGCCGCAACTGCTCGCTGCCAACGAAACCAGCTTGCAGGGAACTGTCACATGTCCTGCGGTGCGAGGAGCCACCAACTGGTACGCATCGGCCTACAATCCTGGCACGCGCTTGTATTACGTGATGACGGTAGAAGATTGCACCACATACATCAAGGCGGAAGACGCAGGTTATCGCCGCTATAACGATCCTCTGGATCCAGCGCAGAAGATTCTTCGCGCATTCGACATCGAAACCGGCAAAGTGATCTGGCAGGTTGTTCTGCCGGGGCCGGTGCAATCGAACTATTCAGGAGTGCTGACCACTTCCGGCGGCCTGGTGTTCTTAGGCGAAAGCAGCGGAGGATTTGCCGCCGTTGATGCCGGCACGGGCAAGTATCTTTGGCACTTCGAGACCAATCACGCCATCAAGGCCTCGCCCATGACGTACGCAATCGGTGGCAGGCAATACATTGCCATCGCTTCGGGATCAAACATCCTCTCGTTTGCTCTACCTAAGTAATGCCCTGGAGATCACCATGAATACCACGACATCGCGGCGAAATTTTCTAACAAACTCGACTGGATTCGCGGCGGCTGGCATTGCCGCGCTCGCCAACCCCATTGCTGCGGCTGCCCAGTCAGTGGGCGCCAAACCGGGCGACCTTCCCGACCTTACCATCAAGGAAGTGAAGGTCTATGTCACCGACATTAGCAACGTGCATAAGCTCAACGGCTCGGAGACTGGAGAGCTGATCTCCGTCGTCACGAACAGCGGCATCGAAGGCAACTACACCATCGGCGATCGTGACATTACGGTCGGGTGGCTCGAATGGGCCAAGCCGGTATTGGTGGGCAAGAGCGTGATCGATCTGCTGCCGACTCTTACTTCGACCACCGGCATGAAGGCGCGCGCAGGGTTTGATGGGCCAGTGCTCAGACGCCCCGGCCAATTCGGCGGTGCTCCGGCTCGTGGATCGGGTCCGCCAAACGGCGGCGCGGCCGCGGGGTCGGGAGTCTTCACGCGCGGAGGTGGCACGTGGCCGAATTACTACACTGCCGCAGCCGATGTTTGCATGTGGGATATTCTTGGCAAGGCTGTCAACCGGCCAATCTACAAAATCCTGTCGGGAGGTGCTCCCACAAAGGAGCGCATGATGGCTTATGCGAGTTCGCAGCACCTGCCGACGGTTGAAGACTATGTGCCTGATGTGTTGAATGCCAAGAAGCTTGGATACAGAGCATACAAGATTCACCCCGGCCAGGGACAACATGGCAGTGCACCGGAGATTCCAAGCTACATTGGGCACATGGAGGAAATCCGCGAGGTTCGCAAAGCCGTGGGCGATGAATTCGTTCTGATGCATGATCCTGTGCAGCAATACAATCGCTTCGAGGCAATGGCCGTGGGCCGGTTGCTGGACGAACTGAATTATGCGTGGTTTGAGGATCCGGTGCGGTCAACGGATCAGGAAGGCCTGATCGAATTATGCGCTGCCTTAAACCTTCCCATCCATGTCGGAGAGTTTCTATACTCGATCTCCGATTTTGCCGAGTACATCAAGCGTGACGCGTTGGACGTGGTGCGCCTGATTGCCGACAACGTGGGTGGAATCTCCGGTTCCATGCGCGTAGGGCTTTTGGCAGATGCGCATGGCTTGGAATGCACACCTCATAACTGGGGCAACACCGGGGATATGGCGCTTCACTTCCATGTGGAGTTGGCGCTGCCAAATTCCTACTGGTTCGAGATGCCATTTCCAGCCGAGTATGCTGACCGTCCTTATTACAAAGACAAATTCCGCATCGATGCAGACGGGTACGTGCATGCGCCCACGGCCCCGGGACTGGGATATCCCCTTGACATGGACGCCTTGGAGAACATGACCAAGCGAATCGACCGCTGATGAATTCTAGATCGAGGAGGTCCGCCGATGTTTCGGTCTCGGTTCCTGCTATGCACATTGTTCCTGATGTTGTTTCCAGCAAATGCCCTTGAACGCCCGGACGTAACATTCAAGATTTTTCAGTTTCCTCCAGACAAGATTCCACGAATCGATGGGGATGCGGATGACTGGGCGATTGTTCCGGACAGCTATGCCATCGGCATGGATCAGTTGGAGGATACTTTGGCTCCGGGCGGACATGGCACCGATCGCGATCCGAAAGACCTGGATGTGAAAGTAAAAGTGGGATGGGTCAAGGGGCTAAACCGTCTGTATTTTCTATATGAGGCCTACGACAATTACTGGGACTTCTCACGGCCCGACTTGCACAACGACATCTTTGAAATTGTCGTCGACGGCGATCTGTCCGGTGGGCCGCTGATCGATATCTATCATCGCGACGTGTGGACGAAGGAGGCTGTCGGCGAGATGGCCGATCTCGATCCCCGCATCAGCAGCTCCGATGCTTACTTCTCTTATCAGGGCGATCAGGCGCAGAACTACCACATCTTTACGCCTGCAGAGGGAAAGGACTGGGCGATGGACTGGGGATGCGCCCAGTACACAAAGGAGCTGCCTTATGCGAATCACGCAATGAAATACAACTTCAAACCTGGCGAATCAGGAAAACTTGTGCTGGAGTTTTGGATTACTCCATTCGATTACGCCGGGTGTGAGGGTCCGGAGCGGTCCGTGGAAACTCCGTTGACTGAGAACAAGTTGATCGGACTTTCGTGGGCTGTCCTCGACTACGATGACGTTCATTCGGAGAAACATCATTTCTGGAATCTGAGCCACAAACACACTTTCTTCGGAAACTCGTCGCAACTCGTCGCATTTCGCCTGATGCCGCTCGAACCGCAGTTCCGAAAACCTATTGATGCTCAATGGTCGTTCAAAGTCGTTGACATGGATCGTGGAATCGTTGCCTTCAAAGACCTGTCCGAGGGAGGCATCACTTCCTGGAAGTGGGATTTCGGCGACGGAGAAACTTCAACGGAGCAGAATCCAACCCATCAATACAAACCCAAGTCCGGCAAAGAGGGAATCTACACGGTGATTCTTTACGTCAACGGCCCTGCGGGAACGTCGCGCATGTCGAAGGTCTGGGAGGTTCACGTAAGAGGATGATTTGAAAACTCGCCCCAAGTCCAATGAACATTGCACTGGCGAAGATTGATGCTACAGGATTGGCGGCGCCAACGAGGTAGCCTGTAATGACAGCATGCCACACATTCGGTTCGAAGAAGAAAAGTCTGAGTCGCCGCACATTTCTTGTCGGCGCGGCCGCGGCCGCGGCGGTGGCGGTGTCCGATGGCGCATTCGCACAATCGGCCGGCGTCGACAACATTCCGATCATCGACGCGCATATCCATCTGTTTGACGGAAGGCGACCCCTCGGTGCGGGATATATGGGCTCGCCGGCCTATCGTTCAATCTCCAAGACTTCACTTCCGTCGATGTACAGTCCATTGGCGAGGCCAGTTGGCATTGTGGGCGCCATCGTAGTTGAGTCTAGTCCCCTGATCGACGAAAATCTCTGGTACCTCGAAGAGTGCCGCGACAATCCGATCATGGTTGGCGTGTCGGGGAGTCTCGATCCAGGTCGGCCGGATTTCGGACGGTATGTGACGCACTTTCACAAAGACCCGCTTTACCGGGCGATCCGCTCGAGCCGCTTCTACAGCACGGATAATGGCAAGGTCGCCCTCAAGCCCGACCAGGTAGCCAATTTGAAGCTGCTCGCTCAGGCCGACCTGGCACTCGACACTGCGAATCCGAGCATGAGTCTGATGCAGGCGAACGTAATGCTGGCCGACGCGATTCCCGATCTTCGCATCATCATGGACCATCTGCCTTCGTTCGATCCAACGCCGGATAATCAGCAGGCATACGAAGCGGTGGTGAAGGAGATGGCGGCGCGAACCAACATCTTCGTCAAACTTACAGAGGTGTATCATCCGCGGCTTACCGACGGTTTCATCGCGAAGGACTATGAGCCGCTTCGCGCCAGACTCGAGTATCTCTTTGACGCCTTCGGCGAAGATCGCGTCATCTTCGGAACCGATTATCCCAACAGTTATGGCGTCGCCACAATTCCTGAAGAGGTTGCGCTCGTGAAGCGTTTCTTCTCCACAAAGTCAAGAGAGGCGGCAGAAAAATACTTCTGGAAGAATTCGGCGCGCGTCTATAAGTGGATCGAGCGGGCGGACGATCAGCCAAGTCTGGGTTGATTCGGTTCATTAAATTTTCAATCTTGAAGCCCACATTCAAAGCCTAGAGCATTTCCCGTAATGGTGTAGACTGATTTTGGCGATTGTCTGCGGCGAGT